>ERZ1048872.1252-NODE-1252-length-21998-cov-6.950280_pt1 | contig 21998 bp, 17 predicted proteins | sample MGYA00383100_ERZ1048872 | MGnify/ENA primary metagenome ERZ1048872 (study PRJEB29581, sample SAMEA5548370) | metagenome | biome: marine; feature: coastal; material: water | depth 50 m | study: Short-term variability in the microbial, nano- and picoplankton...
AAGAGTAGAAGGTTTTGGTACTAATTCAGGTGATTATGCATTAGCAGTATCTTGTATACCAGTAGAGCCTTGTGCATCGACTATGTCAACTACTTGGACAGGAGCCGTTAATTCAGATTGGACTAACGCAGATAACTGGGAAAACAATGATGCGCCAGGATTATCAGTGGACGCTAATGTAACTATCCCAGTGGGTATGCCAAACTATCCTGTTATTACTTCAGGACAAGAACTTTACATCGGTGAATGTTCAACAGTAACAGTTGATCTTTTAGCAACATTAACAGTAAATCCAAATGCAGTAGTTATAAACGATGGTATGGTAACAAATAACGGAACGACGACATTCGAATCTGATTCGACAGGATCTGCTTATATAGGTTCTGGAGTTGGAATGTTTGTTGGTGATTATACTGTAGAACGTTATATACCTGCAAAGAGGGCTTATCGTCAACTAGGTTCTCCTGTAACGACTAGTACACCTATTTCGGAAAACTGGCAGTTAGATACTCATATTACAGGACCTGCTGGTAATGCAGACGGATTTGATGTAACTCAAACTGGTAACCCATCAATGTATATTTATGATAACGATGTTTATGAATATGTACAAATGGCGAATACCAATGCTACTAATTTAATGCCTGGTATGATGTATCATATATTAATTAGAGGAGATAGAACGATAGATTTAACTAATAATACTGCAACTCCATCTGTAACCACATTGAGAGCTACAGGCGAATTAACAGCAGAAAATGAAGGATCTAAGACTATTTCAGTTAATGTACCAGACCAGAGATTTATTGCTGCTGGTAATCCATTCCAGTCTCAAGTAGATATGAATTCAGTGTTAACGACGAGTACAACAAATATTAGTTCTAATTTCTACTGGGTTTGGGATCCAACTCTAGGAGCGAGAGGAGCATATACTGCTGTAATGGCGTCTACAGGAACTGCTTCTGCAGGTGATTCTGATGCTAATCAATATTTACAAGCAGGACAAGCAGGTTGGGTTTATACAGCAGGTGCTGGTCAATCGTCTATAAGCTTTACACAAGCAAGTAAGAATACTTCAATGCCAGAAACGGCAGTATTTAGAGATGCGAGTGATTTGGCTAGCCAAGGACAATTACGCTTATCGTTATACGAAAGTAGTGCCCTAGCTAACAACCAGACAGCAACTGATGGTTTATTGATTTTATTTGACAACGATGGCAACAACGCAGTTGATGCTAATGATGCTCTTAACATTTCTAACTTGGATGAAAATTTTGCATCTAATAATGATGGTGTATTATTAAGTATTGAAAGTAGAGATATGCCAGAGGATGCTGAAGAAATTCAATTGGAGATAAATACGTATAGAAATACCAATTATACAATTGTAGCAGAAGGTATTGCTATGCAGGATGCAACAGCGTTCTTATATGATAGTTTTGCTAATATATACACGCAAATACCACAAAGTGGTTCGGTTAGTTATGATTATGCTATTGATTCAGAAATTTCTGGTTCTATTGATTCTAGTCGTTTCACAATAGTCTTTACTGTTGGTGCATTGTCAACTAGTATATTTGATATGGAAGAAATTCTATTGTATCCTAACCCAACAAACATTGGTAAATTTTACTTAAATGTTCCATTAAGTATGGATGATTTAGAAGTTACTATTTACGATGTATTAGGAGCTAAATTATATAACGAAACTGGATTTACTGCAGGAAGAAAAGTTACTATTGATACAAGCTCTAATTTAAGTATGGGTACGTATTTTGTAGAACTGAGTTCTCAAGGTAAAACAACAGTTAAGAAATTAATTATTAATTAATAAAATAAACACGATGAAAAATTCAAAAAACACCTTTTTGAAGGTAATCAGTACTATAGTAATTGTTTTTGCTATGGTATGCACAACAAACTTAAATGCACAAGGGCCTCCAGGTGGAGTAACGGACACTCAAGATGCTATTCCTCTTGATGGTGGACTAATTGCCCTAGTAATAGGTGCAGCAGCATATGGTGTAAAAAAGCTGCGTGATAATAAATAATGATAAAATTTGATTCATTATTGAATGAAATTCCATTACCAATAAGGCTTTTCTTAGGAAAGGCCTTATTGTTTTTTGTTGTATGGAAAATTGTATATGTTGGATTCTTATTAGATTCTAAAATTTTAGATCATCCTTTAACTACACATGTAGGTGAGGTATCTACTGAATTGTTAAATCGATTTAGTTCTATGTCAGGATTTGAAGCAGTAAGAGTAGAAAAGACTACCTTGTATGAAGGTGAGTATACAACTGCCATAGCGTCAGATATATATCATAATGACAAAAGTATTTTGCACATTGCAGATGTATGTAATGGTCTGGAATTAATAGTATTATATATAGGTTTTATAGTATGTATGCCTTCCAATTTTTGGCGTAAATTACTTTATATTATTATTGGTGCGATACTTCTGGATATTGTTAATATTACGAGATGTATAGGATTAATATATTTGCGTGAATATTATGAATTATACTTTGATTTTGCTCACAAGTACTTGTTTAAAACTACCGTTTACGGAGTAACTTTTTTACTATGGATGTTTTATGCCCGAAAAATACATTTAAATAATGAAGCTGTACAAATCCGATAAGGTTCGTTTTATAGTTGGACTAATAATTATTTTCATTTTATATTCTTGTTATTATATATTTATAGCAGAACATAAGAATACAGCCTTAATCCCAAGAAAATTAAGACATGTCATTTCATTGGCATTTACTGTAGCAGTATATTTTGTTGGTACATTTCACCTCGGAAAATTGAAGGTCACTTGGATGGCATCTTTATGGCACATAGTACATATTTCGGGATTGTGTATTATTACATTAATTGGACTATTCGATTGGCTCTTTTTAGAAGGAAGAGTAATTCTAAGTTTAAGTCGATTTGCTAGAACAATACAAGAATTACTAATTTCTCCAATTTTATATGTAGCTATGGGTTTACTAAACAGAACCTTAAAAAACAACCCTTAATGACAAATTGATACTTTTAATAATTATATAAAATAAAAATAGCTATCATATCTAATATGGTAGCTATTTTATTATAGAACTAATTAATTTTATTTCTTCAAAGCCGTCAACTCAGCAATTTTACAAATAACTTCTACTGCTTTTTGCATGCTTTCTACTGGTACATATTCATAACGCCCATGGAAATTATGGCCTCCAGCAAAAATATTAGGACAAGGCAATCCCATATATGAAAGCTGTGATCCATCTGTACCACCTCTAATTGGTTTAATTAACGGTATAATACCTAATTGTTTCATTGCTTCTTCTGCAATATCAACAATATGCATTACAGGCTCGACCTTTTCTTTCATATTAAAGTATTGGTCTGTTAATTCAATTGTAAAGATTTCTGATTCAAATTTTGTGTTTAAATCTAATACCACTTTTTCCATTAAAGCTTTACGTGCTTCAAATTTATCCTTGTCGTGGTCTCTAATAATATACTGCAGTGTAGTCTCATCAACTTTACCTTCTATATTATGTAAATGAAAAAAGCCTTCGTAATCTTCGGTATGTTCTGGTGTTTCTAATCGCGGTAAAACATTAATAAATTCTGTGGCATAATACATTGAATTCACCATTTTACCTTTGGCATATCCAGGATGAACAATTTTACCTTTCACTTTAATCTTGGCTCCAGCAGCATTAAAATTTTCATATTCTAATTCACCAATTTGACTACCATCCATGGTATAAGCCCAATCAGCACCAAATTTTTCAACGTCAAATTTATGTGCACCTCTACCAATTTCTTCGTCTGGAGTAAAGCCTACTTTTATCGGTCCGTGTTTTATTTCGGGATGATTTATAAGATACTCAACAGCAGTAATAATCTCAGTAATACCTGCCTTGTCATCCGCACCTAGAAGTGTTGTACCATCTGTTGTAATCAAGGTTTGCCCTTTATACTGAAGAAGATCTTCAAAATAATCTGGTGATAAAACTATGTCTTGCTCTTTATTCAAAACAATATCTTTACCATTATAGTTTTCAATAATCTGTGGTTTTACGTTAGCACCTGTAAAGTCAGGTGAGGTATCAAAATGAGCAATAAAACCAATCACTGGTACATCATAATCTACATTACTTGGTAAGGTTGCCATGATGTAAGCGTTGTCGTCTATTGTAACATCGCTCATACCTATTGCTTTAAGGTCTTCAACTAATTTATTCGCTAAATCCCATTGTTTTTTGGTGCTTGGTGTAGTTTTAGAATTTGGATCTGACTCTGTATCTATAGTTACATAGCTGATAAATCGATCTATTATATGTTGCATATTGTTAGTTTTGTAGCTTTATTATAATTTGAATGTCACCACTGGTAAGCTCGTGTGATTTACTAAATCTTCAGAAATACTGCCACCAAATAAATGACTTAATCCTTTTCTACCGTGAGTAATCATCGCGATAGCATCTTTTTCTGTTCTTTTAGTATAGTTTATTATACCATCCTCTATGTCGTGATCTGCAATACGAGCAATACTATAACTGTTCTCTTTTAGTTTTGCAAGATTTAAAAATGAGTCTATTCTTTCTTCTACCTCTACAGTACTTAAAAAGTTTAAGTTTGGAAGATTAATATGGAGTAATGTTACATTATTACTTAATTCATTCAGTAACTCTACCGCATTTTTAACCGCATATACACTTTCTTCAGAAAAATCAGTCGCCAAAACAATATCATTAAAGTTGACAGATTTTGGTTTTGACTTTACAACTAAAACTGGTGTTGAGCTATATCTTACAACTTTTTCTGTATTAGAACCTGTAAATATGCCATCATGGTCACTATGTCCACGAGAACCAATTACAATTAAATCTGCGTTTACTTTACGAGCGACCTCAGCAACTTCTTTCAATACTTTATGATGCTTAATCATCGGTGTAACTTCAATACCTTCTAAATAAGGTTTGTCTAAAAACGTTTCAAATCTTTTGTTTGCTATCATGAGCATAAATGCAGTTTCTTCATTTTTTTCAGAACTAGATGAAGAAAAGATAGATTCAGACAATTCTAACATATGCATAACAATTAATTCTGAATTGTGTTGCTTTGCTAATTCGGCTGCGGTTTCTAGAGCATATTCTGAGTGTTGAGAAAAATCAACAGGAATTATTATTTTTTTCATGATCAATAGGTTTTTGTTACACTTCAAAAATAGAGAAAATAGATTATATAAATTATGACAAATAACAGTTTACGTTTAAATAATTAATTAAGACTATAATCGTTTGAGATTAATTAGATTCTTATTTTTGTATCGTTAAAGAAAAAGACATGTATAAAGCGTTTATAAGACCAGTTTTGTTTTGTTTCGATCCAGAAAGAGTACACTACTTTATATTTTCATTAATTAGAACCTTATCTAAAATACCTGGACTAAAACGTGTATTCAAATGTCTATATTTAATTGAGAATAAGAAACTCGAACGACATTTGTTTGGCTTAACATTTAAAAACCCAGTAGGCCTTGCTGCTGGTTTTGATAAAAATGCCGTGTTATATAATGAACTCGCAAACTTTGGATTTGGCTTTATTGAGATTGGTACTGTAACACCAAAAGGACAAATAGGTAATCCTAAAAAAAGACTTTTTAGACTAAAAAAAGATAAAGGGATTATTAACAGAATGGGCTTTAACAATGAAGGATTAGAGGCCGCAATTAAGCAACTCAAGAAAAATAAAGGTCAATTAATTATTGGTGGTAATATTGGTAAGAATACACAAACTAAACCTGAGGATTATACAAAAGATTATCTAGAATGTTTTAATGCTTTGCATCCTTATGTGGATTATTTTGTATTGAATGTTAGTTGTCCGAACGTAGGCAGTCATGCTAAATTAAACGATAAAGATTACTTATTAGAATTGATTGGTACCATACAAAATGCAAATTCAGGATTTGAAAAACAAAAACCAATTCTTCTAAAAATTGCACCGGACTTAAATGATATTCAATTAGATGAAATTGTAGAATTAATTGCTGAAACAAATCTCGATGGTGTAATTGCCAGTAATACATCTATTGATAGAAGCGGATTACTTACCCCAGAAGAACGACTATCTGAAATTGGAAATGGAGGTTTAAGCGGACAGCCAATTAAAGAGAAATCAACTAGAGTAATTAAATACTTATCTAAAAAAAGTAATAATGCGTTTCCTATAATTGGAGTAGGAGGCATTCATTCTGCAAAAGATGCATTAGAAAAAATTGAAGCTGGTGCAGATTTAGTTCAAATCTATACAGGCTTTATTTATGAAGGCCCAAAGCTCATTAAACAGATAAACCAAGAACTACTTAAAACGCTTTAATTTTTTACAAAAGATAACACTTGACTTGAATTATTTTTAACCAACTTTAAAAAATACATACCTTTGGTCAGGTTTGATATGTTTATTTCTAAATCAGAAAATGTACTGAGCTTTGATTGTGTTATAACTTGCCCTAACGTATTATAAATAAGATAAGAATCTGGCAATGTTGTCGATTTAATTGTTATGCTATTTGATGACGGATTTGGATATAACACTATCGATTCTGCATTAAAACTATTCATACCCAGAGTACCATTAAAGAAATTATCTTGTGTGCCAAAGCCAAAATTTCCATTAGTCGTTAATAATGTGTTATCACTGGATTTCAATTCATAGAATCCATTACCAGAAGAACAACATATCCCATCACCATAACTATCACTAATAATAAAAGAATAACATTGATTAGGATTTATTATAAAAGTCTCCGTTATAAGGGTAAAGTCATCAATGCCTTCAACGTATGGACCACCAGAATATAATAGTGTTTCATTACTATCAATAAATTCCCAAGAGGTTTCAGCTGGCCAATCATCTAGATTTAAATGCATTGAGATTGTTGAAGTACTGATTTCTTGAGCTCCTACCTCAATATATTCGGTTTTTACTTTAGTAATATTTTCCGACCCGTTAGAGACTGTTAATGCTACATCGTAAGCGCCAAAACTATTGTAAGTATGTGAAATATTTTGAGTGGTATAATCAATGATGTCATCACCATTTACATCCCAGTTCCATGACGTAGCACCAATACTTGTATCGGTAAAATTTACAGTTAAACTTGCATCACAACTTTCGGTAGTATCGGCGACAAAATCTGCTTCAAAACTTGGACATGCCAAACTGCTTCTCGATACTTGATAGATTGCATTGATTCGGGCATATTGTTGAGGTGAAAAATAGTTTCTACATTCCTTACGAGAATACGACATTAAATTTGTAGGATTTGGTCTGTAAAATGCAGCATTCGCGTCTTGAGACGTCCCTGTATATTGACAGTTTAAATTTACCGTATTAAAATCAAGTTTAGGGTCTGCTTGTGTATCACAAATAAAGTCACCTGTAGAATCGCAGTTAGAGCCATCAACAAGTTCTTCTGTAGAACCCGCTACATTACTGTTTCCGTGTGTATGAGATAATGCAAAAAAATGTCCCATTTCATGAGAAAGCGTACTGCCATTGGTAGCACAATCATTTGCCATTAATATTGTTTCTGGTCCACCAGGAAAATATGCATAGCCACATAAACCACCACCAGAGTCATTTTCTATAGAGTCAGTAAAGTAGATGTTTATTACCCCATTGACGTTATTTGTAGATGTTAATGCAGTCTCTTGAGATATTGTGTAATTGTAAAATTCATCGCTATTAATGTAATCAATACCGTCACACAAAAAGAATTCAATTCCGGCATCAATATATATACTGTTCATAATACTGATAGCTTGGTCTAATTCTAAAGTTGTTAAACCTCCGGTGCCCTCCGAAGTATTAATAATGTGCGCTTTGATAGGAATCGAGCTCAGCGCGGTTGAACTTCGAGCAGATAAACTTCTATTTAAAAATTGATTTTCTAATATTTTAACTTGCTCTTTTGTAGAATCATAATACCTCTGCGCTTCTGGAGTGTGCGTGAAACCACATTCTTTATTTTGAGAAATAATGCCATTACTTAAAAAACAAAAACATATGAAAAAGGTAGCTTGTTTAATTAAAGTCAGTAACTTCATTTTATTTGCTTTAACTTGTATGTATAAGATGAAAATAGTGTAAAAGGGTTGCGTTAAAATTTTAATTTTGCTTAAAATTTAACATTTTAATGCTAAAAAATGAGTCTTCTCCTTTGATTAAAAATATGGTACAGATGAGGCTGCTTGATGCTGTTTGGCTTTCCTGTTACAGCGGCTGCTAAAATTCACCAAATTCATTTAGGACGAGTTTATTAAACGATTCTAAACAACATGATAAGTATTAATATTTCATCAAAGTATTTTTTTGGATAAAGGGAGTGGTTAGGTAATATTTTTTTTGTAATTCAATCTGGATTTTCTTAACTAATTGCCTGCTTTTTTTCTTTTAGTGTATTTTAGTACAAATTTTTTTTCTGAACTACGACATTCTTATATCATTTGCATTAGCTACATCTGCTTTAGCGATGTCACCAGGCCCAGACAATATCTTTGTATTAGTCCAAAGTATTACTAATGGTAAATCCTATGGTGTAGCTACAGTATGTGGATTGATAACTGGCTGTATTGTCCATACAACGTTGTTAGCGTTTGGGGTTTCTGCCATTATAAAAGACAATGAATCTATATATTTTATTTTTAAACTATTAGGTGCATTATATCTTTTGTTTTTAGCTTATAAAGTATCTAAATCTAAAGATGAATTGAGTTTTGTATCTAATGAGGTCTCTAAAAAAAGTCTAAAAGGATTATTTATTCAGGGCTTTTTTATGAATGTGTTAAACCCTAAAGTCACTATCTTCTTTTTGGCATTATTCCCAGGGTTTTTATTTAGTGACACAATGAGTACCATATGGCAATTTTATATTTTAGGTGGTATTTTTATGCTGGTATCTTTTATTATTTTTACCGGAATAGCTTTACTTGCAGGACAAATTAAAACATATACATTAAACCATAAACATTCAGGATTGGTTTTAAAATGGCTTCAGATTGTAGTTTTTACAGGTATTGCAATTTTTATTCTCCTTTAGAATTTTTTGATTGGTAAACCTTATATTTGACGTCGATGAATAAAGCTGTCAAACTAATAGAATGTCCGAGAGATGCCATGCAAGGTATTAAGGATTTTATTCCTACCGAAAAAAAGGTACAGTATATTCAATCGTTGCTTCGTGTTGGTTTTGATACAATAGATTTTGGAAGTTTTGTATCTCCTAAGGCAATACCCCAAATGGTAGATACAGCAGAAGTTTTAGCACAACTCGATTTAAGTACAACAGTAAGCAAGCTACTTGCTATAATTGCAAATACAAGAGGTGCAAATGATGCTTCAAAACATTCTGAAATTAATTATTTAGGTTTTCCGTTTTCAATTTCTGAAAACTTTCAGATGCGTAATACACATAAAACTATTGCACAATCTGTAGTAACACTTTCTGAGATTTTAGAGATAGCAGATAAGACTAATAAAGAAGTTGTAGTATATATTTCGATGGGTTTTGGAAATCCGTATGGAGATCCTTGGAATGTCGATATTGTAGGGGAGTGGACAGAGCGCTTATCTAAAATGGGAGTGAGAATAGTATCATTGAGCGACACTATCGGTAGTTCAGATCCTGAGAATATCAACTATTTGTTTTCTAATTTAATACCAGAATATTCGAATATCGAATTTGGTGCACACCTCCATACAACCCCTTCTACATGGTTTGAAAAAATTGATGCAGCATACAAATCTGGTTGTCGACGTTTTGATGGAGCTATACAAGGTTTTGGCGGCTGTCCTATGGCGAAAGATGAGCTAACAGGTAATATGCCAACTGAAAAAATATTATCCTATTTTACGCAAAAAAAAGCGCATGATTTAAATGCAATGTGCTTTGAGAGTTCGTATAATGAAGCCACTAAAATATTCACTCAATACCATTAGAAGTCTTACTCTAACAATTAAATTGTCTTATCATTTGTTATTTATAAATTGAATCAACAACACGGTTTAATAATATTTAACACCTTGTAATCTACTGTAAATCAAACGTTAATAAAATTATTTAAATTTAATCTAAATAAACTTTGCAGAAAGGAATATCTGTTTTAAATTTGCATCTTCAATTTAAAAATTATTTATAACAAGTCTAAATAAAAATAAAAAACAGCGTTTACAATGAAGAATTACACATTACTTTTTGCATTTTTAATAGCCTCAGTATCGTTTGCACAAACGGTTCCGGATTCATTATACACAAATCCTCAAAATCAACAAAATGCCGCACAACGAATTTTGTCTGGTAATATAAATACAGGTGTAACAGTTGGTGGTTATGGTGAAATAACTTATAACCAGCCAGAAGCTGATAATGGGGAATTAGATGTGCAACGTTTAGTATTACTTTTTGGATATAAGTTTAATGAACGTGTACAATTTGTAACAGAAATAGAATTTGAACATGTTGAAGAGGTGTTTGTAGAACAAGCATTTTTACAATACAGTTTAGCGGATAATGTTAACCTAAGAGGTGGATTAATGTTAGTGCCAATGGGAATTACTAATGAATATCACGAGCCAACAACCTTCAATGGTGTTGAACGACCAAGTGTAGACAAAAGCATTGTGCCAACCACATGGCGAGAGATTGGTTTTGGTGTTGCAGGTCGATTAGACGATCTCTCATTACGTTATCAAGCGTATCTATTTAATGGTTTTAAATCTGTTAATGGTTCTAAAGTTTTAGGCGGTTCTAATGGATTACGAAATGGGAGACAAAAGGGGATAAAATCCACTATCGATTCACCAAATTTAGCTGGAAAAGTAGATTACTATGGCATATCTGGTTTACGACTAGGTTTGTCTGGTTATTTTGGTCGTACACAAGCTGAGGACGATATTGAAGATATTGATGGTACAAGTGTTGGTATTTCTATGATTGGTTTAGATGCACGTTATGCTTATAAACGTTTTACAGCAAGAGGACAATTTATACATGCGAATATATCGGATACTGAAGATTATAATGCTTTAAATGGAGCAGATTTAGGTAGTGGTTTACAAGGATGGTATCTAGAAGGAGCGTATAATTTACTGCCCCAAGATAAACAACAACAGTTATTCGCGTTTGCACGTTATTCAGATTATGATACGCATGCATCTGTAGCAGGTGGGCTCATTAAAAATGATGCTTATGACAGAGATGAATGGACATTTGGTTTAAGCTATAAACTGGCACCTGGCGCAATAGTTAAAGCGGATTATCAATTGTTTGGAGATGCTAAAGATTCAGATAAACCAAATCAATTGAATATTGGATTAGGTGTCTGGTTCTAATAGTGAATTACCACTAAATAAAAATTCAATAATTTTACAATTCGAAACTATAAGAATTAATAAAGTTTCAATTTAGAATTAGCGATAAATTATTACACATGAGATTTAAAAGCATTATCATTTTAGTTTTATCATTGCTTTCATTTGGATTACCTAAAAAAATTCAGAAAAAGGTAGATGCTGAAATAAGAAAAACGTATGAAATAGAAACCTTTTCATTTAATGCTAAAATCATTGCTTCAGAGGATACTAAAGACTTATCTGCTGCATTTGGTGCTGATAATTTATTTCAAATAGAAAAGGACTCATCACTTATAGGTTATGCCTATGTATCTAAAGCACCAAGTAAAACAGATCAATTTGATTATTTGGTGCTCTTAAATACTGACTTAGTAATCTTAAAAACTAAGGTTTTGGTTTATCGCGAAGATTATGGAGGTGAAATAGGAAGTAAGCGTTGGTTAAAACAGTTCGTAGGCAAAAGTAAAAATGATAAGTTTCGATATGGAGATACTATTGATGCTATTTCTGGTGCAACAATCTCTGTAAGATCTATGACCAAGGCAATGAATGACCTTATGAAGTCTTTAAAAATACTTAACGATAAAGGTATTTTATAATGAAATTAAATGGATTAATTGAGACATTTCCAAAAGAACTAAAGCTACTTATTGCTGCTTTTATTGTTGTTTTAAGTATTGGCTTTTATTCAGGTTTATTATTTGTTAGTGAAACATCTTCTACGAGTCCTAATGGAATTGAAGAGCAATATCTGGGTAATGAAAATGATGAAGATGCTACAGTGATGAAATTTCAAAAAAGTGAACGAGAAATGCTCACTTTGGTTCATGGTCATATTTTGTCGATGTCAATTATTTTCTTTTTAACTGGATTAATTTTAATTACCACACGTCTAAATTTAAGATTAAAATTAGTCCTATTAATTGAGCCATTTATATCAATTATATTTACTTTTGGTGGTATCTATTTACTCTGGAAAGGTTTTATATGGATGAAGTATATTGTTATGATATCTGGCACGTTTATGACGCTTTCTTTCGTAGCAACTACATTAATTATAATGACTCAGTTAATACGAAATAATAAGCTTTCTGGAGCATAAGTGCAGATTTGCCCAAATTATGAGAATTACCACCTTTGTTTTATGTCTTTTATTTTCAACTTTTATTCAGGCTAAAGAATGGAAATCCTTAAAATCTTATCAAAAAGCAACTCAAAATAAAGTATTGTTATCAAGTGATTGGTTGTCCTCGGATAGACGACAAAATACTGGTGCTTGGCGAGATGCTAATACTTATAATCTCAATAATAATTTACCTCAGGAATATGTGAATATTAAGCAACGTAGAGATTTCTATAAATGGTTTGATTTCCAAATTAAACAAAAAGGACATGAGGTAGTATGGCCTTCAATGGCTTATTATATTTCTCGTAAGTTAAGATTGGCTAAAGTTTTTCCTTTTAGTATTCTAATTAGAAGACAAGTTGAAATTTATGCAAGTAAAGGTGGTGAAGTAGTTTTTAATGAAGCGTTTAAGGATTTAAAAAAAATATTCATTTCTAAAACTGTATTAAAAGCTGAAGATGCAATTGAATGGGATAAAAAGCTTCTCTATAATGAACAGTTTGTTTGGGTTGAAAGCATCTATAAGAATATGGATGTCAAAAGTTTAAAACAGATTGAAAGAATGGCTAAAGGAAAATTTTTATACGGATTAGTATTACCCAAAGCTATCCGTTTTCAAGGCAATATTTCAGATGCTAATGATAGATATGTCTTTGCTTTAGAAAAGCTAAGAGTATATTGTAAAACATTAAATTAATACTCCACATTATATAAAACAGTAAAGTGTGCGAAGTCATTAATTTCTGTTTTATAATATGTATAATGCATATTCATTCAGGCTATTTCTATTGTTTAAAAAGGTCTTTATGAATCTACACATAATGGTTTATTAGTATTTTAAATGAAATAAAATGTGTAGATTTGCATGCAATTATATCTTAATTGCCATGAAAGCACACGAAAGCAAAATCTTAGGTGAAGGTCTCACTTACGATGACGTCCTATTAGTTCCAGCATTTTCTGAAATTCTTCCACGCGAAGTCAATATTCAAACAAAATTCACAAAAAACATTACTATTAATATTCCTGTGGTTTCGGCTGCTATGGATACAGTTACTGAAAGTAAAATGGCTATTGCTATGGCACAAGAAGGTGGTATTGGTGTTTTGCACAAGAATATGACTATTGCGCAACAGGCTGATAAAGTGCGTAAAGTAAAACGTGCTGAAAGCGGAATGATTATAGACCCAGTAACGCTGCCTATGGATGCTATTGTTGCTGACGCTAAAAATTTAATGAGAGAGCATAGTATTGGAGGCATTCCTATTGTTGATGATAAAGGAACTTTAAAAGGCATTGTTACTAATAGAGATTTACGATTTGTACACGAAAATGATAAGCCTATAATCGAAGTAATGACTTCGGAAAATTTGGTGACATCGGCAGTTGGGACCTCATTAAAAGATGCCGAAAAAATACTTCAACAAAATAAAATTGAAAAATTACTTATAGTTGATGATAATTATAAACTTTCAGGTTTAATTACATTTAGAGATATTACTAAAGTAACTCAAAAACCAAATGCAAATAAAGACACTTACGGAAGGCTGCGTGTAGCTGCAGCGATTGGAGTTACCGGAGATGCTGTAGATAGAGCAGAGGCTTTAGTAAAAGCAGGAGTAGATGCTGTAATTATTGATACAGCTCATGGTCATACGGCAGGCGTAATTACAATATTAAAGGCAATAAAACAGCAATTTCCAAAATTAGAAGTTATTGTGGGTAATATTGCAACTGGTGAGGCTGCTAAGTATTTGGTAGAGGCTGGTGCAGATGCTGTTAAAGTTGGTATTGGTCCTGGTTCTATTTGTACGACTAGAGTCGTAGCTGGTGTTGGATTTCCGCAGTTTTCTGCAGTATTGGAAGTCGCAGCAGCAATTAAAGGAACAGGGATTCCTGTTATCGCAGATGGAGGTATAAGATATACAGGTGATATTCCTAAGGCTATTGCTGCCGGAGCAGATACTGTAATGCTAGGTTCATTATTAGCAGGAACAAAGGAAAGTCCTGGTGAAACGATAATCTACGAAGGAAGAAAGTTTAAATCGTATAGAGGTATGGGTTCTGTTGAAGCCATGAAACAAGGAAGTAAGGATCGTTATTTTCAAGATGTAGAAGACGATATTAAAAAATTAGTGCCAGAAGGTATTGTTGGTCGTGTACCATATAAAGGTGAGTTATATGAAAGTATACATCAGTTTATTGGTGGATTAAGAGCAGGTATGGGATATTGTGGTGCAAAAGACATATCAACTTTAAAAGAAACTGGTCGTTTTGTAAAGATTACAGCTAGTGGCATTAACGAAAGTCATCCACACGACGTTACAATTACTAAAGAAGCTCCAAATTATTCTAGATAATCAATTCTTACTAAATTTAGAGATTGAGTACTAAATAGGAAAATCTTATAATAAAATAAAAACAGCATCATTATTGATGCTGCTTTTTTTTATGCTTTTAGGTGTGTATTAAAGATTAGTGCAACACATCCATATATTTTAATAAAGGATTTTTGTTCAGGTTTATTAATGATTAGCCTCTTTTTTTAACGGAGAATGATGCTCATGTACCATTTTCCAGCCGTCTTTAGTTTTTACAAATAACAATGTTATTTGATCATTCACTACTACGGTATCTTCTCCGAATTTTAAAACAAAATCTGAATGAAATGTAAGATTCGCAACGTCTCCATAAACTGCAATCTGTAAGTCTTTAGCATCAAATTTTATAACTTCAGTTACAGAACCAAATACTTTACGTTCATGCGCTTCATTAGCTTCTCCACCATTTCTTGGTTCCCCATTTTTAAACTCAGTAAATTTAGATCCGTAAGCATGAAAAGAAATAAGCTTATCCATGTCACCATCCACAATACTTTGAGCAATAGCACCAAATGTTTCCATTACTTCTTGTTTTGCTTCTGGAAATTCATCGTTGATAAGATCTGTTTGTGCTTTACAACTTGTAATAAATAGTCCAAAAGCGATAATTAATGTTTGTGATAATTGTGTTTTCATAATATATATATTTAATTGTGTAATGATTTCATTAAGCATGTTTAAATGATTGAATAAAAACATGTTACAAGATTACTGTAGAATTTCAGTAATTGCTTGTACTATTTTTTCAAAGGCTTGTAGTATTTGTGAAACGCAAAATTTTTGATGTACTATTTTTGCATAATAGCGACCAAATACGTAAAATCAGATAGTTATTGAATTATTTTGAAGTCGTACTTGGTGAAAACCCAAATTCCTTTTTAAAAGCACGACTGAACCACGAAGGGTTATTGAAACCAGAATCGTATGCTACTTCTGAAACGGTTTTGTCTGTAGTTGCTAACAACTCTTTAGCAAATTGCAATCTCACTGAACGGATAAATACTGCAGTAGATTTTTCTGTAATTGCTTTAATTTTTCGATATAATTGAGATTCACTAATGAGAAGTTTTTCAGCTAAATCACTAGATCCAAAATTAGAATTACTGATATCCTCATTTATAATATTTTGGATTTTTTGAAGGAATAGCAGTTTAGGATCCTTAGTATCCTTTTTTAAAATTGTTTTGATTCCATCACCTTGAATTTTGTTGATTAATTTTTTACGCAAAGACACCAATTGATCTAATCGTGTAAATAATTCTTCTTTATTAAAAGGCTTTGCTAAATAAGCATCTGCTCCATGAGATAATCCTGTTAAACGATCTTCTGTAGTTACTTTAGCTGTTAATATAATAATAGGAATATGATCTGTACGTTCGTCGGTTTTTAAAGTTTTACAAACTTCAAAACCATCTTTTTTAGGCATCATAACATCAGAGATAACTATGTCTGGTATTTTTTCTAATGCCATTTCTATACCTTCATCTCCATGTATTGCATGCAGCGTTTCATATTTATTTTTAAGACATAGTTTTAAATAATGTGCCACATCCATGTTGTCTTCAATTATAAGCACTAAAGGTAGTTTAGATTCAGATTTAATCTTTTCTTCAATCTGTTTTGATGAAATATTAATTTGAGGCCTAATGGGAATTGTATCAATTGGAGTAGTAGCTGACAAAGGAGCGTTATTTGTTATCGGAATCATAATGCTAAACTCACTACCTTTTTTAAGGGTGCTTTTCACGTCAATGTTTCCATTCATAAGTTCGGTAAGCTCTTTTGTTATAGCAAGACCAATTCCTGTCCCTTCATGTTTTCTGATAGTTGTAGTGTCAGATTGATAAAACCTATTAAATATATTAGGAAGTTCTTCATTAGGAATTCCAACACCGTTGTCTTTAACTTTTATAAATAATGAGGGTGCCTCATTGTAATTAACTTTGTTTATATGCACAATAATTTTGCCAAATTCGGGTGTGAATTTTATAGCATTAGATAGTAAATTTGATACAATTGAAGTAAGCTTATTACCATCAAAATCCATGATTAATGAATCTGTTTCAGAATAAATAGTTAAGCTTACTTGATTTTCTTCTGCATAAGAGCTAAAACTTTCACTGAGATATTTAAGAAACGGAATAACATCAGATTGAATTAATTGAAGTTCCATATTTCCACTTTCAATCTGAGATAAATCTAGCATTTCATTAACCAAATGCAATAAGCTGTCACTATTACGTTCAATCAATTCTAACGAACTTTCAAGATTTTTATACTCATTATTTTTTAAGTTAGATTTTATAGAGTCTGTCATACCTTTAATAACTGTAAGGGGAGTTCTAAACTCATGAGTAATATTTGTAAATAATGTATTTTTTAGTTCGTTAACCTCTTTTAGTCTTTTACTTTCGGAATCTGCTATCTTTCTTGAAAGTTGAAAACGATAAATACTATAGCCCAATAAAATTAGTATGGCAGTATATATTAAGTATGCCAGATTAGTTGACCACCAAGGTGACTTTATTAGAATATTCATTTCTAATGGTGCTTGATTCCATTCTTTCCCTCTGGAAAATCCATTTAACTGCAACGTGTATTGTCCTGGCGCTAAATTTAAAAATTGGATTTCTGGATCTTTTAAAGTATTCCAATCAGAATCGGTTGGGAGTAATTTGTATGCAAATTCAACGTTTTTATGCAACCGGAAATCAATAGACGAAAACTCTAAATAAAAAGGGAATTGTTTGTGATTAAAAGTTAGCGTTTTGGTATTTGCGATTGATTGTGATAATATATTTTTACCAGTAATATTAGGCTTTACTATACTGTCTCTAACTCTTAGTTCAGAAAAATATAAATCCTTTGAAGCGTCTATTTTCTCTAGTTCTTTTGGATTGAAAAATGTTACGCCACCAATGCCACCTAAATAAATATTTCCATGGCTATCGCGATGTTTAGCGTGGATGTTAAACTCTTTACTTTGTAAATTATCTTCGTTGCTATAGTGTGTAAAATCACTATGTTCTGGATTAAATTTCACCATTCCATCATTAGTACCTAACCATAGATTGTTAGATAGGTCGTCTTGAATACTATAGACAATTGCATTTGGAAACTGCTCTTGTGTCGTCCAAGATTTAAAATTATTTTCTCCTAAAAATAAATTAATTCCATTTCTTGTTCCTAACCATAAGCGTTCTTGCGTATCAAATAAAATATCATAAACAGTATTGTGAGATAATGTATTTTTTTTACCAGCTATTTTAAAATAATTTGTAAACTCTGGATTACTGTAATTGCTGTCATCAAATTTAAGCTGAGAGAGTCCACCTTTTGTGCCAATCCAAATATTGTTTTTTTTATCTACTCTAATGCATTGAGTAACATCATTTCTAAGGGAATTAGCATTGTATTTATCGTTCTTATACCTTATTATGCTTGTATGATTATTGTTTAATTCAACTCGAAAAATACCATGGCCAAAAGTAGCTCCCCAAAGATTATTGTTTTTATCTAAAGCAATATCTTTTATAAAATCCATATTTATTGAATTTGGATTTTCTGGATTATGACGAAATGTTTTAAAAACAGGCTTATTAGGGTTGAAAGTTTTTAGGTTTATTAAACTTAAACCTCGTGTTGTTGCTAACCACAATCTTGCATTTTTTTTATCTTTAACAATGGACCGAACTACAGCACCATTTAGTGTTTCTGTCGTATTTGTTTTTGCTTTAAAATAAAATGGTTTATTGTTTCTTATTAAATTTAGTCCACCATCAGAAGTTCCAATCCATACATCATTACCATCTTTAAAGATGGAAAAAACTACATTGTCATTAAGTAAGTGGTTCCCTTTTTTATCTTTTGAAATATTATTAAAGTAAGGTGTTTTAAAATCAATTAAATTAAGGTAATTAGCAGTGCCAACTAATATTTGATTTGCTGACAGTCGTAATAAGGAATGAACAGTGTTATTGCTCAAACCAAGTGAGTCATTAGAGTACACTATTCTTTTTAGTACGCTTTCATCTTTCCAATTAAATAGAAATAAGCCATTACCTGTTCCTATCCAAACGGAAGAATCAGATGCTTTTAAAAAAGCAATAACATGTTTAGTTTCAATTTCTTTTTGGCTTTCAAGTTCTAACTGTTTAAAAGAATTACTTTGTAAATTATATGTAAAAAAACCTGTATCACTTCCTATTAATAAATGATTTTTAGTTTTATAAAATGCCTGAATGTTTCCCTTTGCTGATATATTTAAATTACTCTCAAAGCTAGTCTTGTTGTTCAAATCTATCCTTGAGATTTGACCAGTAAAATTACCAACCCATAAATTATTGTTATCATCAACTAAAAGTCCACTTAAGTTTTGATTTGAAAAATAGTTTTTTTGAGAATATGAGCCATCCTCTAATAATTGTAAACTATGTAAACCCGATGTTTGTGATGCTACCCAGATTATGCCATCTTTATCTTTAACAATTGCTGATATTATTTCATTTTCGTTTTGTGAATTTTTTAGTTTAATTCTATGAAAAATATCCAAATGATGGTCATAATAGTTAAGTCCATTTCCGTTTGTGCCAACCCAAATATTTCCCGTTTCATCTTCCAGTAATTTGGTAATATCATTAGAAGAGACCGAAATAGAATCAGACGCTTTATGTTTAAAATGCTTAAAATCTTTACCGTCAAATCTATTTAAACCATCAGCAGTTGCAATCCAAACAAAACCGTTGCGGTCTTGTATAAGATCATTACTGGTTACTTGAGATAGTCCATCTTCTAGTGTAAAAAACTTTATCTCAAAATTCTCTTTTGAGACAGAATCTTGTTTTAAAGTAAAATCAATATTAGATTGTTCTTGAGCACTAACACAAAAATAGGTTAAGATTATAAAAAGAAAACGAAAGTGGGTTTTCATGAAGCTTAAAAATAAAAAAGTAAACCTATTGGCTCAATGACTTCTTTAAATATATAAAACTTATTATTATAATGTGCTTAAAATCAGGCGTATTTGAGAAGTGGATGCTGTTACACCAAAAAACCTAGTAGAATCAAATAAAGTATTTTTACGAGATAATGTACCATATACAAATAAAAACCACCTTTATTAGCAATACGATTTAGTACGACCAAGGGTGGTTTATATTTTAATTTCGAGAATAATCATTCAATAATTCCCGCACATCCGATACGCGCTCCGGCAGCACCAGATGGTTGAGATTTTAAATCGTCTACACCTATATGAACAATAATGGCTTTACCTAAAATATCTTTAGTTTCATCTCCACAACCAATACACCAGTCATCTGTACTCATAGAGATAGTTCCTCTGCCATTGACATTTACTTTAAAATTACCTATATCGCCTTTATGGAAACCAGCAGAATCTCCCCAAGCACCATGTGGTTGACCTGTTGGATTCCAATGACCACCAGCAGATTTACCATCTGGAGACGAGCAATCTGCTTTTTCGTGAATATGAATAGCATGTTCACCCTCTTCTAAACCTGTAATAGTTCCGACCATAGTCACTATGTCATTTTTTTCAGTAAAATTGATTGTGCCTTCTACATTGCTATCACTTTTTGCTGAAAGCGTAATAGATAATTTTTTTTCTTTTGAACCTTCCTTTATAATTTCTTCAACTTCAATATCTATAATATCTTTTGCTTCTGTTTTGTTTTCTTTACACGATGTTGCGAATACAATTCCAAATCCAAGTACTAATAATTTTAAATTTTTCATCATTATTTTTTTTGATTTTAGTAAAGTTAAGTAGATAATTAGTTTCGTGCAAGAGTGGTAGATTGATTCTTAAAAGCCACTTTTTTAACCTGTATGATAAAAATCATATTTTATAAAAATGCATACAGTTAATTTTGATTTCTAAATAATAGGTATGAGTCATTCTTTAATAAATAAATATAACGTCGCTGGCCCGCGCTATACAAGCTATCCGACGGTTCCTTATTGGAGCATGGATACGTTTTCATTAAAGAATTGGGAAAGAACTATTCAGCAATCTTTTAACGAAAGTAATAGCGAAGAAGGCTTGAGTTTGTACTTGCATTTACCTTTTTGTGAAAGTTTATGCACATTTTGTGGATGTCATAAACGTATCACAAAGCGTCACGAAGTTGAGTCACCTTATATAAAAGCATTATTGAAGGAGTGGAGTTTGTACCGCAAGTTATTAGTTGGAAAGCCAAAGATTAAAGAATTACATCTTGGCGGTGGTACACCAACTTTTTTCTCTCCAGAGAATCTGAAATTTTTAATTTCAGAATTGCTAAAAGTTTCTGATTTAGCTGATAATTATGAATTTAGTTTTGAAGGACATCCTAACAATACAACAGAATTACATTTACAATCCTTATTCGATTTAGGTTTTAGACGCGTTAGTTTCGGTGTTCAGGATTATAATTTAAAGGTTCAAAAGGCGATTCATCGCATTCAACCGTTTCAAAATGTAAAGAACGTAACAGAATTAGCTCGTAAGATTGGGTATACATCTGTTGGTCACGATATAATTTTTGGTTTACCATTTCAAACAGAAGCAGATGTAATAGAAACCATTAATAAAACTGAAGCTTTAATGCCAGATCGCATTGCTTTTTATAGTTATGCACATGTTCCATGGATAAAAGGAAATGGGCAACGCGGTTTTAATGATGATGATTTACCATCTGGGGAATCTAAACGTCAACAATACGAAACTGGCAAACACTTGCTAGAAAAGGTAGGTTATATAGAAATTGGAATGGATCATTTTGCTCTGCAAACGGATTCCCTTTATAAAGCGATGGGGAGTGAAACTTTACATCGAAATTTTATGGGTTACACAGCTTCTAAAACACAGGCTATGATCGGTTTGGGTACATCTTCAATTAGTGATAGTTGGTATGGTTTTGCTCAAAACGTTAAATCCATTGAAGAATATTATAAATTATTGGAAGCTGACGTCATACCAGTTTACAGAGGGCATATATTAAATACAGAGGATTTAATCATAAGAAAACACATCCTTAATTTAATGTGCAATTTTAAAACATCAT
>ERZ1048872.1253-NODE-1253-length-21976-cov-7.775603_pt1 | contig 21976 bp, 16 predicted proteins | sample MGYA00383100_ERZ1048872 | MGnify/ENA primary metagenome ERZ1048872 (study PRJEB29581, sample SAMEA5548370) | metagenome | biome: marine; feature: coastal; material: water | depth 50 m | study: Short-term variability in the microbial, nano- and picoplankton...
CGTGAGCAGAAAGGCCAAAAAAGCTGCTTAAAGACCTTAAAAGGAACAGGCCGATTATCACGCTGTATCTAACCGCGTGATGACCGACTTGTTCGACCCATATTGAGTTTTAACAAGATCCGACGGATCACTTGCCAACATACCAGTTTAAATTACTGATTTACTCTCCCTGATCAAAACTAATGGTGAGCTCGCCTTATATCTTTGAGAAAATCCATGCCAATTGCGCTCGGGTTCTACAAGAACGCGATTACAAGGTCTAAGCAGTGAAAAAGTGTCCTCGCGCAACACCGGTTTCGTCATACACGGGCTCTTCTAAATCAACTCGATATTTTTTGATGACATTGGTCGTTGGTTTTCGGGCAAAAGTACCAAGATAAGCGCCCATATCGCGGTACCAATGTGTATTTAGATGCGCTTCGAGTGTTGCCTCTGAGGTCCATTCTTCGTAAACCCACACTCGTCCCGGTGTCAGGTGGTCTTCAGTCCAGGAATAGGCAATGCAACCATCTTCCGCCAATGCCCCCTCAATAAGCGCCCTAGCGCCGACTAAAATGTCGGGTACTTTTTCAGCTTGTTCGAATTCAACGTATCCAGAAATGATAACTGTCATTGTTTGTCCTTTAGATGAGTGTGTCCGAAAGGATACTGTTAGGCGCTCTAAACTGAAAGAGAGGATAGTAGAAATATCCGCTGCCCTTAGCCCAATACTTAAAAGTGTCTTGTAGCACATACCACAATAATTACTATCAATCATGAGCAGAGACGCTCTATCGAAATATGTGCGAAGCCGGTCGAACCGCGGTACATTTGCAGTGGATCGAGCGCCGATGTCGGCGGACAAAACACAGCAGGATCTATCCTAAAAAGAGGCTGTCGTGCTGCTATCACCACACAGGCATTTTTCTCTGAGGTGCCAGACAAGGTGAAGATGTCGCGAGTTTTTCTTCCTATGGCACTTGATGCGCACGGAAGACTTCGAATAGTCGTTGGTGGTCGGCGCCTTTAGAGCAATTCTTTGGGCGCCTAACTTACGACGAAAGTGCATGAGTTCTCGGTTTATCATTGCAAAACAAGCAACTTCGGTTTCACTGCCAACACCAAAGCTACGTTGCACTAAGCGATTTTGATTGCATTGTTGACTACTTACGAATATCTTTGACGACGCTGTACCTAAAAATAATCTTGGAGGTAACAAATGTCAGAAATTGAAATCTTCGGTATGATCGGTGCGAACAGAGCAGTGTTTTCCACTTTTTTCTTATGCGGGGTGTTGATGCCGCTAGCTGTGGTTGTCATCGCCTACCTATTCAGAAACTTTTCAAGCACTATTCGTGGGGCTACGATGGTCTCCGCGTTAATTGGTGTTGTTATGCTCGCTTTCTTTTCAATGACTATTCAAAACTCATTCTTCATGATGCTAAGCACCCTCAGTGGCATGGCAGGTGAAGGCTCGGAGATAGCGCTTCGAATGTTCACATCAGCGAACATGCCGATTGGTGAAACCATCTCTGCGCCCGTCTGGATGAACGTGCTATCGCTAGTGCAGATTGTTATCAACCTTTGCTTAACTGTTTATGTGTTTTTATTCGCAGAATGGGATAAAAATTAAGTGATACCCTGTGCGTTTAAGTATTAAGGGGGCTACCGCCCCCTTTTTATTGCGTTTGGTTTTGAGTCCAACAACCCTCAAGTCGATAACAATATCCGCTTCAACGCATTATCAATAAACTCATCATCAACGTCATTACTGAATCCAGGCCCACCAGCGAGATGACCATAAACTGAGGGTATCACCTTCAACTCAGCATTCGGCATTAGATCAACCTCAATTTTACTATCCTCTGGCGGGAAATAGAGATCCGTTTTGCAAGGCATTACGATGGCTCGACAGTGTATCGCAGAAAGCGCTTTTTTCAGATCACCGTCAAAGCCAGCATAGTTGCTTAGATCAGCACTTTGCCAGGTATCTAACATGCCTAATAAATCATTGGCATCATTTTTTGCGAACACCAGATGAGCCGTGTCTAGAAATTCTTCCATATCTTGTAACGCTTGGCCGCCAAACGTAAGATCCAAGCGCTGACGATAATAGGTTTGTGATGCAAACCAACCTGCATAAATCGTAGAAAATGCTTTAAGTCCTCTGGCTGGTGGGTTGTGATATTCGCCTGCTTGAAAATCCGCATCTGCGGTAAGTGCGGACTTTAACCCCTCTAGAAATAACCAGTTATGCCTAGATGTCTTGGCCGAACCGCAAATCGGCGCGATCGACTGCACCATTTCAGGATAAAGCGCGCCCCAATGAAAGGCTTGTTGCGCACTCATCGAAAAACCAACCACTAATCTTACTTTTTCGATGCCAAATTCATCGGTTAGCAGCTTATGCTGCGCAATGACGTTATCGTAGACATTGATTCTTGGAAATCGCGGCCCATCTTGCGGTGCCAGCGTGTTGCTTGGTGATGACGACAAGCCATTACAAAACATATCAGGAACAATGATGAAGTATTTGTCTGGGTCCATCGCTTTACCAGGTCCTATTGCACCTCGATTATCGTCATGCCTCCCCGAATACCATGTGGGGTAAAGAATCACATTGGACTTTTCAGCGTTCAAGCTGCCATGCGTTTCATATGACAATTGCGCGCTCGTTAGCACCTCCCCCGAATGAAGCGTAAGATCTCCTAACTCAAATGTGCCTTCCATGTTCAGCCCTCTATTGCATGGATATCTTGTGGAAAATAGACAATGCTTACTTGAGGGAATAATGTACCCCAAGATCTAGTCGAATAAATCACACTTTTGAAAGCACAGTCAACCGTGATGGCTAACAATAAACATTCAATCGGCAGTCAGCGTGGACTAAACATTACGGCTTGGGATCAGCTTTCAACACTCATCAGCTAACTGCGGTCTCGTTGATGAGCAGCACTGCGATTGTCGACGACGCGACGAATCACCGTATAGGCGAGTAAACACTAACCTGCACGGTACGCATCAATTAATATTTGCTTCTCGACGTCAGATAAATATCTCGCCTGTCGAAAAAAACGATCAAGGTCGCGCTGTTTTCTAACGATGCCAAAAGTGGCTTTTTCAAAATCTATCAGGTGGACACTCAGGTCACTTTTCCGCACCAAAATATGCTCGTCGATCAACGAGCCGTGCACCCATTGTCCTCGATGCAGTTGTGAAAACATCCGCCCCACATTTTGAACAAGTACTTTACGTTGAGCCCCCATTGTTTCAATCGCGACCGATAGCGGCAGCGCGTCTTTGATTTCGGACAGCACCAGTTCAATTTGATTTCCCTCTTCCTTGTAAGAAACGATGTTCGGCACTGAAATGCCGAGGCGCTTACAGGCTACAAGGGCTCGCTTTTCACACCTTAAAAGCGGCGTTAGTAAAAACAGCCGCCAGGCAGCTCTTCGCAGATAGTTACGCTGACGCTTCACATACACCGTTTCGGCGTTACGCCCCCAAAGTTTGCCAGACCCCTTAAATACGGCGCTTTCACCCTTTCCGCGGTGGCTCTGAGGCGGTTTAACGAGTATCAATTCATCCAAGGACATTAGGATTAGGCTCTCTAAATTTGAAGCAGATATAGCCGCCACATCGAGATCTTTGGCCAGACATCGTAGTAGTCTACGATGTTGAACCCTGCATCTATAAATTCAGATTCAATTTGATCTCTAGGGCGGCAAATTCGTTTGCCATATCCTGACACAACCGATGGCAGCGGCTTGTTTCTTCGCCTTAAACTCGCTAGGTTGCCGTCAGCCCACAAACTAATCGCGACGTGCCTTCGACTTACCCGTTTGAGCTCACTCAGCGCCCGCATCCTATCATCCTTAACAGACAAATGATGGAAAAAACGGAGACAAGCGATAAAGTCTACTGCCTTGTCTGGCATATCCACGTCGAAGGCTGACGTATGCAAAATCTTGACCGACTGATCTGGGAGTTCTTGTTTAGCTACCTCCAGCATGTCAGTACTGGCGTCGCCTGCTGTTAACTCTGCTATGCCACAATCGCGAAAAACAGACAGGAATCGCCCGGTTCCGCAGGGAATATCCAATGCGCTCTTCGGTTTGTCTGATCGCGCTATCGCCATTCTCAACACCCGCCGCTCCTGAAGTGTTGTCAGGCGGGTACGGAGGTTTTTGTCATGATGCGCCGAGTAGTTCTTGGCACGGTCACCGACATAGTGGTCATGTTGATTTATGGACTCGGTCATCGGATTATCTATTTAGGTTACCAGCCTTATTAACCGAGCACTTCCTCGGCGTATTCTTTAATCAATTGGTAGTTCGCTTTACCATTCGGCGCTCGCTCTAGGCTCGCGCGTGAAAGTATTCGCTTGGGCACTTTGTAAGCAGCCAGTTCCTGACGAGCGAAATCTCTCAGCTCGTTTTCTTCTACCTCATAACCATTGTTGAGTTCGACCACCGCCGTGATTGCCTGTCCCCACTTTTCGTCTGGCATACCAATGACCAGACAGTCGGCAACACTTTCATGGCCTTTCAGCGCTTCTTCAACTTCTTCAGGATAAACTTTCTCTCCCGCAGTATTGATACAATTACTGCCGCGACCGAGCAGCGTCAGGCTTCCATCTGTTTCAACCTTTACCCAATCTCCAGGAATGGAGTAACGAACGCCGTTAATCACCTTGAAGGTTTTGTCGGTCTTTTCCTTGTCTTTATAGTAACCATCGGGCAGCGAACCACATACAGCAACCATGCCGGACTCAGATGATCCGGGTAATACTTCCTGTTCGTCTTCAGTAAACACTTTGCATGAGGGGCCAAGCACAAACTTCGCAACTTCAATGGTGGCATCCTTGGTCATCACAGAGCTACCTAATCCGATAGCTTCAGAAGACGAGAAGGCATCAACCAACATCAAATTTTGATTGTGCCGGAGCAGCCCGGCTTTGATATCTCGCGTCCACATGACACCGCTTGAGGTCATCGCCATGACGCTCGAAAAGTCATACTTGCCAGGATTAGCATCCATCGCCTCGACTAGGGGTCGAGCAAAAGCGTCGCCGACGATAGTTACCGTGGTCGCTTTGTATTTATCAATCGCTGACAGCGCCATCTCGGCATCAAAGCTTTTATAAGGCAGTGTTACGCAGGTGCCGCCCCCCATCATGGCGTTAATTGCAGACATCATCCCAGTCCCGTGCATGATCGGCGGTAAGGGCACATTAACCGGCACAATTGGCGCCAGTCTAATGCGCTCAAGCAGTTCCTCTAGATCGGCACACGGCGGTACGCCGGCGTTTGCATTGCCGCCACCGCCTAGCGCATGCCAGAGTGAATCGTGCGCCCACATGACGCCCTTGGGCATACCTGTAGTGCCACCGGTGTATAGAAACAACTGGTCTGAGCCTAATCGCTCAACGTCGAGAGGTTCTCCGTCCCCTTCAGTTGCCAGTGCCTCATATGAAATAGCGTCCGCGTTGCCGCTAAAGCCATCAGCGACTTCCACCCACTGAGTTACCTTTGGTAGGCTCGCTTTTATCGCATCGACCTGACTTGCAAATTCAGCCGCATAGATACATACCGTTGCATCGGCATTATCCAGAAGATAGACGAGTTCTTTTGCAACATAGCGATAATTTACGTTCACATGCGTTAATCGACCCTTAAACGAGGCCGCTAAGCCTTCGGGATATTCTCGGCGGTTGCGCATATAAATCGCGATTTTGTCACCGGCAACCGCCCCACCCTTTAATAGATTCGATGCAAGATTGTTGGTGCGCTTTGTAAAGTCCGACCATGTCGTCACGTCATCACCATGTATTAGCGCTGGTCGATCCCCTGGTACGATATTTGCCAAAGCATCAAGAATATCGCCATAGTTCCACGCATATTTGCCCTCACTACCCGTTGTCGCTAAATCCCCCAATGTATTCTCCCTCATCACTTTTTTATTGGATGTTCAGGGCTCATCCGCCTGGAATGCCCGTTCTGATTGCTTGTTATCGAATGCTAACTGATTTAATTTGGCAGATGGTCTCACAGAAGAACTTTTGAACACAACAATCCCACGGCACAGAAAAGCAATCAAAGGTCTACACTGATATGACAAGACAAATCACTGCATTCGACAATGAAGAAATACACGCTGGAAATAAGGGCTTGGCGATAGATCATCAGGCCGTTGCTGAGCGCGTAAACGCGTTACTCTCCACCATGACCCTAGCGCAGAAAGTTAATCAAATTCGAGGATTGCAACCGGAGACTATCGATGGGCTCTACTATGCCGGAGAAGACAAAGCGCTAGATATAGCGCCTTTCAAAATGGTTGATGGCCCAAGAGGCGCGAGAACTGGCAATGCCACTGCTTTTCCGGTTGCTATTGCCCGCGCGGCTACCTTTGACGTTGAATTAGAACGTCGTTTCGGTAGGGCGATTGGTTGCGAGGTTGCACCAAGAGGCGGCAATGTCTTGCTAGCCCCAACGATCAACCTGCTACGGCATCCAGGTTGGGGACGCGCGCAGGAAACCTATTCTGAGGACACTTTTCACACCGGTGCCATGGGCGTGGCGTTTGTTTCAGGCGCCCAAAACTTTGTTTTGGCGAGCCCCAAACATCTGGCGATAAACAATGTGGAAATAACCCGCTTTGACATGAGCGCTGAAATCTCTCCGCGTGTACTGCATGAAGTCTATCTGCCGCATTTTAAGCGATGTGTGACCGAAGGTGCTGCAGCATCTGTCATGAGCGCGTATAACAAAGTTAATGGCGTTTACTGTGGCGAAAATGAAACATTGTTAACGACGATTCTCCGCGAAGACTGGGGGTTTCGGGGATTTGTAGAATCAGATTGGTTTTTGGGAGCAAGGTCTACGGCTGCATCGCTCAACGCCGGCATGGACATTGAAATGCCGTCTGGTTTTCGCTTCAGCGATGAAAAAATACAACAAGCTATCGAAAGCGGAGCGCTAAACGAACAAACCATTGACCGTGCGGTCGCGAGAGTCTTGCATCAAAAAATCGGCTGGGATTTGAAAGCGATGGCAGCGTCAGCCCCGGACACCAGTGTCATCGAGTGCGTACAACATCTGTCTCTCGCTCGAGAGGTCGCACAGAAGTCGTTGGTGCTGCTGAAGAATCAGGATCAGGCATTACCCATATCTGTCATCAAAACAGACACTGACCTAACAGTTAGCGAAAAGCCATTACGCATTGCCGTCGTGGGTCATCTCGCAAACACGATAAATCTGGGTGATCGCGGCAGTAGCATGGTGACTCCGTCAGAATCGATCACGCCGCTCGCTGGTATTCTCAGCCATGTTGAACATTATGGTCTGCACTGCATTGTCGATTTTGTCGAAGACAACTTCTCGTGTCTCGACGGCTATGATGTATGCATTGCTATTGTCGGTTTTACTTATCGGGAAGAAGGTGAGTTTATTCCTACTCAGCAGGTTGAAGCTGGCAATGAAGGGCTGGCCCGGGGTGGCGATCGAGAGAAACTGACCCTGCCGAACGCGCAGCGCGCAATAATTGAAGCGGCTACTGCATACGCACGAAAAACCATCGTTGTGCTCGAAGGTGGCAGTGCGGTGCAGGTCAGAGACTGGATAGACAGCGTAGACGCGCTGCTGATGGCCTGGTATCCGGGTTGTCGAGGCGGTGAGGCAATTGCCGATGTGATTTTTGGTACGGTAAACCCTTCAGGGAAATTGCCGGTAACAATACCCAAACAACTAGATCAATTGCCTCCTTTCGAAATGGCATCACTCAACGTCGATCATGGCTTCTTGCAAGGATATCGGTACCTTGCTGACAACGCGCCGGAGTTTCCATTCGGATTTGGGCTCAGTTATACCCACTTTACGCTGGACGGCTTGTACCTGCGCAGATGCGACAACGGTTTTCAGATAACGGTAGATGTCACTAACACCGGTGATATCGCGGGTGCTACCGTGCCGCAAATTTATGTCTCGAATCAAAATTCTAAAATTTTACGAGCCGCGATCACGCTAAAGGGGTTTGCTCGCGTCGATCTAGCACCCGGCGAAACGGCTTCAGTCTGTTTTGAAGTCATGGATGAAATGCTGATGTACTATGATGAGGCGTCCCTGTGCTGGCAGATGGAAGCCTGTGAGTACACATTTTGCTGCGGTTTCGATTCTGCGACGCTGTTGCTAGAGGCGAGTTGGCGCTTTGATGAAAATGGCACAGCGGCCGATGCTCAGGATTGTTGGCAACCCGTTTAATACAATGAGATCAGCGGCGCGTCACCAGCAGCTTCAGTTTTGATAAGGCCTATAATCTTCGCCTCACAACAACCTGAGGCTCTGAGCAGTGACACAAGATGTTCCGCGGTTTGCGGATCAACCGCCGCGAGCAGACCGCCTGCCGTTTGCGGATCGAATAAAACAGGAAAGGCAGGATGATCGGTGCGCCCTTCAACACAGGGTGTTGATCGCTGGTTCGCATCGTGTAGCGTACTTTTCACACCCATTGTATTGATGCTTTCTAGCGCCCCTTCGAGCACGGGTAGCTGGTCGAGTTCGACTTCAGCCTGAAGCTTATCGGATTTCAACATCTCAAAAAGATGACCTGCCAGACCAAAGCCTGTGACATCTGTACAAGCATGGGCGTCCTTGAGGATTTGGGCAGCGTCCCGATTAGACAGTTGCATCATTTCAGTCGCCTGTTGAATCCATTGTCCCTGCGCTTTGTGTTGCATGTCTGCTGCGAACAAAGTGCCAGTACCTAAAGGCTTAGTCATGATCAGTTTGTCGCCAGCCTTTGCACCTCGTTTTGCGCCCTTTAATGCGCCAGAACCTTTACCCGACTCGCCAGTTCCGCTGTCGACTAAACCATTAACCGCAAACCCAATTGATAGCTCGGCGCCCTCCGATGTGTGCCCGCCGATTAGTTTCACACCTTCTTTTTCCAATTGATCGACGATCCCTGCCATCACCTGCGTTAACAAGGCTCTGGATCTGTCAGGTTTTGCATGAGGCAGCGTAATAATGGCTAATGCTGTGACAGGTTGTCCTAACATTGCGTATATGTCGCTCAAGGCATGGTTAACGGCTACTTGCGCAAACACATAAGGATCATCAATAAATGATTTAAAGGCATCGACCGTATGAAGCATCATTTTACCAGCCGGCACTTCAAACGTTGCTGCATCGTCAAGCCCGTCAACATCAACATTGAGATCAGATAGCACATCTCTAAGCAAGTCTGCGCTGATTTTTGACCCACAGCCACCACATTGCATCTGATCATCAAATTCAGCTAACAAGCCCTTGGGCTTGGTTCGTTTCATCACGGGTAGAGACGAAAACTTCGCCATAAAGCTGCGGTCAATCCAATTTTTCCAACGCCAAATTAAGCGACCCTCGGCACTCCATCCATGCTTTGATGCAATCGCATACTTGTCTCCGGTCGCCAATAGTGACAAAAAAGAACGCTGCGGCTTAAACGCTTTTGGCGCTTTGCCTAATAATAATCGTGTAATATTTTCAAATAGAGGCGGACCTTGACGAACAGCATAAACCCCCGCTTTGGGGCGCGGATGCTCGATGACGTCGGCAATATCGCCAACGGCGAAAATGTTGGGATAATTCGTTGACTGGAGTGTGGGCTCAACAGACAGAAAACCCCTGTCGGTTGTCGCAATACCAGTATCTACCAACCATGATTGCCCTGCCGCTGAAGTCACAAAAAAAACTTCATCTACCTCCAGTTGATCTCCTGATCGCATCTGAAGACGCTTTTTATTTCCCGTCGTTTTAGTGATTGCATCTACACGACAATCTGTTTGAAGTTTGATGCCTTTAGCAATCAATCTTTTTCTTACCCTCGCACGCGCTTTGTCGTCATAACCGGGTAGCATCTCAGCGCCGTCAACAAGCAAGTGAATGTCAGACTTTTGTTGCAACCTGTGATCAATCGCTAGACTGAGTTCGACACCTCCAGCGCCACCACCAACCACGGCAATCCGTTGCACTAAACCTTGTTCCCAGCGTTCGAGAAAGTTCTGCCACTGTGTGAGAAATCTATTGATTGGTTTGACGGCAATTGCGTGATCAACAGCACCCGCCACATCGGATACCGCGGGTGTAATTCCAACATCGATAGAGAGTAAATCGTAGTTAAAATCGGCTCGATCAGCGCATTTCACCACTTGCATGACCGGATCAATATCGTAGGCTGCCGCGCGAATGAACCTAGCGCCGGCAAACTTACAAAGCGGCACCAGATCAATATGAATATCTTTCGCTGCATAGTGGCCTGACACAACGCCGGGCAGCATACCTGAATAAGGCGTCAAAACGTCGGGACTGATCAGTGTTACTTGAAGGCCAGGTATAGGATTCATGCCCAACATTCGCAGCACAAGAACATGGCTGTGACCACCCCCGAGCAGTATCAGATCCCTTGCGATTGGCGTTGTATTCATCTGCTGGTCATGCCGCGGGGTGCAGGCGTACTTTAAGAAATTCGCCGAGCTTAGCGATAGCAGCTTTACCCTCAGGAATGCGAGAGGCCAAAATCTGCCAAACGTGAGGCATGTTCGGCCATGTCTCGAGCTTTGCTTCTCCGCCGGCGTCAACAATTTTCGTGACTAGTCGCTGTGCGTCACTGAGTAGAATTTCAGATTCACTGACTTGCACAAAAGTTGCCGGTAGACCGCTGAGGTCTGCAAACAAAGGCGAGGCCAAGGGCGCAGTATGATCACTTTGACCTAGATAGTGCCCAGACGTTTTCTTTAGTGCACCGGCCGTCAGCATCACGTCGCTACTAGCGTTTGCCTTCACTGAATCGCCGGACAAAGAAAGGTCAGTCCAAGGAGATAACAAAATGGCGCAGTTTGGCATAGGCATGCCTAGGTTCTTAATATTTACCATCGTTGCGACGCTTAAGCCTCCGCCTGCTGAGTCGCCACCGATCGCAATCTGGTCTGGTGCGATACCCTGAGCCAACAACCAGCGATAGCACTCAATCGAATCTTCGAGTGCGGCGGGAAAGGGATGCTCTGGTGCAAGTCTATAATCCACTAACAGCACCCTGACGTCGCCAGCCTCAGCGAGCCGCCAAGCGATATCCCTATGACTGTTTAGGCCACCGAATACATAACAACCACCATGAAAATAGAGCAGTACAGGTTTTGTACTCGCCTCCTCCATTTGTAGCCATTCACAGGGGATAGAAACACCCGTTGCGCCGGGTATGCTCAACGGTGTTACGGTGACATTATCAGGTGTTTTCGCCGAAAGCCCATCCGCCTTGGCCATGTTCTCTCTGAACAGCGCAACATCTTCAAGATTGTCGAGCTGTTTTTTTATTGTCCTGCGCAATACCGCGCTCATAAGTGCTGATCTGATGCTCACCGTAAGTCCTAAAAATAAGTAATTGTGTATTGTACCGCCTTGTTGAAGGCAGGGATATTCTGCCCGCCCCGAACTACTGGGTTTCCTGAAATTGCAGTTCGTGCAGCGTTGCATAGTGCCCGTTCATTGCCAATAACTCATCATGAGATCCTATTTCCTTAACTTCACCCTGATGAAGCACAACGACGCGATCTGCCTCTTGTATCGTTTGCAATCGATGGGCAATCAAAATCGACGTCCTGCCGACCATCAGCTTACGTAGGCCATCCTGAATCAATATTTCCGTTTCGGTATCAATGCTTGCGGTAGCCTCGTCTAGAATAAGGATCTCCGGGTCAGCGGCGAGCACTCGGGCAAAAGCCAGCAGTTGTCGCTGGCCCTGAGAGAGATTGGCGCCCCTTTCGACCAATGGCGTGTCATAACCTGCTGGCAATTTAGAAATAAACCCGTCCGCATTGACAGTTTTAGCGGCTTCAATCGCCTTGGCACGACTTACCGACGGATTACCCAGCACAATGTTATCAAGTATCGATCCCGAGAATATGTGAAAATCCTGTAGCACGACTCCGATACGGCTTCTCAGATCCCTGCTATGAATATCATTCAGGTCGAAACCGTCGAGAAATATCATGCCTCTGTCAAAGTCGTAAAATCTGCCAAGCAATTTTATCAGCGTACTTTTACCTGACCCGGTGCGGCCAACAATGGCTAACTTTTCACCTGCTGCAACAGTAAATGAGACGTCTTTTATTATCGGCGTATCAGCCTTGTAAGCAAAATCCAGACGGCGAAATTCGACCTTGCCCTTTAGACGGCCCTGCAATTGCACTGGATGTTCCGGCTCATGTATTTGCTCATCCCAGTCCAGTGCCTGAAAAATACGTTCTCCACTGGCCATTGCTCGAAATAGCACATTGAGTTGCTCTCCCAACATGACTACCGGCGTAAATAGCATACCCATAAAGCGCGTAAACAAAATGACACCACCAAGACTCATTTCACTTTGCACAACCTCACCGCCGCCGTACCAAATAATGATCCCCAACCCGATAGAGGCAAGGCTATCGTTAAATGCGCCATAGAAAGTGGACAGATTAATTGAGCGAAACTCGTAACGGCGATTAGACTTGTTAATACGGGTATATTTTTTCAAGTTGAGCGACTGGCGTTCGCTCAGTTGCACAACCTGCATACCGGACAGATTTTCCTGTAGGTTTTGGTTCAGTGATGAAACGCTATTCCGAACTAATCGAAAGACTTCACGGGTGGCCTGGCGAAAATAATAGGTCGCTACCGCGACAATGGGCACAAGCGTCAGCAAAATCAGCGTTAGCTCAACACTGGCGCTAAGCATAATACTCAGCGCGACAAAAAAGGGAACAAACTCACCAACGAGGCTGCCTATGCCGCGAAGCATTTCAAATAACGCCTCAATGTCGTTGGTGACCCGAGTCATGATGCGACCAATCGGCACCCCGTCATAAAACGAGCTCGGTCTTGTTTCTAGGTGAGCAAACAGGTCCTGTCGGAGATCTCGCAATGCTTTAACGATTGCGCCCACGAGCGTCTGCCGGTGCACATGACCGAAAATACCATGCACTGTCATGGCGATAAAAAATACGATGCCTGCTGAAAATAGCGCGGAAATACCCAGCGTAGTTTCAATCCACTGAGTGAGCTCGATCATGCCGAGGTCAGGCATGTTGCTGTCGGATCGCCCAACAATAATGTAGTCCACCAGCACAAGACTGATCACGATTTCCATCAACACAGCAAGAACGCTTGCGACGAGCACAAACACCGCGCTCGCAAACAAGCTGAGCCTGTATGGCTTTAGCCAGTGCAAAATGCGTCCAAGCAGATGCAAATTTAGCACGTTGCCAGACAGCTCAGCCTCAAACATCGAATGATCGTGACGATCTGGGCGTGTGCTATTCGGACGATTCTCCATGGCTGCGTCTGTCATACCGGCGACATCTCCATATCCTGAGACCGGTCTGAATCTGCGCCTTGGGTTTGCAGTCGCTCGAGCTCGGCGTATAGGCCGTTCAAAGCCAGCAATTCCTCATGGCTACCCGATTCGGCAATCTTACCCTCGTCCATCACAACAATGCGATCGGAATGTCGCAGCGTGGAAACGCGGTGCGAGACAAGGATTGTGGTGCGATCATCACGCAAAGACTTCAAGCGTGAGAGAATGTGTTCCTCGGTTTCCGTATCGACACTAGAGAAGCAGTCATCGAGAATAAGCACCGGCGCATCGCGGATAAATCCGCGCGCTAGCGTCGTGCGCTGCTTCTGGCCACCGGAAAGCGTCACGCCTCGTTCCCCAACCAACGTATCCAACTGCTCAGGAAACTCAAGAATCGTTTCTTTTAACGCTGCTGAATCCGCTGATCCCCATACGAGATCTAGTGCCCTGTCCGGGTCGTCGTAGCTAATATTGTTGCGAAGTGGTTCTGCAAACAGGAAAGGATCCTGTAGCACCTGCGCGATCTGCCGTCTCACCTGCTTGAGCGGATATAATTTGATGTCAATATCATCGACAAGCAGTTGGCCATCACTGCTGTCTAACATTCTCGTAAACATCTTCAACAAGGTCGACTTACCTGAACCAACCCGACCGACAATTCCGATTGAATCGCCACGACGAATATCAAGATTGATATCCCGCAGCGCAGGCTCGCTGGCGCCCGCATAGGTATAACTAAGGTGCTTTAATTCGAAGTGCCCGTGAATCGTATCAGGGGTTGAGCCACTCGGATTATCGACAATCTCTGGCTTCGCATCGAAGATTTCGTAAAGCCGTCTGGTCGCGACGGCGCCTCGCTGAACCATTGTTACCAGCATCCCCGCCATCCGGATAGGCTGTAACAGCATGTTGAGACAAGCCAGGAAAAAAATCAGATCGCCGACACTCAGCTGATTGTTTAGCACAAGGTTTCCACCGTAGATGATAATCATCAGTTGTGCCGCTGAAGCAAGCCATGGCATCCAAGCTGTCATTAGCGAGTTGATTCTTGCCTGTTCGTAAAATGCTGTAGCGTATTGATCGTTGGTCACCCAGAACCGTTTAATTTCGTTTTGCTCCTGAGCTTGTGCCTGGACCGTACGTATACCGCTTAGATTTTCCTGAGTATGGGTCGTTAAAGCAGATAAGCCCTCCTGCATCGCGAGAGATGAATCTGCCATTGCGCCGGACATTTTCCAGCCGTATAAAAAAATGATAGGTAGCACCGGTAATATCAGCAGCGTCAGTGACGGCGATTTATACGTCATCGCAATGATCGCAAAGAATGGCGCGTACACCATGATTACAATGCCAAATGAGCCGAATGCGATCAAACGCTGGATCAGGGCGATGTCCTGTATCGCGCGGGTCATGATGTCGCCGACACCCATGCGGGCAAAAAATTCACTTCCCTGCTGTTGAACTTTGCTGAACAGTGTCTGCCGCAGGTCGTAGCTCACCGCAAAGCCAACTCGACGCAAACCTCGGCGAGCATAGATCACCACGATAAAGCGCAGTAGCACGCAGCACACGATACCCAACGCTACTTGCCCAATGCTAAATTCCGGCGTTGTGTTTTCTATCACCTGCTGAATAGTGTCAATACCCATGGAAACCAAAAAATAAGTACTGATTTCGAAAAACCTGGCAATAAAAAATGCAAAAAAGCTCGCGCCAATCTGAAAGCGATAGTCTCTTAACACAGGTATTAAACGGAGCAGCGATCTCAAACGACGGTACCAATAAAGCAGAATTATTTAACGCAACGATGCATTCTGACATAATTGTAAGTGACCTGATACACCATGGTACTCGCGGGGCCCTATGCCGTTGCCGCTGCTACCAAGGCTCGTCCTCGCCTCTTACTTCGTCGAACGGTATACTAGCGCGCTTTCGACCGCGGTGAGCGTATTGCATGGAACAAAATAATCAAACGACTTCTCAAACGGATGCCGAAGCTAATGCTTCACGGGAAGGCGACGTTACAACACGCCCCGCATTTCATCCCTTTGTTGTGCTGCCGCTCGCGTTCATCAGCGGATTTATCATCATGTCAGTCGAACTTTTAGGCGGCAGAATCCTCGCGCCGTATTTCGGTAGCAGCATTTACGTATGGGGAAGCATTATCACGATTTTTATGCTCTCGCTGTCAATCGGTTATCTATCAGGTGGCAAACTTTCTCTGCATAATCCAAATCTCGGAAGTTATGGCAAGTTCTTCATTGTCGCGGCGCTGATGCTGTCACCCACCATCGTCTTTGGTGAAAACATCATGGATTGGGTGTTTTTGCGAATAGAAGATCCCAGGTATGGCTCTCTCGTCGCGTCTACTTTCCTGTTTTTTGTGCCTACGGCAATACTCGGTATGATTGCCCCTTACTCTGTCAGGTTGTTAGTTGAAAGCAGCACGCGCTCAGGTAGTGTTGCAGGTAGCTTGTATTTTATATCGACTCTCGGCAGCGCACTTGGCACGCTCGCAACCTCTTTCTATTTTGTTCTCTGGTTCGAGGTCAACACTATTCTCATTTCAATGTGCGTCACACTTATCCTCGCCGGTATGTACGCATTGATCGCCAACAGGTTTTCATAATATGCGGTATCTTTTTGCTATTGTTCTTTCCCTAATCCCTGTTCTTTCTGCGGCAAAAACAATCCACCAAGAAAGATCTCTCTACCGAAACATTGTCGTTAGTGAGGAGCGTGGACGACGTTGTTTAGTGTTTACGATCAAGCGTGATGATCGAAATCAAACTTGCAAGGATATGAACAACCCGAAAAAAGTCGTCTTTCCATACGTTCGGATGACGCTGTCTGGGCTTTTGGTAAACCCAAATCCACAAAGTGTGCTGGTGGTTGGGTTAGGCGGCGGTACAATTCCCGTGCTTTTGGCAGAGCTCTACCCCGATGCTGAGATCAAAGTTGTAGAAATTGACCCCGCTGTGGTCAAGGTTGCGAAAACCTATTTTGATTTTTCAGAAACAGAAAAGCTTACCGTCGATGCGGTTGATGCGCGGGTGTATATCAAGCGGGCAAAACTTAGAAAACTGAAATACGACATGGTCATTCTCGACGCATTTACCGGTGAATATATTCCAGAGCATCTTATGACCGAAGAATTTCTTAATGAATCCAGAGACCTCCTAACCGAAAATGGCGTCCTGATTGCTAACACTTTTTCGTCCAGCAAGTTGTACGACCATGAATCTGCCACTTACGCGCAGGTGTTTGGTCGCTTTCTAAATCTGAAAATGCCAGGTACGGGAAACCGAGTTATCGTCGCAACGAGGGGTAACCTGCCCGGTGATTTTGCGTTGAAAAATCGTGCAAAGCAGTTGTCTGCACGACTTCAGACTTATGGCGTCCAAATGGAAATTTTTCCAAAATTTATGAGCCGGCAGATTGATTGGGACACGTCCAAGCGGGTACTCACTGATCAGTATTCACCGGCTAATCTGCTACAGGAAGATTAGCGAAAATCTCCCGCGTTGAGCAGGTGCATTCGAGCGAATGCACCGCAACGCAAATCAGCACTAAGAGGCAAGATTACCTTTTTGATCTTGCCAATAACGATCTTTGAGCAATCGCTTATACAATTTTCCGGTTGGGTGTCGAGGAAGCTCCTCTTCGAAATCTATCGAGCGCGGACATTTGATATGTGAAAGATGACTTCTTGCAAATTCGATCAACTCTTCCTCAAGCTCTGGACCTGCATCACTCATATCTTTCGGCTGAACAACGGCTTTGACTTCTTCACCAAAATCATCATTCGGAATACCAAATACAGCAACATCCATTACCCTAGGATGCGTGACCAGAATATTCTCTGCCTCTTGCGGATAGATGTTGACCCCGCCAGAGATAATCATGTAACTCTTTCTGTCGGTCAGATATAAAAAACCATCCTCATCAACGTAGCCAACATCGCCGAGTGTTGACCATCCCTTGTCATTCCTCGATTCATTGGTCTTTTCTTTATCGTTGTAATAGGTGAATTCGCCGCCGCCTTCGAAAAAGATTGTGCCGACTTCACCGGCAGGCACTTCCGCACCCTCCTCGTCCAGTACGTGCAAAACGGCTGTCAGCGATCGCCCAACGGAACCTTTGTGGGCCAACCACTCTTCAGAGTTGATCGCTACAAAACCATTGCCCTCAGAACCCGCGTAATACTCATAGATAACAGGGCCCCACCAGTCGATCATCTGTTCCTTAATTTTTACTGGACAGGGTGCGGCTGCGTGAATCGCGCAGGTAAGGCTGGAATGATCGTATTTGAGCCTAACGTCATCGTCCAACTTCAACATTCGAATAAACATTGTCGGTACCCACTGTGAATGAGTGACCTGATATCTTTCAATGGCAGCCAGTGCGGCTTCGGCTTCAAAGTGTTTCATGATGACACAGGTCATACCCTGCAGCAGAAAACCAATAGTGAATGTTAAGGGCGCGGCATGATAGAGCGGTGCTGGACTCAAATAGACACTTTCTTCTGTTGTGCCGTAAAGAAGCGCAAAGATATTGGGGCCTTCATCTGCCCCAAATGCATTTTCAGGAAGCGGTTTCAGCACCCCCTTTGGGCGCCCAGTGGTGCCAGATGAGTAAAGCATTGACGAGCCAGTGCTCTCATCGGCGATTTGCGCGGTTGGCATTGCCGCTGCAGCTTCTTCGAAGGATTCGAATCCGGGAATTACGCCGTCTAGCATGTAGCATTTGTCAATTGCCGGCATTTTCCCGATTAACTTTTCAACGACTGCCGTCTGGCCTTTTGAGGTGATGAATACCTTCGCCTCGCAATCATTAACGATATATTCAACTTCGTGTTCCTGTAGCCGGTAGCTAATCGCAGTGAAATACAGTCCGGCGCGCAGTGCACCAAGACATAACTGCAAATAGATATCATGATTCTCAAGCATGAGCGCAATATGATCGCCCCGATTCAACCCGAGACTTCTAAAAAGCTGAGCGCATTGATTAGATCCTGCTTCAAGTTGGCGGCGAGTGACGATAACACCGCTCTCGGCCATGATATACGCGGGCTTGTCAGGATTCTCGGTCGCAAGTACGCCTGGATGCATCGGTTTTCCTCTTTCTGTGATTAACGCGGCAGCTGAATTAGATGTCAGCAAGTAGTGGCAAACAATACAGAAAGCGATTGAATCAGACAATCCCGTGACGGCCAGTGGCCCGGTGGATTTACACCAACCGTGAATTAAATTGAATCTTTTGAATCTACCATGGTCAGAAATTCAGGCTTTGATGCCCAGATAACAAAAACACGCGCAATGCTTTGTCAAAGAAGCGGTAAGTTATGCCCCAGCCGATGCCAAAAGTGAATAAAATTAACCCTCAGACGCCTGCAACGTTAGATTGCTGGCAACATGTTCACGATGGCAGTGAAAACATCGTACTGAGCGTCGCCCGACCGGGCCTTACGGGGATACTTCGAGTTAACCCTGCTTCCTCCAAATGTCTGGAAATCTGCTCATCAGGAATTCAATTTAGAAGCAATCAGCAGTTTTTTGCCCAAGAGAAGCTTGTGTTAGACCTTTTTTTTCATGATACCAACATGAAAGAGCTCAATGCGGTTGTTTTGGAAAGCCAAAATGATCAAGAGGGACGGTGGAGCACTCGGGCAAACTTTTGTTTTAAAGCGAAACGAATGCAAAAACCAAGCGTAACCACCAAACTGCTTAGCATCATCGATCGATTAAGAATGGAAGACGAGTTCCCGCTGATTTCGCCAGATCCCTAATTTAGTTACCAATTGCTGACCAGATTTTCTCCTCAAAACACCTCACCCGTTTCGTTAACATCGCATTTTCCAGTTTGCGAACGATGTTACATATCAATTGCTTTCAAAACCCCAACTATAAATTAAAGTTGCGCAAATGAGCAGTCAGCCGCTCGTATCGATTGGAGTGGGATTTTTCACGACCTGACCCTATCGTGGCACGCTATATGCATGTAATGATTTTAGGGGGTACTTTACCATCCGTCTGCTGTATTAAATTAAGTGACACAAGATATTGTGTTTGAAAAACTCATGGGGCACAATATCTGCTCTTTGTCACTTTACAAAATAAATACAAAAATAAGTAAGGGTCATCAAACACATAGGCCGACGGGTAAATATTGCGCACAAGTTTCGCGAGCGGATAGCTTACGAAACCCGCTCCAGCCGGCCTTAATAACAGCACGCTTGACGAGTCGAATAGGCCCACTAAACAGGCTATTCAACTCAACCATGACAGCAAAGACATAACAAGAGCTTGCTAAATTGCAGGCAATAAAAAGTACCACAGACTCAGGATAATGCATGGATTCCACCGCTCAAAAACCAGACCTAAAAGCCGTCCCTAATTCCGTTAAAGAAATCGAATTCCAGGAGACATCTCTCGATATATGGGAGAGTAAGTACTGTCTTAAAACCAAAAAAGGCGAGCATGTCGATGGGAATATCGACGAAACCTACCAGCGAGTCGCAAAAGCGCTAGCCGCAGTAGAGGATGAAGCAAAACAGACGCACTGGAACGAACAATTTTTATGGGCGTTGCGCCAAGGGGTTATTCCTGCAGGCAGAATCATCTCCAACGCAGGCGCACTAGAGCACAAGCCAGCAACATCAACGATTAACTGCACCGTATCCGGCACGATTCACGATTCGATGGATGACATTCTGCATAAGAATCTTGAAGCCGGCTTAACGTTGAAGGCAGGCTGTGGCATCGGTTATGAGTTTTCAACGCTGAGACCCAAAGGTGCTTACGTCACAGGTGCCGGTGCGTATACATCCGGTCCGCTGTCTTTCATGGATATCTATGACAAAACCTGCTTCACCGTGTCGTCCGCCGGCGGGCGCCGTGGCGCCCAAATGGCGACTTTCGAAGTGGGACATCCAGATGTGATGGAATTTATCCGCGCTAAACGAGAAGACGGCCGCCTGCGACAGTTCAATTTGTCCTTGCTAATCACCAGTGAATTTATGGAAGCAGTGAAGAATGATACGGAATGGCATCTGTCCTTCCCTGTCACTGCCAACGAGGTAGAAGCTGATGAGATCGATCTGACCGATACTTCCAAAGTGCTATGGCGGGATTTCCCTGTGAAAGGAAAATACGTCAATGACGCAGAAGGACGCATTGCCTGCCGAATCACCAACACAATCAAGGCAAGGAGACTTTGGGACCTGATTATGGCCTCAACCTACGACTTTGCCGAACCCGGGTTCATTCTCATTGATAAAGTAAACGAGATGAATAACAACTGGTTCTGTGAAAACATCAGGGCGACCAATCCATGCGGCGAGCAACCACTGCCGCCCTACGGCAGCTGTCTGCTCGGATCCGTTAATCTTTGCCGATTCGTTAAGCAACCCTTTACGAGCGACGCTGAATTTGACTGGGAAGAGTTTAGAAAAGTGGTATCGGTCTTCACCAGAATGCTCGACAACGTCGTCGAAATTAATGGTTTGCCTCTTGAACAACAACGCATAGAAATCGAGCGCAAACGTCGGCACGGCATGGGCTATCTTGGTCTTGGTTCAACAATCACCATGATGGGTATGTCGTACGGGGATAAAGCTTCCGTCGCATTTACCGAAGAAGTGACTAAAATTCTGGCCATAGTTGGCTGGGAAACCGGACTGGAACTCGCCAAAGAAAAAGGCCCTGCGCCGATCATGGAAGAGACGTTTGAAGTCACTGGAGAAATGTTGCGTTACAGGCCGGAAATGGTCACGGATGGATACAAGCTCGGAGACAAGGTTAAAGGCAAGGTGCTGCATGCGAAATACAGCCGTTACATGCAGAAAATTGGCGGCGAGTCTCCCGAACTAATCGAACAACTGGCGGAGACCGGCTGCAGATTTACTCACCACACGTCTATTGCGCCCACCGGCACCATATCGCTTTCGCTTGCCAACAACGCAAGCAATGGAATAGAGCCAAGCTTTGCACACCACTACTCAAGAAACGTTATTCGAGAAGGTAAAAAATCGAAAGAAAAAGTCGATGTCTACTCATTCGAACTCTTGGCATATCGCTCAATGATCAACCCTGACGCACAGCCCTATACAGAAGATGAAGCGCTTAAATTGCCCGATTACTTCAGAACAGCGGACGATATCAATCCGATAAACCACGTTGACATTCAAGCCGCATCCCAGCGCTGGATCGACTCGTCAATATCGAAAACTGCCAATGTGCCAACGGATTACCCTTTTGAGGACTTTAAAGACATTTACCTTTACGCTTATGAACAAGGTCTGAAGGGTTGCACCACCTTTAGGTTTAATCCGGAGGCGTTTCAGGGCGTCTTGGTGAAGGAAGCTGATCTCGAAAATACGACCTATCGCTTTGAACTCGATGACGGCAGTTTTGTTGAGGTCAAGGGCAACGAAGAAATTGAATACGACGGCGAGCTGCATTCTGCTGCGAACCTTTTCGACGCTATAAAAGAGGGATATTACGGAAAGTTCTGATAACTGCATGGACATGAACCGACACGCTCGGCACCAGCAAAACGATCAGAAGAAAACTGGAAAACATTATGACTATTAAAATCGACAAAAACATTGTGGGCTACAGCATCAAAAAGC
>ERZ1048872.1255-NODE-1255-length-21907-cov-5.628821_pt1 | contig 21907 bp, 18 predicted proteins | sample MGYA00383100_ERZ1048872 | MGnify/ENA primary metagenome ERZ1048872 (study PRJEB29581, sample SAMEA5548370) | metagenome | biome: marine; feature: coastal; material: water | depth 50 m | study: Short-term variability in the microbial, nano- and picoplankton...
AGGAGAAGGCTTGTATTGGAAATATGAATCTGCTCTAAAAAAATGGGATGCAGAATTGTATTCTGTAGTTGGTGCAGCAGGTGAGTTATTTGCCATTAGAACAGAATTGTATCGCCACGTTGAAAAAGACACCTTACTCGATGATTTCATTATTTCATTACGTGTTGCTCAGGATGGTTATACTATTCAATATGACCCTGAGGCTTATGCTATTGAAACGGCCTCAGCAAATGTAAAAGAGGAACTAAAACGAAAAATTCGAATTTCAGCAGGTGGTATTCAGTCAGTCGTAAGATTAAGGTCGTTACTTAATATTTTTAAATATGGTACACTCTCGTTTCAATACATTTCACATCGCGTTCTTCGCTGGACAATTACACCACTTTGCTTGTTGGTATTAATTCCAATTTCAGTAGTTCTCGCCTTCAATGAAGGAATATTTGATTTTGGATTGTATTCAATTTTATGTTGGCTACAGATTTTATTTTATTGCGCAGCTATGTTAGGCTGGTTTTTAGAAAATAGATCTACAAGGGTAAAAGCTTTATTTGTTCCTTATTATTTTTTTATAATGAATCTTTCTGTAGTGCTGGGATTTTTTAGATATATGAAAAAGTCACAATCTGTAAATTGGGAACGCGCTAAAAGAGCAGTATAATTTTTTTAAAATCAGAAAAAAAGAATAATTCATCATAAAGATTAAAAAAATGAAATTAGGAATCATAATTATTTGTCACAATAACGAAAATGATATTGATAGAGACTTTTTTATCAATCATTCAAATAAAGAAAAAAATTTAGAAATCTGTTTGGTTAATAATGATAGTAAAGACAATACTTCTGATCTTATAAATATGATAAAAGAGAATTGCAATAATGTTTCAGTTGTCAATGTGAAAAAACATAAATCAGACACTTTAGCAGTAAGAGCAGGAGCAAGGTATATGTTTAATCGGTTTAATTTGAGGCATTTAGGGTATGTTACAAACTTAAATAATTATGAAATGAATTGTTTGTTTGAAACAATTAGTAATAATCAAGAGGCTATTTTGAATTATAATTTAAGGATACTAAGTAAGAAGCAGACAAGGCAGACATTGTTTCAAAGTTTATTTTCAGTAACTGATTATTTAAAGAAATTAAAAATCACTTCCCAACATATAGTCCCTAAGTAATTTCGAATAGTTAAGGATTGGTAAACTGAATACAATAAATTTTAACCAATATTATAAATAATGAATAGAAGAAAAGCAATAGGAGGTATTTTAGGTATTACTGGAGTTAGTCTCGTTTCCTTTGCAGGAGCAAAATATTTTATTGGAAACTCATCTCATAAAAGAGGGAATCTTGAAACTCATATTGATTTAATTTCTGAATTGGCCGATGTAATTATTCCTCCAACCTCTTCTCCAGGTGGAAAAGCTACAGGAGTGCAAGATTATATTATTGGCTACTTGGAAAATTGTTCTTCATTAAAAGAATACAATAATTTTATAAATGGTTTAAATGACCTCCAAGAGACTAGTGTGAATAGTTATAATCGTGTTTTTGAGGAATGTTCAGCAAACCAAAAACAACAACTTCTAGAAAATTTAGACAACCAATGGAACTCTAAAGGAATTTTCTTAAAAATAAGCAATAAACTTCTTGGGAAATCTTTTTTTAATATTCTTAAAACATTAACTGTTGAAGGCTATTGTACATCTAGTATGGGAGCAACCAAACATTTAATTTACAGACCTATTCCTGGAAGGTATAATGCCGTTACTGATATAGGTGTGAAGCAAAAAGCTTGGGCGACAAAATAATTTAGTTTATGAAAAATCAAACATCAAAAAACACATTCGATGCTATAGTAGTAGGCTCAGGTATTAGTGGAGGTTGGGCAGCCAAAGAACTTACCGAAGGAGGATTAAAAACAATAGTATTGGAAAGGGGTCGTAATGTGGAACACATAAAAGATTATTCTACTGCATTGAAACATCCTTGGGAATTTAAATACAGGTCTCATTTAAGTAATAAAGAATTAAAAGAAAGACCTATACAAAGTAGTCATTGTGATGCAACTAATAAACAATTTTTTGTTAAAGACAGCGAACATCCTTACAAACAAATTAATCCATTTAAATGGATAAGAGGCTATCAGGTTGGTGGGCGATCATTAACTTGGGGACGTCAATGTTATCGATTTTCTGATTTAGATTTTGAAGCAAATAAAAAAGATGAACACGGAGTAGATTGGCCAATTAGATATAAAGATTTAAAAAAATGGTACGATTATGTAGAAGATTATGTGGGAGTCAGTGGAAATTCAGAATCTATACCACATTTACCTGATGGTGTTTTTTTACCTCCAATACCTATGAATGCAATTGAACTGCATTTACAGGAAAGTTTAAGAAAATCGTTTTCAGATCGCACCGTTATAAATGGCAGAGTTGCTAATTTAACAAAGCCTAAAAATGGAAGGGGCCCTTGCCTGTATCGTAATCTATGCAGTAGAGGTTGTCCTTTTTCGGGATATTTTAGTAGCAATTCATCAACCTTAATAGATGCTGATTTAACTGGTAATTTAACACTTAGAGCCAACTCTATTGTAAAAGAAGTTATTTACGATGCTGAGCAGAATAGAGCAATAGGTGTTGTTGTTATTGACACCATTACTAAAAAGGAAATGAATTATTATGCAAAAGTAATTTTTTTAAATGCATCAACAATTGCGACAACTGCAATTTTATTAAATTCTGTTTCTCCATCTTTTCCGAAAGGTTTGGGAAATTCAAGCGGACAAGTTGGCCATAACTTAATGGATCATGTCGTAAACGAAGGTTCTTATGGAACTTTTGATGGATTAAAAGATAAATATTATGAAGGTAGATCTCCAGGAACCATTTACATTCCAAGATTTCAAAATATAAATGACAAAACCAAGAATACTAAATTTTTAAGAGGTTATGGTATTCAAGGTAAAGGTGAAAGAGAAAATTGGCAAACTAAATCTACAGAAGGCATAGGTATTGCTTTAAAAGCGCAATTGGAAACTCCAGGGAAATGGAAAATTTCACTTGGTGGTCGTGGAGAAGTACTACCAAATTATGAAAATAGAATTTCTTTGGATACCGGAAATCGAGATCAATGGGGGTTGCCACTAGTAAAAATTCATTTTGAATATGGTTCTAATGATTTAGCGATGATGGAACATATGACAAAAGCCAGTGAAGAGATATTAATAAAAGCTGGATTTGAAAATGTGGGAAGTTATAGAACCAGTCCTTCTCCTGGTTCTGCGGTTCATGAAATGGGAACAGCTAGAATGGGGAATGACCCTAAAACTTCCGTTTTAAATAAACACAATCAAATGCATGATGTCGAAAATATATTTATTACTGATGGAAGTTGTATGACTTCTTCAGGTTGTCAAAACCCTTCATTAACATATATGGCAATTACTGCCAGAGCTTGTCAATTTGCATTGAAGCAATTTTTTTCAGATAAATTATGAAAATAATAAAAGTTATAATAGTAGTTGGAATATTTCTAATGTTTATGTTAATTATAGCAATTACTATAGTTAGAAGACCTTCTTACACTATTAGCACTAATGGTAAATTATACATAGTAAATAAATTAAGTAGTAGTATTTCAATTTTTGATCTTGAAACAGGTAGAGAGTTAAAGGAAATATCTATTAGTGTGGAACCCCATGAAATAACTACAATGACTGACCAAAAAAGAGTTGTTGTCACTAATTATGGCACCCCAAATATGGAGGGTAAAAGCATAACCAGTATTAATACAAGAACAAATGAAATTGAAAAAGATATAGATATAGGAGAGAGTTTAAAACCTCATGGAATTATATCTTTTCCTAAATCTGAAAAGGTTGGAATTGTAACTGATATTGGGAATGATTTATTGGTGGTTAATATAGCAACCGGTATTGTTGAAAAGAAAATTTCAACTCTACAAAAATTCAGTCATCTATTAGTGCTTCATCCTAAGAAACCATTAGTATATGTTACCAATATTAATTCAAATTCAGTGAGTGTTGTAGATGTTGAACTAAACAAGGTTATACAAATTATAACCTGCGGACTAGGTACAGAGGGTATTGATATTACGCCTGATGGGACTGAAATTTGGGTGACTAATAAAATAGAAAATTCGATAAATATAATTAATACAAAGACCAATCAAATAACCGATACTTTATCAACAGGGAAACAGCCTTTAAGAATTAAGTTTTCCATCGATGGAAAATATTCTTTAGTAACAAATGCAAATGATGGAACTATTTCAGTATTTGATAGATATTCAAAAAAACAAATAAAAACAATAACCATTCCAGGTAAAAAAAATCTTTTAGAGAGAGCATTTTACCACACCCCTAGACCAGTGGGTATTTTAATGCATCCAAATAGGCAGTATGCTTTTGTCGCTAATTCCAATGCAGATAAAATTGAAATAATTGATATGAAAACTTTCACGATAGTTAGCACTATAAGAACAGGGCGAGTTCCAGATGGATTGGCATTTGTTCAATAGAATTCTTTACTTATTGTTTTTGTATTATAATGAGCTTTTTTTATTGTAAAAACCATTCATCTATATGCAGTAGCTATCCGTCTATTTTCAGTTGTTACTAAAAGAATTTTAGAATGTACTTTTATTAAAACCTATACTTTTGACTTTAGAAAACTAATAAATCAAAACTTATAATCGTATAACAAGGATGTTTCAAATGAAATATTACATAATAATTTTAATAACTCTTTTAATTAATGCTTGTGAAATTCCTGATATTGTGCAGGAGAATACAGAGAATAGCACCATAAATACAATATCAATACCGGAAGGGTTTAATTTTGAGACTGAAAGAGATGTTACATTAACTATTAATGATGCAACACCTTATGTGAAATATGAAGTTTTCGCTTACTCAGCCAATTATAGCTCGGAAGCTGAAAATATTTCTGAAGCACTCAATAGTTTGTTGTATGTAGGTAAACCACATAATGGTTCGATTAATCATGTGTTTAGTTTATCTAGTATCTATGATAAAGTATATATTTCTAGAAAAGATGGACTTGAGTATTCTTTTGAAATTATAGACGTTTTAAATAATAAAATTGATGTTACTATAGCATCCAATAAGGCTTCAAATAAGGCTGCTAGTGCTTATAAAGTTAGCGGCAGTGGATGTGTAGAATGTACAGAGAATTTCTTTTTGAATGGTGATTTTGAAGAAGGACCTGCGCTTCCTAGCGGTTTTAACCAACCTAATGAAAATGATGTTAATGGCTGGTCTACAACATCATCCGATAATAAAATTGAGTTGTGGAAATCTGGATATCGGGGAGTGCCTTCTCAGAATGGAACTTATTTTGCAGAAATAAATGCAACTCAAAATTCAGCATTATATCAACGTATTTGTACTAGTCCTGGTGCAGAAATAAGCTGGTCCGTATGGCATCGAGGTCGATCGGGAACTGATACTGCTTTGGTAAGAATTGGAGAAAATTTAGCTACTGCAACTACTGAGACTGTAATGACTACAGGTAATACTGCTTGGGTTCAGTATTCTGGAACCTATACAGTCCCCATTGGACAAGATGATACTTACTTTATTTTTGAAGCTGTAAATTTAGGAAGTGTCGGTAATTTCATTGATAATATAGTTATTACAGAAACTTCACCTGGTGATTGCACAGGTGTTACTAATAAAATGTTTTATCCAAATGAATTTACAAGTGCAACCATAGCTTTCGAAGACTTATGGCCCTACTCAGGCGATTATGATTTTAATGATTTAGTAATTAGTTACAATATAAAAACCATTTTAAATGCAGAAAATAACGTAACACAGGTAGACTATAATTATATTGTTGAATCTATTGGAGCAGGCTATACGAATGGTTTTGGTATAGAATTAGAAGGTGTTTTGCCATCTGTAATTTCAAATGTTACGGGATTAAATTTAACTGAAGGCATTATAACTAACAATGTGAATGGAACAGAACAAGGGCAACCAAATGCGGTAATTGTGTTCTTCGATAACGCTCAACTCAATGTAGGAATAAATAATACTATTTCCATTGAATTTGCGAATCCTATTTCTACTGCTGCATTAGGCACTGCACCTTTTAATCCTTTTCTAATTGTTAACAAGGATAGACTTAAAGAAGTGCACTTACCAAATAAACCTACAACATATTATCCAACAACTTCATCTATTGAAGTTGGACCAACGGTTAAAGATAGTGATGGCGATTTTAAAACACCTCAAGGTTTACCTTGGGCTATGAATATTAATGGAAAATATAAGGCACCAAAAGAAAATATAATTATTACAGACGCTTATAACTTCTTTGCTAATTGGGCAACTTCAGGTGGTGAATCATATCCAGATTGGTACCAAGATAAGAATGGATATAGAAATAATGCTAACTTAAAAAATTAAGACTTTTTAATGTTATTACAATACAATTTTTTAAGTCTTATGTATTAAGACCTATTAATATTATGACTAAACAGAGTAATTAATGATCAAGATATAATCGAGATTGTGTTTTTTAATACATAAATTAAAACATTTGTTCTTTTAAAAATGACTTTTAATTAAATATTTGCTTTTCATTTCTGCTTTTTTTCAAAAAATAAAGTCAATTCCAAAAATTGGACTAAATAAGTAAAAAACCATTCATCTACATGCATTAGCTACCTGTCTGTTTTCAGATGTTACTTAAATAATTTTAGATATAACATTTATAAAAACATATACTTTTGACTTCAAAACTAACTAAATCAAAACTTATAATTGTATGAAAAGGATGTTTCAAATAAAGTATTACATAATAATTTTAATAATTCTTTTAATTAATGCATGTGAAATTCCTGATATTGTGCAAGAGAATACAGAGAATAGCACCATAAATACAATATCAATACCTGAAGGATTTGACTTTAGTACGTATAGGGAGGTAAATATTAGCATAACAGACAATTCATCTTACGTTAAATATGATATTTATGCGTATTCAAGTGAGCCGTATTTTGTTGGAAACGAAACATTTGAAAATCAATATGGAGAAATAGTTACAGAGCCTGTTTATAAAAATGATGTAATGAATAAACTAGTTTTTACAGGTGTCCCAAAAAATGGTGTTTTATCCCAGGTTATTAATCTCCCAAAATTTTGTGATAAAGTATACATTCGAAGAAATGCAAATCTGAATTTCTCTTCATCAATTGAAGATATTGTTAACCAAGAAGTAAATTATAATTTCTCTGCTAGTAATAGATTCGCACGGAATTCTAATAACGGACCCGCTGTAAATGACTATTTATATTGTGTGAATAATTCAGGAGAATTATTTCAAGTTGATCCTTTGACAGGAGAACTTACGTTTTTATCTGATATGCCTATGGGTAGTGTAACTGCTGGAATAGATCAGGAAAATAAAACTCTGTATTCTATTGGGACAAGCAGTCCTTATCCTTTAATGAAATATTTTATTGAAACTAACAGTTGGGAAATTGTTGCAAATTTGGGTATATCCGGACCTAGATTAGACTTTAATGTTTCAGATGGATTGCTCTATTTTTCCAAAACAAACAAATTATATACGTTTGACCCAACAACAGGAGAAAATCTTAATATATGGGACATTGAAGGGTTACACAATCTTAATGGTGGAGACTTGGCGTTTGCTGAAGATGGGACCCTTTTTATGTGTACATTTTCTGGGTTATATAGGCTTGACTTAGACGGAAATAATGTTTATCAAAGCACTCGAATAAGTGCTGATGATTTACCTTTTAAGCCAACATCAATGACTTTTGATTCTAATCAGGAGTTATGGCTTGCGAATATGGCGAGTAGTTCAGATTTAATTATAATGGATACTGAGACAGGTGGTTGGCAGTATGAATATGGAATAAGTGCCGGTAATAATACAGATTTTGGCAGAACTATCAATGATTTAACAACATTTAGAGTGTTTTCTCAAGATAATGAGGAAACAGATACTGATGGAGATGGTATTTTGGATAAAGATGATTCCTTTCCAAACGATCCCGAAACTGCCTTTGAATTATTTACTCCAAGTAAATATGGTAAAGGAACAGTTGCCTTTGAAGACCTGTGGCCATCAAATGGCGATTATGATTTTAATGACATGGCACTTAGTTATCAGGCAATTGTAATTTTAAATGCGCAAAACTTAGCTGTACAAGTTGATTTTGTATGCAATGTTAAATCTAATGCAGCTGGTTATGTAAATGGTGTAGGATTGGAGATAGAGAATTTATTGCCTTCGCAAATTGAAAGTGTCACAGGACCAATTTATACTCAGAATTTTATCGATTTAAATACAAATGGTACAGAAGCAAATCAAGAGAAGGCTGTAATTATTTTAACCGATGACGTAGATAATTTATTAAATGAAATTACAATATCAATAAAACTTACACAGCCAATGGATACTAATCTACTAGGAGCTGCTCCATTTAATCCATTTATTATAGTTAATAAAGAAAGAGAAAAGGAAATACACTTGCCTTATAGAAACGTAACAACATTAGGAGATGCCAATTTTGAATATAATGGTGTGAATAGAGATACGGACGGCAATTATATTTCCGAGAGTGGATTTCCTTGGGGTATAAGTGTAATACATGATTTTAAAGTGCCAAAAGAGTCAGTAGCAATCAATGCAGCATATAATTTTTTCAATAATTGGGCTACTTCAGGAGGCAATGAATTTAGAGACTGGTATAAGGATAATCCAGGTAATCGAAATAATGATAAATTAAAAAACTAGTTTATAAATTTAAGTAAGACCTGATTGTATACTATCAATTTAAGTAAGTAGGTTTGATTTTATTCGAGCTAATTTCAAATTAGATTTATATAGGTCATATACCTAAATTAATAACTCAAGTTATAAACACTAGGATTACCGTTAGAAGAGTGTTTATTCCATTTAGTATTAGAACTGGCGAATAATAAAAAACTTATTTTCTTTTTTTTCTTCTGATTTTTTTTTTGAGATCTGTAGAAGCTTCTTCAGTTTTTGAAGAAGTATTCACCATCTCGTTAATTTTTTTCATTTCACCTTTTGAGATTTCACGCCATTCGCCAATTTTCAATTTTCCCAAATTAACATTCATAATTCTAGTTCTATTAAGTTTTGTAACGTTATAATCTAAATACTCACACATTCTTCTAATTTGACGATTTAAGCCTTGAACTAAAACTATTTTAAAAGTGAATTTATCAATTTGTGCAACGTAACATTTTTTAGTAACTGTTCCCAAAATAGGAATTCCATTTCCCATTTTTTTTATAAAGTTAGGTGTAATAGGTTTGTTAACTGTAACAATATATTCTTTTTCGTGATTGTTGCCAGCTCTTAATATTTTATTTACGATATCTCCGTCATTGGTTAAAAAAATCAATCCCTGCGAAGGTTTGTCAAGCCTTCCAATAGGAAACAGGCGCTCTGGATGATTGATAAATTTCACAATATTATTTCGTTCTTTTGAGTCAGTGGTGCAAACAATACCAACAGGCTTGTTAAAAGCAATATACAGTGTTTTTGGAGCTGATTTTAGCGGTTGACCATTTAATTTTACAACGTCACCTTCAAAAACACGATTGCCAAGCACAGCCACCTTGCCATTGATGGTAACACATCCTTGAACTATAAATTTTTCAGCTTCTCTACGAGAGCAAATTCCAGTAGTACTAATGTATTTATTTAGGTTTGTTGAGTTTTTATTATTGTTTTTCACTTCCAAAATTTAAGAGGTCAAAGTTACAAATAAATGATATTAATTTTAGTGTTAAAGTGAATTTGGCTTTTTTGAATAAATAATATGTAAAATTAGTTAGCTAATCACTATCCAATTCAATCAAATATTCAACTAAATTTTGATCTCGGTTTAAATTTAATTTTTTTCTAAGCCAAAATTATTGGTAGAAATCTATTCAACCTTTCTATAAAATTGGTTACGGATTAACGTATTGATTTTTTAATGTTGATTTTAGATAAATTGTAAAAAAAACCGTCTAATTTTTTTAGACGGTTTTTTTTAATATTGTAATATTTAAAATCTCTTAAATATCTTCAAACTTTACATCTGTAAAACTTTCAGGTGCAGTTTCTTCTCCATTTTCAGAAGGTTTTTTGAAATCTTTTTGATGTCTATCAGAAATTACTTCTTCACCTTTTTCACTTATAATATAGTCAGTTGCGGCTTTTAACATTTCGTTAAACTCAGCAAAATCTTCTTTATATAAATAAATTTTGTGTTTTTTGTAATGGAATGATCCATCGTCATGAGTAAATTTTTTACTCTCTGTAACAGTTAAATAATAATCATCAGCTTTTGTTGCTCTTACGTCAAAAAAGTAAGTTCTTCTTCCTGCCCTAAGAACCTGTGAGAAAATCTCTTCTTGGTCTAAATGTTCTTTGTCATTCATAATTAACGTTCTATTTAATAAATCTTTTATTTTCAGCTTTTACACAAAGCTATAAAAATATTTGAAGTAAATAGTAATTTTTAAATTTCTTTTTCTAAAAGTTGTTGTTCAAAAAGTTCTTTATAATAACCATTAATATTAACCAATTCAAAATGAGTTCCTTGTTGAATTATTTCACCTTTATCAAGCACAATAATTTTGTCGGCATTTTTTACGGAAGATATCCTGTGACTTACAATTATTGTGGTTTTGTTTTTACTAACCTTATACAAATTGGTTAAAATTATTTCCTCGGTTTCGGTATCTACAGCCGAAAGACAATCGTCAAAAATTAAAATTTGAGGTTCTTTTATAATAGCTCTCGCAATTGAAACACGTTGCTTTTGACCACCCGATAAAGTAACACCTCTTTCGCCAACATAAGTGTTATAACCTTCTTTAAAATCTTTAATGTTATGATGTATATATGCATCCTTGGCAGCCTGAATAATTTTCGCGTCCGATGCTTGCTGGTCACCAAATTTAATATTATTCTTTATAGTATCGGAAAATAAAAATGCTTCTTGAGGAACAAAACCAATAGCCTGTCTTAAATTATCTAAATTCAGGTGTTGAATTTCTTTTTTATCAATAAAAATTTCACCTTTTTCAACATCATATAATCTTGCAATTAAATTAATAATAGTAGATTTCCCCGATCCGGTATTTCCTAAAATGGCAAGTGTTTCACCTTTTTTTAATGAAAAACTCACGTTTTTTAAGGCAGTAATATTTGTATCATCATAGGTGAAGAAAACATTATTAAATTCAATATTGCCTTCAATTTTAGACTCGTTTAATTCATTGTTTTGAATTTCAGGGTCGTGCTTTAAAAATTCATTGATACGTTTTTGTGATGCTTCAGCCTGCTGAATAATTGAGGTTACCCAACCTACAACTGCAACTGGCCAGGTTAGCATATTTACATACATAATAAACTCGGCAATAACTCCTAAAGTTATAGATCCTTCAATATATCGCATACCACCAATGTAAATAACCATAACATTGCTAACGCCAATTAATAAAATCATTAAAGGAAAAAACAACGCCTGTGCTTTAAATAGGTTTATATTCTTCTCTTTGGCAGTGTTTGTCAGCGTTTCAAATTCGGCTATTGCTTTGTACTCAATGCCATATGATTTTAAAATACTGATACCCGAAAATGTTTCTTGAGCGTTGGCTGTTAATTTTGATAAATATTGCTGTACAATAGTACTTCTTTTGTTTATGACTTGGCTTAATATATAAATAGAAACCGATAGCACAGGAAGCGGCAGTAGGGTGTAATTGGTTAAAGTTGCATCAATATTGTACATTTTTATAATTGCCACAATAAATAACACCAGCATATTCATAGAATACATAATAGCCGGACCAAAATACATTCGAACTTTACTTACATCTTCACTTATTCTGTTCATTAAATCGCCCGTTTGATTTTTTTTATAAAAGTTGAGCGATAAGCGTTGATATTGTTGGTAAATTTCGTTTTTTAAGTCAAATTCAATTAGACGAGACATAACTATGATAGTTTGTCTCATTAAAAAAGTAAAAAAACCTGATAATAAAGCAGCTCCAATTATAAGTATAATATAATTCAATAGTTCACTTTTAACAGCAGCCAAATCAGTGTTTATTCCTTTACTGTAATCTTCGGCAGTATTTATCGTTTTTTTTATTAATTGAGGTACTTGTAAGGCAAGAATTTTAGAGCAGATTGTAATTATAATTCCAATAATTAATCGGTATTTATATTTAAAAAAGTACTTATTAAGATATTGTAATGCTTTCATAAAGTATCTAGACTATGCTGCAAATTTTCAAAGAACGAATATACATTAATAAAAATTTAAATAAACATTTTATGATACATTTAACGAACATCAAATTATTATTTGATTGTATGAATCAAAAATTTTAGAGATGCTTATTTTATATCAAAAAAATAATAGTATTTTTGCGCAGTTATTAAGCAAACTAACTAACTAGCAAAGTTCTTTAAATGATAAATAGAAGACATATTAGAGTAAAAGTAATGCAATCGGTTTATGCAATACTGCAATCTAAAAGTGATAATCTAATTAAAGAAGAAAAATTTTTATACAGTAGCATTGATAAAATGTACCATTTGTATACAATAATTCTTCGTTTAATGGTTGAAGTAAGAGATATGGAAAAAAAACATATCGAGCTTTCACGCAAAAAAAGATTAGCAACGCCCGATGAATTAAATCCAAATACTAAATTTATTGACAATCAAGTTTTTAAAATGCTTTTTGAAAGTGTTTCGTTAAATGAGTTTATTGAAAATAATAAATTAAATTGCTGGTATTTAGATGAAGATTATGTGAAAGAAATTTGGAAACTAGTAAAATCAAGTTCTTTTTATACTGATTATATGAAAACTCAAAATTCAAATTTTAATGAAGATAGAGCATTTGTTATAGGTATTTTTAAGAATATATTTGCACCAAATGAAAAATTGGCAGACTATTTTGAAGGTCAAAATATTAGTTGGGTTGACGATATTCCTTTTGTAAATACCTGGATTGTTAAAACACTAAACCAGTTAAAAAATGGTCAACCATTTATTTTAGGGAAGATGTATAAAGATGATGATGATAAAAAATTTGTGTTAGATTTATTTAGAAAAACAGTTTTAAATCATACATCATTTGAAAAAGACATTGAAGATAAAACTCCTAATTGGGATACAGAAAGAATTGCTGAAATAGATATGATTTTGATAAAAATGGCAATTTGTGAATTTTTAAAATTCCCATCAATTCCATCACGAGTTACCATAAATGAATATATAGAGATTTCTAAAGATTATTCAACAAATAAAAGTAGCTTCTTTATAAATGGAGTATTAGACAAAATTTTAAAAGAGTATGAAGCTGGAAAAAGAATGAATAAGATTGGAAGAGGATTATTATAATTTAAAAAGTTTAAGAAATGAAAAAAACAGTATTTTTAGTTGCTTTGGTGAGTGTAGTATTTATTTCTTGTAAGGAAAATGCATCATCAAAAATTAAGTCTCAAAACCTTGAAACTGCAAAAGATCGAGATGCAAAAATTGCCTTGGGAAGTGCCATTATAGAGTTTGATAAAACTGAATATGATTTTGGAACTGTCAACGAGGGTGATGTAGTTGAAGGATTGTTTAAAATTACCAATGCCGGAAAAGTAGATTTAGTAATTACAAGTGCAAAAGCTACTTGTGGTTGTACTGTTCCTACTTGGCCTAAAGAGGCTATAAAGCCGGGAGATTCTTCAGAGTTAACCTTTACATTTAATTCAAGGGGAAGATCAGGAAAACAAACAAAGTCAATTACACTGCAAACGAATACCGATAAAGTTACCGAGGTGCTTCGTATTAGTGGTATGGTAAATAAAAAAGTTAAATAATAATAAATTCAATATGTTTAATACAATATTTTTACAAACAGAAGGGTCAACTTTAACAAAGATGTTGCCTTTTTTATTGATGTTTTTAGTCATTTATTTGTTTATGATAAGACCACAAATAAAACGTCAAAAAAACGAAAAGAAATTTCAAACAGCCATTGCAAAGGGAGATAAAATTGTTACTACTAGTGGAATTCACGGTAAAATTGTAGATATAGTTGATAGTGATAACACTGTAATAGTTGAAACAGGAGCGGGAAAAATTAAATTTGAGCGTTCATCTATTTCAATGGAGTTAAGTAAAAGGTACCTTGCTCCTAAAGATAAAAAATAAGGAATTACAACCTATTTAAAAAAGTGAGCAATTAGCTCACTTTTTTTGTATATTTAATTTTATATTTTTTTTGAAATGAAAAGCAACATAAGTAGTCATAAAATATCATTAATTCATAATAGAAAATTAAAAATATTTTTATTTTGTTTGGTGCTAACCACCGTACTTTGGTTGTTAGTTGAATTGTCTAAAACATACAATAGTCAGGCTTCATTTAATGTTGTTTATACCAATATTCCTGAGAACTTATTATTTCAAAATAAGCCAGTTGACAAATTAAGTTTGGAACTTAGAGCACCTGGTTTTTCATTGTTGAAATATAAAATTAGGAATAAAAAGGTAAGTTTAAACTTACAAAATATTTATAAAAATAATCGCGGTTTTTATATCTTACCCAATAATCAAAAAGTTAGGTTAACAAGTCAACTTTCAGGTGAGGTAGAAGTTATTAGAGTTTCAACCGATACTATTTTTATTGACTTAGGTGTAAATGTTTCAAAAAAAGTTCCTGTAAACCTGCAAGCTGATTTAAAATTTAAGTTAGGCTATAATTTAATTGAAAAGGTTCAGTTAGTTCCTGATTCAATTGTGATTTTAGGTCCTGAAAAACACATTGATTCTATTCAGGAAATTTCAACATTACCGTTAAGTTTGAAAGATGTTTATGAAGATTTTAATGTTGAAATAGAATTGCATCAGCCTAAAGAACAATTAAACGTAAATTTATCAATCAAAAAAATTCAATTAATTGGGAAAGTTGATAAATTTACAGAAGGTCACTTCAAAATTCCTGTTACGGTAATTAATGAGCCGGAAGGAATTAAAATAAACCCATTTCCAAAAGAAATAGAAGTTGTTTATAAGGCGGGTTTGTCAAATTTTTCAAAAATTAATGAAAACAGTCTCTTAATTGTCTATGATTATAAACAATATGAAAAAGACTCGTTAATTACGTTTTTAACTCCGGTTATTAAGCAGCAAAGTGAGTATATTACATCGTTTAAAATTATTCCTAGTCAAATAGAATTTCTTATTCAAAAATAATGATTGTTGGTTTAACAGGTGGTATTGGTAGTGGAAAAAGCACTGTTTTACAGATGTTTAAAAAGTTGGGTGCTGTAATTTATATAGCTGATGATGAAGCTAAAAATTTGATGAATACTGATGAAGAATTGCAATTAGAAATAATTAAACTGTTAGGTAAGCAGGCTTATATTTCTAAAAAATTAAATAAGAAATATATTGCTTCAAAAGTATTTAATGATACAACGTTGCTACAAAAGTTAAATGCATTGGTACATCCAAAAGTACAGGAGCATTTTAAAAATTTTGCAAATAAACACCTTAATGACATTATTATTTATGAAGCTGCAATATTGTTTGAAAGCGGAAGCAATTCGTTTTGTGATTATATAATTACAGTTGTTGCTGATGAAAATGTTAGAATAAATCGTCTGTTAAAAAGAGATATGCTTACAAAAGAGCAAATAAAACAAAGAATTCAAAATCAAATGGATGACGAGTTTAAAATACTACATTCAAATTTTGTGCTAAAAAATCACGAATTAGTACATACGAAAGAGCAGGTTAAAACAATTTACGATTTATTGTTAAAGTTAAAATAAGTTGCTAATATTCTTAATATTGTGTTAAAAAAATACATTATCTGTTAATATAAGTTAAAAGAAGTTATTTTTAATGTTAAAATTATAATTTTGAACTAATGGGGAAAAAGATATTTGTGCTTATCATAATTTTAATGAGTGTTGCCTTAATTGGAATTATTTCTGTTCAGTTTTTTTGGATAAAAAATACCGTAGAAATTACCGAAGAACAGTTTTCTGCAAATGTAAAATTTTCATTGGCAAAGGTTTCAGAAGAAATTAAGAAACGTGAATTTGAAAACTTTTACAATGATATAGCAAATAGATTTAAAGACGAAGGCAAGAATTTAAAATATTCGGATGTTAGACAATATATTTTTGAAAAAATAGATACAACAAATAGTGAACGTTTTACATATTCACAAAGTATTATTGAAGCTAATTATAAAGTCTCAACGGAATTTTTTGAGCAGGATTCTATCAACTTTAAAGAAATTTTTAGTAAAGAAGAATTTATTTTAGTCAAAGATAATTTTATTGAAAATGAAAATTCAAGCCCAGAAGAGAGAGTTGTAAAAATAGGTAGATTTAAAGAGGCTGAAAAATCTAATTTAGCTAGAGCTTTTGATGCAATTACCAGTAGAATGCCTATTCATAAAAGGGTAAGTAATATGGAAATTACGAATAGATTACAAAAGGAATTATCGAGTAGGGGGGTTAACACCAATTTTAAATATGGAATTTACAGTAATGGTTTAGCAACTCAAGTAAAATCAGGATATTTTAGAAAAGAAGTTGGTAAAAGCTATAAGGTACCCATGTTTGCCGATGTTAATGGTAATAGTAAATTTCAGTTATTTGTAACTTTTCCTGAAAAGAAAAACTTTATAATTTCCTCTATTACCAAGATATTGGGATTATCGGCACTGTTTATTTTAATTATTATTTTAGCTTTTGTGACAGCATTGTATCAATTGATTAGGCAGAAACAAATTTCAGAAATTAAAACTGATTTTATTAATAATATGACGCATGAGTTTAAAACGCCTATAGCCACAATTAATTTAGCATTGGATGCCATTAAAAATCCAAAAATTATTGGAGATAAAGAGAAAGTTTCGCGCTATGTTAATATGATACGTGATGAAAATAAAAGAATGCACGGGCAGGTAGAAAATGTATTGCGAATTTCAAAATTGGAAAAAAATCAATTAGAAATAACGAAACAAAAAATTGATGTTCATGAAATTATTGAATTAGCCATTACACATATTGATCTAATAGTTAAAAATAGAGGTGGTTATATTAAAGAGCATTTAAATGCCGGTATAACGGAGATTTTAGGCAATCAATTTCACTTAACAAGTGTGGTTGTTAATGTATTAGATAATGCTATAAAATATTCAGAAAATGCACCGAAAATTGATATTTATACTGAAAATACAGCAAAAAGCATTATATTAAAAGTGAAAGATCAAGGTATTGGAATGAATAAAAATATCCAAAAAAATATTTTTAAAAAGTTTTTCAGAGAACAAAGTGGAAATATTCATAATGTAAAAGGCCATGGGTTAGGATTAGCTTATGTAAAAAAAATAGTAGAAATTCATCAAGGTGAAATTTATGTAGAAAGTGAAAAGGGAATAGGTAGTACTTTCACAATTAAATTACCTTTGATTTAAAATTATATAATATGGAAAATAGTAAAATTTTATTGGTAGAAGACGATCCTAATTTTGGGACAGTTTTAAAAGATTATTTAATATTAAACGATTATAATGTTACACTAGCCAAAGATGGGTTGGAAGGTTTAATAATGTTTAAAAATGACGATTTTGATTTGTGTATTTTCGATGTTATGATGCCAAGAAAAGATGGGTTTTCATTAGCGAAAGATGTGAGAGCAACTAATTCAGAAGTTCCAATAATATTTTTAACGGCTAAAACAATGAAAGAGGATGTTTTAAAGGGATATCAGTCTGGCGCTGATGATTATTTAAACAAACCTTTTGATTCTGAAGTTTTACTTTATAAAATTAAGGCAATTTTGCAGCGTAAAGAAACAGAAAGAAGTACCGAAGAAGATACTTTTGAGTTTAAAATTGGAAATTTTGATTTCAACTCTAAATTACGTCATTTATCGTTTGATGGAGGTGAAATTCAAAAATTGTCTCCTAAAGAGAGTAAATTACTTAAAATGTTGGCAACTTATAAAAATGATTTAATGCCACGTGAATTAGCATTGACTAAAATTTGGAGAGATGATAATTATTTTACATCTAGAAGTATGGATGTTTATATAGCAAAATTGCGTAAGTATTTGAAAGCTGATGACAAAGTTGAAATTTTAAATATTCACGGTGAGGGTTTTAGATTAATTGATAAAACATAATAAAAAAACATAGAGCTTCACTGCTCCTTTTTATGTTCTTATTATTTTTGAAATTCTTTCATAATAATATAATTAATAGAAATCTATTTATTAAACTTACTAATTTAAGTATTAAAAAAAGCTAGTCTAAAGTTACTTCTTAAACTTATCAGATTCTTTATGTTTTAATAAATAAAATAGATAAATAACCATTTTTTCTGTATACTTTTTTCTTCTTGCATCGTATATTTGCAAGAGTTCAAATAGAGTTACAATAAAATTATATAAGATGTCTGAATTTAAATACCAAAAGCCGTTTCCTATTAAAAAGGATACTACTAAGTATCGTTTATTAACTAAAGACCATGTTTCTTTAGTAGAGTTTGACGGGCGAAAAATTTTAAAAGTAGCACCTGAAGGTCTTGAACTGCTTTCACAAGCAGCATATCATGATGTTTCATTTTATCTTCGTGCTTCTCACTTGAAAAAACTAGAGACAATTCTTAAAGATCCTGAAGCTACGGATAACGACCGTTTTGTTGCTTATACAATGTTGTTAAACCAAATGGTAACAGCAGCTGGTGAATTACCAACTTGTCAAGATACAGGTACAGCAATTTGTGTGGCTAAAAAAGGGGAAGATGTATATACTGGAGTGAATGATGCTGAATACATTTCGAAAGGAGTGTATAACACATACCAAACTGATAATCTTCGTTTTTCTCAAATTGTTCCACAAACAATGCTTGAAGAGAAAAACTCAGGCACTAATCTTCCTGCTCAAATTGATATTTATGCCGAAACAGGTAAAAAATATGAATTTTTATTTATAACAAAAGGTGGAGGTTCTGGTAATAAAACCTATCTCTATCAAATGACTAAGTCATTGTTGACAGAGGAGAATTTAACCAACTTTGTTAAGAAACATATTATGGATTTAGGAACTGCAGCGTGTCCTCCTTACCATTTAGCATTTGTTGTTGGTGGGACTTCTGCTGAAGCTAACTTAGCAACTGTAAAGAAGGCATCTGCAGGCTATTTGGATCATTTGCCAACAGAAGGTAACGATGGCGGACAAGCTTTCCGTGATTTGGAGTGGGAAAAGAAAATTACGAAGATTTGTCGGGAAAGTGGAGTTGGAGCTCAGTTTGGTGGTAAATATTTTGTTCATGATGTACGTGTTATTCGCTTGCCTCGTCACGCAGCATCTTGTCCAGTAGGATTAGGAGTTAGTTGTAGTGCCGACCGTAACGTAAAAGGTAAAATTACTGAAGAAGGTATTTTTATTGAACAATTAGAAAAGAATCCAGGGCAATTCTTACCAAAAGAAGCACCACATTTAGCTGGTGCGGTTGAGTTAGATCTTGATCAACCAATGGATAAAATTCGTGAGGAACTTTCAAAATATCCCGTAAAAACACGTTTCAACCTTAGAGGGACATTGATTGTTGCTAGGGATATTGCTCACGCAAAAATTAGTGAAATGCTAGCTAATGGTGAAGAGATGCCTCAATACTTTAAGGATCATCCTGTTTATTATGCAGGACCAGCAAAAACACCGAAAGGAATGGCTTCTGGTAGCTTTGGGCCTACAACTGCAGGTCGTATGGATCCTTATGTGGATTCTTTCCAAAAAGCTGGTGGTAGTATGGTAATGGTAGCAAAAGGTAACCGTTCACAGCAAGTAACAGACGCTTGTAAAGCTAATGGTGGTTTTTACCTTGGTTCAATTGGAGGGCCAGCTGCAATTTTAGCAAAGGAAAGCATTAAATCTGTTGAAGTAATTGATTTCCCGGAATTGGGAATGGAAGCAGTTAGGAAGATTAGAATTGAAGACTTCCCTGCATTTTTATTAGTTGATGATAAAGGGAATGATTTCTTTGCTGAATTCGATTAGTTAGAAATATAAAATAAAAATTAAAGACACCAGTGAACTTTGTTACTAGGTGTCTTTTTTTGTTCAGAAAAGTTTTATAAATGTAGTAAAATGTAACATTCCAAATTTATAATGAAGCAAAAGGATTTTGACTATGAAAAAATGTTTTTTTATTTAAGTTTTCTTATTAAAACTATCAGTAAAATGAATGTAAAAAAACAGTAGCATAAATTGGTTTATTGGAAATAAATAGTATTTTTGCTTCAAACAAATAATAACAACAATGGATTTATCTCAATTTTCAGGATTTTTAGTTTTTTTAACCGTTTTTACAATGGGATTTTGGCTAATGATTTTATTATTAACGTTTATAGTACCTTACTGGGTGGTAGGTTATTTTAGAGAAGCTTGGAAATATAGAAAAGGTGGTGAACCTGCAAGAAAAGAATAACGGTAATTTATGAAGTCATTCTAAAAATAGAGTGACAAATTATTTATAAAGTATAAAAAAAAGAGGCTATTTGAAAAGATAGCCTCTTTTTTATGCATTTTTTTAAAACATTTCATTGTCACCACCTCCATCATATGTTCTTTGAGATCGTCCTCTTTGTTTCTTTTGATTAAATCTATAAGTGAAGTTTAACATTATTTGACGTTGTCTCCATTGAAATTCACTATAAGTATATGTTGCAGGCGAAAAAGTTTCAGATTGATGTTTCCGTGAATCAAACAAGTCACTTACATTTAAAGAAATAGTTCCTTTTTCTTTAAGAACATCTTTGCTAAAAGCCAAATTAACACTTAGCATTCCATCTCTTTTAGATTGCGCTCTTTCGGAAGGGGCCATATACATTCCTCTGGTTTGCCAATCTATTTTACCAGGAAGAGTTATTCTAGAAGTTAATCTGGTAAACCAGGTTACATCGTTAGAATCATAACTAACACTATTATATTCTCCAGTAGTTATTGCCTTAAAAAAATTAAAACTATTTGAAATTCTCCACCATTTAAACGGATTGTAGTTAGCAGTAAATTCAAATCCATACCTATCTTGGGAACTTAAATTAATGGGAGAACGAATAATCACTTTTAAATGATCAGGGTTTTCTGAATCTGGACTTTCAATAACATTACCATCTTTATCTCTCCATTCATCAATTTGAATCATTTCAAAATTATTTAACGAATGTTGGTAATATATGGAAGAATTTAATGTGAAATTCTCCCACTTTTTTAAATATCCAAAATCAAATGAATTTGTGTATGTAGGGTCTAAATTTACGTTACCTTTTCTTATATAGGTCTCACTAGTACGTGACTCAAAAGGATTAAGAAACCAGTGGTGCGGCCTTCTTAATCTTCTGCTGTAACCTAATGTAATATTTTCTGAATCATTTAATTCTACACCTAAATTTAATGTAGGAAAAAGCTCAGTGAAATTTTTATTATAAACTTCATTTGATTGAATCAAATTAATTTTTCTATTCGTTTTTTCAGCTCTCAAACCTAATAAATAGGAGAATTTGTTTATTTTTTCCCCAAATTGTGAATAAATAGCAAATATGTTTTGCTGAAAATCTAAAGTGTTTGAATAGTTTATATTATTTACAAAAGAGCCATTTTCAAGGGTTTCCACTAAATAATCTGAATTTAATTTATCTAAATCAATTTTAAAACCAAGTTCAAATTGAGTGTTTTCATTAATAGGTAGTGTGTAATCTCCTTTAAATAGAATCTCTTTACCTACTTCATCTGTTCCGTTTTTTTCCAATTCATTTTCATA
>ERZ1048872.1257-NODE-1257-length-21888-cov-4.619567_pt1 | contig 21888 bp, 20 predicted proteins | sample MGYA00383100_ERZ1048872 | MGnify/ENA primary metagenome ERZ1048872 (study PRJEB29581, sample SAMEA5548370) | metagenome | biome: marine; feature: coastal; material: water | depth 50 m | study: Short-term variability in the microbial, nano- and picoplankton...
CCTCCAGGAGTTCCTAAAGCCTTATTGCCTATTATGATTCCAATTGAAATTGTTGGAATATTTACAAAACCTTTTGCCTTAATGATTCGTTTGTTTGCGAATATTACTGCAGGTCATATTGTTATTTTAGCTTTGATTTCACTCATATTTATAAATAAGCACGAAGCTTGGGGAGCACTTTCAGTTCCTATGGCCTTATTTATATCTGTATTGGAATTGTTGGTGGCTGCTCTTCAAGCGTATTTATTTGCGCTGTTATCAGCTTTATTTATCGGTGCCGCAGTTGAAGAGGCGCATCATTAATTAGTAATTTTTAAAATCTATATAGTTATGTGGGGAAGTATAGCCGCAATTGGAGCAGGACTTGCAGTATTAGGTGCAGGTATTGGTATTGGACAAATCGGTGGTAAAGCCGTAGAAGGTATCGCTCGAAATCCTGAAGCTTCAGGTAAAATTACAACTACAATGATTATTGCTGCAGCCTTGATTGAGGGTGTTGCACTTTTCGGTGTAGTAGTTGGTCTTTTAGGAGCCCAAGCGTAAATTAATTAACTCCGCTGCTACGGTTGGTAGCAGCGGATTTATTAACGTTTTAAAAAATTAAAAAATGGATTTAGTAACACCGGATTTAGGATTGTTATTTTGGACGGGAATCGTCTTTTGTTCTTTATTGTTCTTGTTGGCCAAGTTTGCATGGAAGCCAATTCTTACTGCAGTAAATGAAAGAGAAAAAAGCATTTCTGATGCTCTTGAGCTGGCAGAAAAGACCAGAGAAGAGATGAAATCTTTAAAGGCTGAAAATGATCAAATTTTGAAGCAAGCAAAAGCTGAAAGAGATGAGATATTAAAAGATGCAAAATCAACAGCAACAGCAATGATTGATGAAGCAAAGAATAAGTCTAAGGATGAGGCTCAAAAAATAGTGGATGCTGCGAAAGATTCAATTCGATCTGAAAAAGCTGCAGCAATGGCTGAATTGAAAACGCATGTTGCTGCGTTGTCATTAGAGATTGCAGAAAAAGTAGTAAGAACTGAATTGTCTTCCGATGAAAAACAAAAAGCATTGGCAAATAATTTGGCGTCTGATATTAATATGAATTAATTATGAAATCTACGAAGTCAGCTATTCGATATGCAAAAGCGCTCTTAGAGCTATCTATAGAGAATTCTAATCTGAATGAGGTTTCTTCAGATATGAAGCGAATTGTGGAGTCTTCAAATGAGACCAATGACTTTAAAGTATTTTTGAATTCTCCTGTTATTAAATCAGACAAAAAAATCGAAATATTGAAAGTTCTGTTTGTTGGTTTTGAAAAGCTAACGAGCTCTTTTATTGATTTAATAACAAAAAACAAGAGAGAATATCTTTTGGTGGAAATTGCTGAGGCTTATTTATACTTATTAAAAAAGCATCAGAAAATAGTTCCCGTCTCTATCAAGAGTGCTCGCAAGCTTGAGAAAGAAACATTGGATCAAATACTAAATAAAATGAAATCTCACGTTGAAGGAGATTTCGAAATTACAGAAGAAGTTGATGAGTCCTTAATTGGAGGATTTATTGTTAGAATGGATGACAAACAAATTGATGCATCGGTTTTGACACAGTTAAATAGAATGAAACAAGAATTGGCTAATTAAAAAATAAAATAAATTAAAATGGCAGATATTAAACCAGCAGAAGTTTCAGCAATTTTGAGAGAACAGCTCTCAGGATTCAGATCTGAAGCAGAATTGCAAGAAGTTGGAACAGTACTTCAAGTTGGAGATGGTATTGCGCGTATTTATGGACTTACAGGAGTTCAATACGGTGAATTAATCGAGTTTGATGGTGGAATGCAGGGGATCGCATTGAATCTTGAAGAAGACAATGTAGGTGCCGTATTGCTTGGTAAATCTTCAAGTATTAAAGAAGGTGATACCGTAAGAAGACTTGGTAAAATTGCATCTGTAGAAGTAGGTGAAGGTATGGTAGGTCGTGTTGTTGATACGCTCGGTATGCCTATTGATGGTAAAGGTCCTATTGAAGGCGAATTGCACAATATGCCTATTGAAAGAAAAGCACCAGGTGTGATTTTCAGACAACCCGTGAACGAACCACTTCAAACAGGAATAAAGGCAGTTGATTCCATGATTCCAATTGGAAGAGGCCAGAGAGAGCTTATTATCGGTGACCGTCAAACGGGTAAAACTACTGTTGCAATTGATACGATTATCAATCAAAGAGAATTTTATGATAGAGGTGAACCTGTTTACTGTATCTATGTAGCTATTGGTCAAAAAGGATCAACTGTTGCTGGTATTGTTAAAAAGCTAGAAGATGCCGGAGCCATGGCCTACACAACTGTAGTTGCATCGAATGCTTCTGATGCCGCACCAATGCAGTTTTATGCACCAATGACCGGAGCAGCGATTGGTGAGTTCTTTAGAGATACTGGAAGACCAGCATTGATCATCTATGATGACTTATCAAAACAAGCTGTTGCTTACCGTGAGGTTTCACTTCTTTTAAGAAGGCCTCCAGGTCGTGAAGCATACCCTGGTGATGTATTCTATCTTCATTATAGATTATTAGAGAGAGCAGCTAAGGTTATTGCTGATGACAATATTGCAAAGCAAATGAATGATCTCCCTGCCTCTTTGAAATCTAAGGTTAAAGGTGGAGGTTCGCTTACAGCACTTCCGATCATTGAAACTCAAGCAGGTGATGTATCGGCTTATATTCCTACCAATGTGATTTCTATTACAGATGGTCAGATTTTCTTGGAGTCAGATTTGTTTAACTCTGGAATTCGTCCAGCCATTAACGTAGGTATTTCTGTATCTCGTGTTGGAGGGTCTGCACAAATTAAATCGATGAAGAAAGTTGCAGGTACTTTAAAGCTTGATCAGGCACAGTATAGAGAGCTTGAAGCTTTTGCTAAATTCGGTTCAGATCTTGATGCTGCAACAAAATCAGTTTTGGATAAAGGAGCACGTAATGTGGAGATTTTGAAGCAACGCGAGGGAGACCCATTTACTGTGGAAAGACAAGTCGCAATTATTTATGTAGGTACGAAAGGATTAATTCAAAATGTACCGATCAATAAAGTAAAAGAATTTGAAAAAGAATATTTGGATTTCTTAGAGGCCAAACATGCAGATGTTATGGCGTCATTAAAGGCTGGTAAATACACAGACGAAAACACTTCTGTGCTTGAAAAAGTAGCGAAGGAATTAGCAAGTAAATATTAGAATATATTTTTGAAAGAGCATAGTTTATGGCAAACTTAAAAGAAATACGAAATCGAATTTCATCCGTTGGATCAACAATGCAGATTACTTCTGCAATGAAGATGGTTTCTGCTGCAAAACTAAAAAGAGCGCAGGATGCCATTACTCAAATGAGACCCTATGCTTCAAAACTCAAAGACATTCTTACCAACCTGAGTGCTACTTTAGACCTTTCTGATAATGCCTATTCCGAAGTTCGTGAAGGGGGGAAAGTTCTAATAGTTGGAGTAACTTCTAATCGAGGTTTGTGCGGAGGATTTAATAACAATGTAATCAAAAGAGTTAATGAATTAATTGTTACTGATTATAATGGAGAGGATGTTCACGTATTATGTTTAGGTAAAAAAATTCGGGACGTAATTAAGAGAACGGATTATTATTACACGAATGAATATCTTCAGTCTCGTGAAGATGTTTATGCAGATTTAACCTTCGATAATGTATCGGAAATTGGAGGGGAACTCATGCGTTTATTTAAAACGGGGGAATTCTCAAAAATATGTGTCGTTTATAATCGTTTTGTTAATGCTGCAACACAAAAAGTTGAGACAGAACAGTTCTTACCAGTTCAAGAGCCAGAGTCAGACGATAACTCTCAAACTGGAGATTATATTTTTGAGCCTTCAAAAGAAGAAATCGTTGAAGATTTGATACCGAAGTCTCTTAAAGTCCAGCTTTTCAAAGCTATTTTAGATTCTAATGCTGCAGAGCATGGAGCTCGAATGACAGCTATGCACAAGGCTACTGATAACGCCAATGAGCTTCAAAAAACACTTAAATTGAGTTACAACAAAGCAAGGCAAGCAGCAATTACAAATGAAATTTTAGAGATTGTTGGTGGTGCAGAAGCTTTGAATTCTTAAATTAGTAAAAAAACTCTTTTATGGAATCCAATATTAAAGTACTCATTGTTGATGATCATAAGCTAATTAGTGAAGCATGGTCTTCATTACTTAAAGATGCGCCAGATATCCAAGTTATAGGTACAGCAGATAATGTTGATGATGCCTACAACATGTCTTTACAGCACAAGCCTGAAATAGTACTAATGGATATTAACTTGGGTGCAGGAAGTGGATTCGATGCGACAGAAAAGATCAATAATAGCCTTCCCAAAACTAGAGTGATTGGATTATCTCTACATGATGACATCACCTATGTAAAGAAATTCTTATCAATAGGTGCTAAAGGATATTTAACCAAAAATACTTCGAAAAGTGAGCTAATCGAGGCGATCCATGCAGTATTTAATGGAGAAACTTTTATCGCAGCTGACATTAAAGATCGCTACTTTACTTCCTTATTGAATGTAGATCCATCTGCAACTAAGAAAGAGCTGACAATGAAAGAAATTGAGATTGTAAAACACATTGCTCAAGGGCTAACCTCAAAAGAAATTGCTGAAAAGCTGTTTATCTCTCATAGAACTGTTGAAACACACAGACACAATATTCTTAAAAAGTTAGACATGCCGAATTCTGCACAGCTTAGCAGCTGGGCAAAGGATAAAGGCTACGTGTAGCTTTACCCTTTCTTGTGAAGTATATATTTCTTTTTTTAGTTTTGGTTTTGTTCTCATGTGATAAAAATGAGGATGGGACAACAGAAGAAAGCCCAATCAGTTACTCTTTTTTCATTGCTGGTCATACCTATGGTTCTCCAGGTGTTGATAATGATGGCCTTCACCCTGCCTTTAAAAATAAATTTGATCTTATTCAATCTGATGGTCATATTGGCTTTGGTGTGTTAACTGGTGATATTGTTATCACAGGAACTGAGCAGAATTGGAATGAAGTAGATAATGATATAATTGATTTGGGGCTACCCGTATATTTTGCAGCGGGTAATCACGATATGACTGATAGGGTCCTTTTTGAATCACGATATGGGCAAACCTACTACAGCTTTGTTCATCAATCTGACCTGTTTATTGTACTTGATCCAAATTTAGATGAATGGAATATTTCTGATGATCAATTGCAGTTTCTGGAAAATGCTCTAAATTCAGAGGCACAAAATGTAAACAACATTTTCGTGTTTTTTCACCAGGTTTTATGGTGGGAGCCTGACAATATATATCAAAACGTCACTTTGAACTCTCTTGCCGGAAGAGCAGACACCATCAATTTTTGGAACGAAATAGAACCCCTCTTTAATGGCTTATCTAAACCTGTTCATATGTTCGCTGGGGATGTAGGTGCGTTTAACACGGGAAGCGAATTTATGTATCATCAATACGAAAACATCAAACTGATTGCAAGTGGAATGGGCGGTAACGTCAGAGATAATATTATAATTATAGATGTGCACGAAGATGCATCAGTAAGCTACAGATTGATCGCTCTAAATGATCCTGATATAAATGCACTTGGGGACTTATTGGATTATGAATTACCCTAATATATAATACGATTATATATAGATTCATGAGAGCTTCCTTGTGGGAAAAAAAATTAATAGAGTTGGATTGAATACAGGAGTATATTACTCATTTGAAACAAAATAATAGATCAACATTAATCAAAAAGAGGCTTTGTTTGTTGTAAAGACATATGCAAACGCCTACAACTTATCATCCATATGATTTCCCTACGGATTGGAATTCAATACAAGATCGAATTCTTTCCATTGATCCAATTAAATATGCATCGACGCGTAACTTTGAAAATGGAGCATTAACTTATTTAGGGCCTTATATTTCCCGTGGCGTAATTTCTACAAAGTCTATTTTCGAATATGTCAAGTCCTTGGATTTGGAATGGAAGTCAACTGAAAAACTTGTTCAAGAATTGGCTTGGAGGGATTATTGGCAGCAGGTATGGGTGGCAAAGCAGAGTCAGATTGAGTCAGATCTTAATTTTGAGCAAAAAGAGCTTGTACATTCAGGAGTGCCCATTGCAATTGTTGACGCAAAGACAGGTATTGAAGCAATTGATGCGGCAATAGAAAATTTTTACAAGACAGGTTACTTGCACAACCATATGCGCATGTATATTGCAGCAATATGCTGTAATATTGGAAAGTATCATTGGAGTGCACCAGCCAATTGGATGTATGCAAACCTACTTGATGGTGATTTGGCAAGCAATCATCTCAGCTGGCAATGGGTGTCCGGAACGTTTTCTAATCGAAAATATGTAGCGAATCAAGAGAACATCAATAAGTACTTTAACAGCACCCAACGGAATACTTTTTTGGATGTTCCTTATGAAGCATTTAACAATCTAGAAATTCCGGATGTTTTATTGCAAAGTCATAAAGGGATTGCTGAAATCAATTATCCAGAGTCTATTGGACAACAAGAACTCGAAGAGAAGAAAACGTTGATTTACAATTATTACAATCTTGACCCTTTATGGTATGAGGGAGAGGATGTTCAACGTGTTTTATTGATTGAACCTGCCGTTTTTGAGCGTTATCCGATTAGTCAAAAGTGTATGAATTTTGCCGTTGGGCTATCTGCCAATATCAAGGACATTAAGATTTTTGTTGGGTCCTTCAACGAACTTCAAGTACAATTAAAGGATGCCGAAATTGTCTTTAAAGAGCACCCTTTAAATACGAATTATCAGGGCATTCAAGAGGACCGAGAATGGATGAGCTCCGTTGAGGGATATTTCCCCGGATTCTTTAAGTTTTGGAACAAAGCAAAAAAGCAACTTATCAAGTGAAAGAAGCATTGAATATTGTTTGGCTCAAGAGAGATCTGCGCTTGCAGGACCACCTTCCTTTTTATGAAGCTGAAAATAATTCAATAGGCAATTACCTGCCAATTTATAACATAGAACCGTCCGTTTTAAGTGCGCCAGATTATGCTGAAAGACATTTACAGTTCATATATCACTCCATAGCCGACATGAACGAATCACTTAAGCCGTTCAATCGAAAGGTTGAAATACTCTATGGAGATGCATTGTCTGTGTTCCAGCATTTGTGTGAAGCATTTGATCTGAGACATGTATTTTCATACCAGGAAAGTGGTACTCGAATAACGTGGCTAAGAGATAAACGAGTAAAATCTTTTTTTAAAGAACAAGGTGTTACTTGGCAGGAATTTCAACGTGACGGAATCATAAGAGGGATAAAGGATAGAGTGAATTGGGATAAAAACTGGTATAGCACAATGAATACACCGGTTATTAAGAATACATATTCAATAAATACATCTGACATTGATGTAATTCCTTTTCAAATGCCGAATGCTCTTGCTGCATCACTCCAGGTTTACCCAGATCGTTTTCAAAAGGCTGGGGAGCAATTTGCTTGGCGCTATTTGCATTCATTTTGTGAGGGCAGAGGAGCAAATTATGGAAGACATATATCGAAACCTCAAGAAAGCAGAAAATCGTGTGGAAGAATTTCACCCTATCTGGCCTGGGGCAATTTATCTGTTAAACAAGCGGTCCATTACGTAAAATTCAATCCAAATTATGAAAGCTATAAGCGAAGCTTTAATGGTTTACTTACAAGGCTGAAATGGCGGTGTCATTTTATTCAAAAATTTGAGGTTGAGTGTGCGTATGAAACCCATTGTATAAACAGGGGTTATGAAACCCTTGAACACGATAATAATCATGAATTTATTCTTGCTTGGAAACAAGGACGAACCGGAATACCGCTTGTGGATGCGTGCATGAGGTGTGTTAGGGAAACCGGCTGGATAAATTTTAGGATGCGCGCTATGCTCGTTTCTGTATTGTGCTTCCATTTGGATTGTGATTGGCGAACGGGAGTCTATCATCTTGCCCAACAATTTTTAGACTATGAGCCAGGTATTCATTATCCACAATTCCAAATGCAGGCAGGAACAACCGGAGTGAACACCATAAGAATGTACAACCCTATTAAGCAGTCACAAGATCATGATCCAAAGGGCATTTTCATCAAGCAATGGGTGCCAGAGTTCGAGAACGTTCCAAGTGAATTTATTCATGAACCTTGGAAAATGACACTGCTAGATCGCCAATTAAATAATATATCTACTGATTTCAGTGAACCATTGGTTGATGTAGTGGAAGTCGCCAAGCAAGCGAGAAAAAAAATATGGGGTCACAGAAAGCATAAAGAAGTCAGGATAGAAAGTAAAAGAATTGTTGCCACACACACTAGAAACAATGGAAAAAAACAAAAGTAAAGTCAATTTAATATTTCCACATCAGCTTTTTGAGACAAGTAGCTTGATTGATAATGGATTTGACATCTATCTTGTCGAGGAATATTTGTTTTTTCGACAATACAAATTTCATAAGCAGAAAATTGCTTTTCATAGGGCATCAATGAAGGCTTATCAGGCTTATCTTGAATCAAAAAGTAGAACCGTATTTTACATTGATGCTTTTGAGGATAACGCATCTATTACATCGCTTCTTGAAGCATTAATCAAAAAAGGTGTTTCCGAAATTTTATTTTACGACCCAGTGGACAATTGGCTCTCAAAAAGAATCAATTCTTTTGAAGCACGTTTGAATATTGAATGCTTGGACACGCCCTATTTTATAAATAGTAATAAGGATTTAAGTATTTTTTTTAGAGCAGATAAGAAGTCTTTTTTTCAAACTACTTTTTACAAGCAGCAGCGGACCAAACATAATGTCTTATTAGAAAAAGATGGAAGTCCAGAAGGAGGGAAGTGGACCTATGATGTTGATAACAGAAAAAAATACCCAAAGGGAAAAACACCTCCTTCGATTCAGTTTCCTGAATCATCTCAATATTGGGAGGAAGCCATAAATTATGTAAAAGCCCACTTCGATGATTATCCTGGACTCCTTGATGCAAATCGTATTTACCCAATTACCTTTGACGAGACAGCTACATGGCTAGAACGGTTTTTAATAGAACGATTTGAAGAGTTTGGAATTTATGAGGATGCCATAGTAAAAGAAGAAATCTTTTTAAATCACAGTCTGCTTTCGCCACTTATGAACGCAGGTTTAATTTCACCTCGGGAGGTGATTAACCAAAGTATTTTGTTTGCCCAAAAGCATGATGTTCCCTTGAATTCTCTTGAAGGGTTTATTCGGCAGATTATGGGGTGGAGAGAATTTATAAGGGGAATGTATCTGTGTAAAGGAAGCTTTTCTCGAACCCAGAATTTTTGGGGATTTGAGCGTAAGATACCAAAAAGCTTTTACGATGGAACGACTGGAATTGATCCTGTAGACGATACAATTAAAAAAGTTTTAGCTACTGGCTATTGCCACCATATAGAACGGCTTATGGTACTCGGGAACTTTATGCTGCTTTGTGAATTTCATCCCGATGAGGTGTATCGCTGGTTTATGGAGTTGTTCATTGATGCCTATGACTGGGTCATGGTGCCCAATGTTTATGGAATGAGTCAATTTGCCGATGGTGGCACTTTTGCGACCAAACCTTACATTGGAGGATCTAACTATATCAAAAAAATGAGCAATTATGGGAAAGGTCCTTGGACTGAAGTATGGGACGGCTTGTTTTGGCGATTTATTTCTGTTAATCAAGACTTTTTCCTTAAAAACCCGAGGATGTCAATGATGGTTCATTCTTTTAATAGAATGTCCGAAGAGAAGAAAAAGAGTCATTTAAATAATGCCGCAGATTTTCTAGCACAAATCGATAATAACTAAGCTGAAAAATGAAGTTCAATCTGCTTCTCAACATAGTAACGAACCTCTAGGTTGTCAACCTCTTCAAGAACTTCTCCTAAGAAAGCTTTAACCAAAAGCTCCTTGGCTGATTTCTCAGATAGACCTCTTGTCCTGAGGTAAAATACTGCTTCTTCATCCAATTGACCTGTTGTAGAACCGTGAGAACACTTCACGTCATCTGCATAGATTTCGAGCTCTGGCTTGGAGTTCACTGTTCCAGTTTCACTTAATAATATGTTGGCGTTGGACTGAAAAGCATTTATTTTTTGAGCATCTTTTCGTACAAATACTTTTCCGTTGAATACATTCGTAGCACGATCATCAATCACACCTTTATAGAGCTCTTTGGAATAACAGTGGGCAACCTTATGATCGACAGTGGTATGATTATCACAATGTGATTTGCCTTTTAGTGTATAAGCTCCATTCATAAATGTTTCGCAATTGTTGCCATTTACGTTGATGAATAAATCATTTCGAGTCATCCTTCCTGATAGAGGGAAGGTGTTTATCGTAAAACGGCTATTTGCTGCCTGATTCACATATTCTCGCTGTAAATCGAAAGTTTCAGCTCCATTTTTTTGAATTTTATGAATGCTTAAATTTGCATTCTCTTCAACATCAATGTAAGTAGAAACGTTTATAAAACTTGCGTTTCTTTCTGAACCTTGAAAATTTAAAATAACGGTTCCTGTTGCCCCTTTTTTACATTTAATAAAAAGTCTTGGAGAAATTACTGAATTACAGTTGTTTTCAAATATCAATTCGATGGTCTTATTTTCTGTATCATCGAAAGTAAGTTCAACGGCACATGTACAATAAAGCAAGTTGAGGGCATCAAATGGTTCTTCCGTACTAAGCTCAGGTAAGCTATTCCAAGAAGTTTTAATACCCGGAACATCTGCTTGATTACTTATACACCCATTTAAAATGTGCAGGCGTTCTGCTCCATTAGAGATACTATTTGGTTGAGAGGAGTTCGAGCTCGAACCATCTAAAAGCAATTTGTTTAGACCATTAACATTGGTATACTTCCAGGCTTCATTTTTTCTTGTAGGGAAATCTGAATGCTGAAGAAGTGATTGGCCCCTTTGTTTTGCAGTCTCTGATAACGGAAGCTCTGTTTCTTTTAGGCGCGTCCTAAGGAGATCAAATTTTGTTTGTGTAAGCAAGTCTTCCATTGTTTATCCTACTTGTATTTCTTCCTTAATCCAATCGTAACCTTTCTCTTCAAGCTCAAGAGCCAATTCTTTGCTTCCTGTCTTAACGATTCTTCCATCATAAAGCACGTGCACAAAGTCAGGAACAATGTAATCCAATAATCTTTGGTAGTGTGTGATTACAATAGAAGCATTTTCAGCTGATTTTAGAGTGTTTACTCCTTTTGCCACAATTCTTAATGCATCAATATCTAATCCTGAGTCTGTTTCATCAAGAACGGCGAGCTTTGGGTTAAGCATGGCCATTTGAAAAATTTCATTTCTCTTTTTTTCGCCACCGGAAAACCCTTCGTTTACCGATCTAGAGGCGAGCTTACTATCTAATTCAACAATTTTGGATTTTTCACGAACCATAGCCATAAATTCTTTTGCTGATATGGGCTTTTCTTCTTTGGCTTCTCTAATTTCGTTGATGGCTGTCCGAAGAAAATTAACATTCGAAACTCCAGGGATTTCAACGGGGTATTGAAAGGCTAAAAACAACCCTAAATGTGCTCTTTCTTCTGTGGATAGATCCAAAAGATCAGCTCCTTCAAATGTCACTTCACCTTCGGTGATTTCATATTCTTCTCGTCCAGCTAAAATACTGGCGAGTGTGCTTTTTCCGGCACCATTCGGTCCCATAATGGCGTGCACTTCGCCTGCATTAACGGTTAATGTGAGGCCCTTTAAAATCTCTTTGCCCTCTATATTTGCGTGTAAATTTTTTATTTCAATCATATCTTTTGATTTATCCAACGGAACCTTCTAGGCTAATTGCTAATAGTTTTTGAGCTTCAACAGCAAATTCCATCGGAAGCTGATTTAATACTTCTTTACAATAGCCATTTACAATAAGGCTGATTGCTTTTTCTTCTGAGATTCCACGTTGCTTACAGTAAAACAATTGGTCTTCTCCTATTTTGGAGGTTGTTGCCTCGTGTTCGATTTGAGCACTTGGGTTCTTGCATTCTATGTATGGGAATGTATGTGCTCCGCAATGGTCTGTCATCAATAATGAATCACATTGAGAAAAATTTCTTGCACCGTGTGCATTTTTTTGAATTTGAACCAACCCTCTATATGAGTTTTCTGAATTACCTGCAGAAATTCCTTTTGAAATAATGGTGCTTTTTGTTCTTTTACCTAGGTGAATCATTTTGGTTCCAGTGTCTGCTTGCTGGAAATTATTGGTAACGGCTACAGAATAAAACTCGCCAACAGAACCGTCACCTTTTAAAATACATGATGGGTATTTCCATGTCACAGCTGAACCTGTTTCAACTTGTGTCCATGAAATTTTTGCATTTTTTTCGCAAATGCCTCTTTTTGTGACGAAATTAAAAACACCACCGACTCCATTTTCATCACCTGGATACCAATTTTGAACGGTTGAATATTTAATCTCGGCCTCGTTTAAGGCTTTGAGCTCAACGACAGCGGCGTGTAATTGATTTTCATCACGTTGTGGGGCGGTACAACCTTCTAAATACGAGACATATGATTCTTCGTCAGCAATAACGAGTGTGCGCTCAAATTGACCAGTACCCCCTGCATTAATTCTAAAATAAGTTGACAGCTCCATGGGACACCTTACACCTTTTGGGATGTAGCAAAATGAACCATCCGTGAACACTGCGCTGTTGAGTGCGGCATAAAAGTTGTCTGTATTTGGAACAACCGTTCCCATATGCTCTTTAACAAGTTCAGGGTACTCTTGAACGGCGTCTGAAAAGGAACAGAAAATAATCCCTAGCTCTTTAAGTTTTGATTTAAAGGACGTCGCTACTGAAACAGAATCCATTACAAAATCTACAGCGACACCGGTTAATCTTTTTTGCTCTTCTAGAGAAATCCCTAGCTTGGCCATTGTTTCTTTCATTTCGGGATCTACATCATCCCAAGACTCATATTTCTTAGATTGTTTGGGTGCAGCGAAGTAAGTGATTTTTTGGAAGTCTGGTTTTCTGTATTTGACATGTGCCCAATTGGGTTCTGTCATTCCCTTCCATATTTCAAAAGATTTTAATCGATATTCTAAAAGCCATGAAGGCTCATTTTTTTTAGAAGAAATGAGTCGAATGATATCTTCATTTAGTCCTTCTGGTATTTTATCTGTCTCTACGTCTGTGACGAAACCAAACTTGTAATCTTGGTTGTCTAAGTCTTTTGCGAGTTCGTTTTCAGTATATTGAGCCATTTAAGTAAGTGTTAGATTGGTTAGACTGAAAAAGATTCTCCGCATCCACAAGTTCGGTCTGCATTAGGGTTTTTAAATACAAATCCTTTACCATTAAGGCCTCCAGAAAAGTCTAAAATTGTCCCCATTAGGTAGAGATAACTTTTTTTGTCCACAACGACCTCTATACCATTGTCCTCAAAACTTGAATCCCCCTCTTTTCTTTCATTGTCAAATATCAATTGATACATTAATCCTGAGCATCCACCTCCTTCAACTCCAACGCGTATAAAAAAACCTTTTTTATCATCATCTTCCATGAGGCGTATGGCTTGTTTTTTAGCAGAGTCTGTAACCGTAATCATTTGTTTTTATTTAGATTAAATTTAAATAACCTTTTCATTGAATACAAAAATAGCACATTTTAGTCATTGCCACAACAAATTGTGATGTGTTGCACACCTTAAACATTTCATATAACAACTTGTTTTATGAACATGAAAAAGAAAATACTAGTTGTAGGAGGAACAAAAGGAATAGGTGAGGCTGTCGTTGATTTAATGTCCCAATATGAATGTGTTGTGTTTTCAAGAAATGAAAGCACATACGATAACCATTTTGTCTGTGACGTACTTAAGGCTGATTTGCCTGATATTGATAATCTTTCGGGCTTGGTTTATTGTCCGGGCTCGATAAATTTGAAACCGTTCCATCGATTAAGTGAAGAAGATTTTTTAAATGATTTTCACATCAATGTTTTGGGTGCTGTGCGTGTGATTCAAAAATATTTCCGAGAGCTAAAAAGAAACAAAGGATCTATTGTTCTTTTTGGGACTGTTGCTGCCCATCAAGGAATGTCTTTTCACGCTTCAATTGCGGCATCTAAAGGAGGATTAGAAGCACTTGGAAGAAGTCTTGCAGCGGAGTGGGCACCAAATATCAGGGTAAATGTTGTGAATCCATCTTTAACAGACACCTCTTTGGCAGAAGGATTGCTTAATACCGATCAGAAGAAAGAAAACGCAGCGATGAGACACCCTCTTAAGAAAATAGGTCAACCCATGGATATTGCTAAAGCAGTTCAACTGTGTCTTGAAAATGAATGGATGACGGGTCAAACGATTGGCGTTGATGGAGGAATGTCCACTCTGACATAGTTTTCAAATGAATTACAGATTCCATCATTTGATTACTTTTACAGTTGGAAATGAATTGGATTGAATTATTTTTACTTTCGTTGGGATTTTCTTGGCAAATGACTACGTTTCTGCCATTAATTTTACTCTTTCTTTTGTCATCAGCTTTTTGCTATTTGGTTTGGAGGAAAACAAGAACATTCAAATTTAGATGGGCCCTGTTGATTTTATTAGGGCTTATACCTTGTAGCCTCTATTTTGCGTTTTATCCCATTTATCAATCTGATGTTAAAAATGAGTATCGTGTCATTCAAATTAGAGCTGATTCGCTCAAAAAGACAAATCGTTTTGAAATAATTGCCTTACCGAATTGCCCTTATTGCATCTCTTCCGTTGATTTAATCAATCAGTTTAAAAAAAGGAACCCTAATTTGAGTGTTGAGTATAAGATTGTTTCTGTGGGTTCGAAGGAAGGCAAGCTCGAAAAGGAACTGCGGAGGGTTGGGTTGAAATATTCGACGCTTCAATCAGGAGAAAAAATGAGACACATCGTTCGAGGCTCTTATCCTACCTATGTTTTCTATCAAAAAAACAAGAGTGATATTCAAATATGGAATAACAATTCATTCGGAACCAAAGCATTGGACTATATTGAGTCACAATTAAAATAAAACGAAATTATTTTCTTTTATTTCTTCTTTTCTCTAGCCATTTAGGCATCTCTTTTTGAGTTTCTTTTCCAACGAGTTTTTCAATCAAATCCGGTCTTTTTGCCTTTTGAAGCTTATTCTTAATCCAATTTCTATTTTCTTTTTTGTACCAGAAGAAAAACTTATTTTGATCTTGCTTTTCTTCTTTGGTTTTAACCGTTTCAATGGGTTTTAAAGTGTAAGGATGAACTCCTGCGTAATAAATTACTGTAGCAACAGTCATGGGCGTTGGTGTGAAATCCTGGACCTGCTCTAGCTGAAAACCCATATCTTTAGTCTCGGCAGCAAGATTTGCCATATCAGTATCGTCACATCCAGGATGAGAAGAAATAAAGTAAGGAACCAGCTGTTGATTTAGCTGATGCTTTTCTGAAATCTTATCATACTTTTCTTTGAACTTGTGAAAGTATTTGAAAGATGGTTTTCGCATCACCCGTAATGTTTGATCAGAGGTATGTTCTGGCGCAACTTTTAAACGTCCACTAACGTGTCGAGTGATGACTTGCTCGATATATTCATCATGGTTGCCATCATCATTGTTTTTATTAAAGTCATCAACAAGTAGGTCATATCTGATACCAGACCCCACAAAAGCCTTTTTTACTTTGGGATGTTTGTCTACTTTTTTGTAAAGCTCGGTCATTTGCTTGTGAGAAGTATCCAAATTATTGCAAATTACGGGGTGGATACAGCTAGGGGAAACACATTTCTCACAGATAGACTCGTCCTTTCCTTTCATCTTATACATGTTCGCCGATGGACCTCCTAAATCAGATATGTAGCCCTTAAAGCCAGGAAGCTCAACAACTTCTTCCAGCTCACTTAATATGGATTTTTCACTACGTGAGGCGATAAACTTGCCTTGATGAGCGGAAATGGTACAGAAGCTACATCCCCCAAAACAACCTCTATGCATGTTAATAGAAAACTTAATCATCTCATAGGCAGGAATGGTTCCTCTTTTTTTGTATTTCGGATGAGGTTCCCTGGTATATGGAAGGTTAAATGAGGTATCAATCTCCTTTTCATTCATTGTTTTGTAGGGAGGATTAATAATCAATATTTTGTTCTCTACATGTTGTATGATTCGATTGGCTTCCCACTTGTTAGACTCAACCTCTACAATTTTAAAATTTGAAGCATATTTGATTTTGTCCTTGAGACATTCCTCGTGACTCGCAAGCTCAACGGTTTCCCATTTCTTCATCTTAGGAAGTTCTTGATCTGACTCCTGCAAAAATGCAACTTGTTTTATTGTTTTTACATGTTCAAAAGGGACTCCCTTTTTCAATAATCTTAGTATTTCTCTGAGAGGCTGGTCTCCCATTCCATAAACCAAAGCATCTGCTTTCGAGTCGACAAGAATAGAAGGCATTAATTCATCTTTCCAATAATCATAATGTGTTACCCTCCTTAAAGAAGCCTCAATGCCCCCAATAAGAACAGGTGTATCAGGGAATAAGTCTTTTAAAATCTTTGAGTATTCTATCGATGCATAATCAGGTCTAAAACCTGAAACGCCACCTGGAGTGTAAGCATCTGTTGAACGAAGTCTTTTATTCGCCGTGTAATGGTTGACCATGGAGTCCATACAGCCTGCCGTAATGCCAAAAAACAAATTTGGTTTGCCTAATTTTTTAAAGTCTCTTAAGTCATCTTTCCAATTGGGTTGTGCTACGATTCCCACCTTGAGGCCTTCATCCTCAATTAATCGACCAATAACCGCAGTTCCGAAAGCAGGATGATCAACATAAGCATCACCTGAAATAAGAATGATATCAAAACTCTCCCACCCACGTTTGGAAGCTTCTTTAAAAGACATCGGAAGCCAGTCAGAAATGGGCCTAAGCTCGTTCATTGTGCAAATATAAGGATAACTCAGACCAATAAAATGAGGTTTTAAGAAAACCAAGTTCATTTGATGGAAAAAAATCATTAATTAAATTCAGATATCTATGATTTTTTTAATTTTGATTAAAATAATTTAAAATAAAAATATATGTCTTTTGAACTACCTCAGCTTTCATATGCCTATGATGCATTGGAGCCACATATTGATGCAAGAACTATGGAAATACATCATTCCAAACACCATCAAGGATACACGAATAATCTTAATAATGCCATTTCAGGAACAGACCTAGAAGGCAAGTCCATATTGGATATTTTATCAAGTTGTTCGGACAAACCAGCTGTTAGAAATAACGGAGGAGGTTTTTATAATCATTCTTTATTTTGGGAAATCATGTCTCCAAATGGAGGAGGTAATCCTTCTGGAGAGCTTGCGGATGCAATAAATAGCGCTTTTGGTTCTTTTGAAGCTTTCAAAGACGCTTTTTCGAAAGCAGCGGCAACTCGATTTGGTTCTGGTTGGGCTTGGTTGTGTGTTACGGATGGAAAGCTTGAAGTTTGTTCAACTCCAAACCAAGACAATCCTCTCATGGGTGAGGGTTGCGGAGGAACACCGGTCCTTGGACTTGATGTTTGGGAGCATGCATATTATTTAAATTACCAAAACAGAAGACCTGACTACATTAACGCGTTTTTTAACGTTGTAGATTGGAATAAGGTATCAGCGAATTATTCATCAGCGAAGTAATTCAAATCGAGACATTTTAATTGAAATGTATGGGGTGTTATCCAAATATATTTAGATACTGCTCTTTATGTTTTTAATATTGTCATTTTTGTTTTAAATTCGTGTTACACTAAAAATATATTTATGAAAAAATTAATACTTTCTTTAATCGTGGTAGTATTTGCATTTGCAAGTAATGCCCAAGTAGTTGTAAGAGGAGTGTCTCCTGTTGCAATTGCTAACAATTTTGCATTTGAATGGGCCGATCCTGCCGGCGGAGATTGGGCTTGTCCAGATTTCTTAATACCGAACACCTTTGTTGAAGCACCAATAATGTTGGTAGATGACGGAACTCCAGGTGTAAATGACCAGTATGCATTTCAACATCTATTGGCGCAAGAATCTTGTAATCCATTGGTGAATGATTTGACTGGTAAGATTGCTGTTTTTTACAGAGGATCATGTCAATTTGGTACCAAAGCATATAATGCGCAAGTTGCTGGTGCTGTTGGTTGTATCATAATCAATCATACAGGTGATGCCGTTGGTATGGCCGGTGGAGATGATGGGTTGAATGTTACCATTCCTTTGGTTATGGTAAGTGAAGCTGATGGAGCGACGATAGTAGCTGAAATGTTAAATGGTGAGGTTGTTATGTTTTTGGGTAACAAGCAAAACCTATATGCCAATGACGGAGGTTCTTCAGAATCTGATGTTTTAAGCCCTCGTTATGGTTCAATTCCACAAGCTATGGCAAACAATAATTATTCTTTTCAAGTTGGAATGCAGATGTACAATTTCGGGCAAGATGATAATACATTTAATGTAGGTGTATCTGTTGATGGACCCTCTGGAAATGTTTATTACAATACAGTTTCTGCTTTTGTAGCTTCAGGAGATACTTTGGCGATTTTTAATGGGAATCCTTCAGAGTTTTCTACAGTTTCTGCTGCTTCTTGGGAGGTTGGAAACTATAAGGTGACTTATAGCATTGCAATTGATGGTCAAACTGATGAGTCAGATTTCGATAATACATACATTCGTGATTTCAGTATTACCAACGATGTATTGTCATTGGCTCACGTAGATGAAGCGACAAGTATGTTAACTGTAAATTCTTTTCCAAGCAATGCATCAACAAGCTACCAAACATGTATGCAAGTTCAAGACCTTTACCCTGGTTCAAACTATGGTGTTGAAGGATTATACTTCGCAGTAAATTCTCCAGACACATTGTTAGTTGGAGAAGAGGTGTTGATGGATGTGTTTGAATGGAATGATGCCTGGGTAGATGTCTCAGGAGGATGGGCTGGAATTACTTTTGATGCCTTAGATCAAGTAGGTGGTGGTTTATATTACCCATCATCGAATGCAGATAATGGTATGGTTGTTTACGCTCCTTTAGATGAGGCGGTTTCCATGTATGATGACCAAAGATATTTGGTTTGCTTAAGTACTTATAATCCTGCTATCTCTTTTGGATATGATAATTCATTAGATTACGATGCGAATTACTCAATTTATCTTCAACCGATATCACCATTGAATATTGATGATACATGGTATTCTGGATGGACAGGAACATCTGCACTAGCACTTGGTCTTAAAATGGTTGATAATGTAGGCATTGAAGAAATCGCTGAGGTTTCAGGTAGAGCTTATCCTAATCCAGCTGCGAATCAAGTAATGATTGATGTAGATGGTGAAGGTTCTGCTGTTCTTGTTGTGTCTGACATTGCAGGAAAAGTTGCTTTATCAAATCAAATCAATTTAAATGGTGGAAAATCAACAATAGATATTTCTTCATTAGACAACGGAGTTTACATGTTTAATGTAACTCTTGAAAATGGAAGCACTTCTACTTTCTCAGTTGTAAAAGAATAAGATTTAATATAATCGAGGAAAGGGCCGATTGCATCGGCCCTTTTTTTATGCCTTAAGCGAAATATCTTAACTATCTTTAACCCTCAATGAAAGAGAAATTTACAGTTACGGCAGCCTTGCCCTATGCAAATGGGCCACTTCACTTAGGCCACGTAGCAGGCGTCTATTTACCAGCAGATACATTTGTGCGTTTTCAAAGAATGAATGATACAGATGTGCTTTTTGTTTGCGGTAGCGATGAGCATGGCGCAGCGATTACATTGCGTGCAAAAAAAGAAGGGGTAAGTCCACGAGAAATTGTAGATAAGTATCACAATTTGATTGGTAAAGCTTTTTCTGATTTTGGAATTGAGTTTGATGTTTATGACCGAACCTCTAGCGAGATTCATCACAAAACATCTTCAGATTTTTTTAAAACATTAAACGCTAAAAACAAGTTTATTCAGAAATCCTCTGAGCAATATTACGACGAGGACTATAATCAATTTTTAGCCGATAGGTACATTACAGGTACATGTCCAAAGTGTCAAAGCAAAGACGCTTATGGAGACCAATGCGAAAAATGCGGCAGTGATTTAAGTCCTACGGATTTAATTGATCCTGTTTCTACTTTAAGTGGTAAACTTCCAGTGATCAGAAAAACATCCCATTGGTTCTTACCTATGGATCAGCACGAACAATGGTTAAAAGATTGGATCACGAAAGGAATTCTAGATGGGGAGCAACAACATGACCCGAAGTCATGGCGTAACCAAGTCACAGGTCAGTGTATGTCATGGATTGATGGAGGATTGAAGCCTAGGGCGATGACACGGGATTTAGATTGGGGCGTTAAAGTTCCATTACCAGAAGGCGAAGGAAAGGTACTTTATGTTTGGTTGGATGCACCAATTGGTTACATTTCAGCTACAAAAAAATGGGCCTCAGAGAACAATAAAAACTGGGAAGACTATTGGTTAAAAAAGAATGCAGGTGATAGAAAGCTTGTCCATTTCATTGGAAAGGATAATATCGTCTTTCATGCGATAATCTTTCCGATAATTCTTAAAGATCACGGCGATTTCATACTTCCAGACAATGTGCCAGCTTCTGAATTCTTGAATTTGGAAGGCGATAAGTTTTCAACCTCACGCAACTGGGCTGTATGGCTGCACGAATACATAGCTGACTACCCTGATAAGACGGATGAACTCAGGTATGTCCTCACTTCTATCGCTCCTGAGAGTAAAGATGCAGAATTCACATGGAAGGATTATCAATCTCGGGTAAATTCAGAATTGGCGGATGTTCTCGGTAATTTCGTGAATCGAACGGTCGTTTTGACAAATAAATATTATGAAGGGCGGGTTCCAGCTCAAGGCACACTGACTGATGAAGATCAAAAAGTATTACAGGATGTGGCTCAGTCTGGAAAGCGAATTAAAGAGCTCATCATGAAGTATAAGCTCAGAGAAGCCCAGGGTGAGATGATGGGCATTGCTCGTATTGGAAACAAGTACTTGGCCGACAATGAGCCTTGGAAGCTAATAAAAACAGATCCTGAGCGAGTGAAAACCATAATGAGTGTAGCCCTAGACATCACTTTTAAGCTTTCAATAGCTGCGGCACCATTTATCCCAAATACATCAAAGAAAATACAGCATTTTCTGAACATTGATTATCCAAAATGGAATGATTTTTTCGAGTCAAAATTAGCACCTGAAACAAGAATTAATACTGCAGAAATTTTATTTAAAAAGATAGAAGATGATTTTGTTGAGTGTGAGGTTCAAAAGCTCAAGGAAAAATCAAAACAAACTTCAAAATTTCCTCCAATGAAAGAAACAATAGACTTTGATACATTTCAAAAAATGGACCTAAGGATGGGTAAAATCCTCAGCGCTGAAAAGGTCAAAAAGGCAGACAAGCTTCTCCAACTAACAGTGGATACAGGTGTTGATACCAGAACAGTAGTTTCGGGGATAGCTCAGCATTATTCTCCTGAGGATGTTGTTGGTAAAACAGTATTAATACTCCTAAACCTTGAGCCAAGAAAAATTAGAGGTGTAGAATCTCAAGGCATGGTTCTTATGGCAGAAAATGAAGAAGGTGAATTGAGCTTTTTAGAGACCGAAAAGGAATTTTTACACGGTCAATCTGTAAGTTAATTCAATTTTTGTTTGGTGGGATTAAAGGTTTGAGTTATCTTTGGTGTCCCAAAACAGAACAAAATAACCCAAAAGATATATTGCGGGGTGGAGCAGTTGGTAGCTCGTCGGGCTCATAACCCGAAGGTCACAGGTTCAAATCCTGTCCCCGCTACC
>ERZ1048872.1259-NODE-1259-length-21873-cov-6.497617_pt1 | contig 21873 bp, 20 predicted proteins | sample MGYA00383100_ERZ1048872 | MGnify/ENA primary metagenome ERZ1048872 (study PRJEB29581, sample SAMEA5548370) | metagenome | biome: marine; feature: coastal; material: water | depth 50 m | study: Short-term variability in the microbial, nano- and picoplankton...
AACCATTTCCTATTACTGATATTACATTATTGTCTGAGTCTAGATTATTAATAACAACAATATCACCTGAATAATTTATAGCTTGTGTTGGTGTAAAACTTATTTCTACATCAAACGAACTGTTAGGGTTAATCGTACCATTTGACCAATTAGAACTAAAGCCAGAAGGCAATTGAATATCACTAACCAAAAGAGGAACATTAGATTGATTATCTATATTTAAAACACCTGTTGATGTATTATTTAATTCAACATTTCCAAAATTCAAATCACCCGATAAACTTATAGTATTATTAGGCAAAATACCTGTTCCGTTTGTTACTATTGAATTTTCTTCTGAGTTCGTATTGTTCTCAACAACAATAAATCCCTGGTATTCTATTGCTTCCTCAGGTGAGAATACAACTTCAATAGATTCTGATTCACCTGATTGAATTACACCAGAACTCCATTCTGAATTCGAGGAAAAGCCTACTGGAAATTCTAGAGAAGATACTGTTATAGAAACACTGTTGGGATTTGAAATAATTAGAGTTTTTGGTTCAGAAACTTCATTAACCATAACATCGCCAAAATTTAAATCACCCGACAAAGTAATTGATGTTTCATCAGGTTCATTTGAAGTTGCTGTAAAAAATACATTAGCATTTTGAATATCACTACCATCTGCTTTTTTTATTTTTGCTTCGACTTGTTGAATTTGTGAAGCTCCACCCAAAATCCACATTTCACTAGCCAAACCATTATCATCGGATAAAACGACATTGTTTGTTACAGTACCATCACCTTGTAGTACAGTAAAATAAACAGGTACGAATGGTAAGGTATTTCCTAAAACATCGGTAACTTTAACTACTAAAGGCTCTTCTAATACTTGATTTTCAATTCCAGATTGATTATTTCCAGATTGAACAGTAAGATTTGTAGGTGCATTCCAAATTTCCTCTTGAACAGAGTTAGTAACAGAAAAATCTAAAACGGAATTTCCAAAAACATTTATATCAACACCAGTTTTTAAATCTAGACCTACCTTTAAATTTGAATCCCAATCTAAGGAAGGAGAAGCTATATTAAACTGAAAGTCTTCAGTCATCTTAGGCTCACAATAAGGTCCAATTACATCATAAAACTCTACACTCACTCTTGGTGTTATGGTTAAATTTTGAGCTAAATTTACTTGACCTCCAAATGTCATAGAATTAATAGTAAAATCTGAACTAGCATCAAATATACCAGACCATTCGTCGTTTTCATATTCAACACCGGTGGTTAAACCGAGCGTTTCTGTCCAATCAAATGTGGTTGAAATACTTGCAGCAACACTAGCATCTAATGATGCCACAAGTTTTGTATTTATTACTACAATTACAGGAATACCTCCAACAAGAATCAAAATCGATTTATCAAAATCGATTAAAGTTTTTTCAAAAGTTGGCAAATTAAATTCTTGAGCAATTGTATAATCTAATTTACAATTAATTGATAGTTCGGCGTTATTAGTCTTAAATTCTAAATAATCTAAGCCACCTAAAAAAGAATAATCTGCTTTAAAACTAAAATTAGGATTAAATGTTACTAATCCTTCTGAAATTGAAAACGTAGCAATACCATCTTGGTAAAGTATGATATCCGAAAACTCATATGATAATCCATCATCATTCATCTGCACACCTTCAGCTGTGTAATTCACATTTATATTTGTTCCATCTAACACATCGTTCCTTGAATCTATTGAAATATTTGAATCGAATTGTATACTTGCATCATTAAAAACATCGTCTAAATTTGCCTGAATCGTTTGTAAAGTCAAAACATTTTCAGAAGTGCTAACATTAACAACCTTCCTCAAAAACCCTTTGCCTTGATCTCCAATTACTATATCATTAATAGTAACATCTGGAATTTCACTTGCGAACTCTATTTTATATAATCCATTCGATATTTCATCTTCTGTACTTATTAGATCTGAATCATCATCCCATACAACAACTACATTTTCTGCAACGGGCTCATCATTAGAATCCTGATTTTGAGCGTTATTTGATTTGTCATCTGAACAGGCAAAAATTAATAAAATCAAAAGCAAGCAATAAAAATTTCTCATTTTGTTTATTTTATATAATATTATTTAGAATACTTAAAATAGAGAAGAAACACACAAAACTTAAAAAAATACAACTAAATAAAGAATTTAGTCCTATTTATAGGATATTAATCTAAGCTACTCTAAATTAAAAATTTATATCAATTAAATATTAAAAATATTTAAAGTATGCGCAATACTCAAATTGAGTAATTTTTTAAATTAAATTGTTATTCATTTTTAGCATACCAATCAACTCTCCTGTTGAAGATATATTTAGTTTTTTCAAAATGTTTCTTCGGTGAGTATCTACTGTATGTGGGCTAATATTGAGTTTTTCTGAAATTTCCTTACTGCTATTATTGAGAACCAATAAGCGGATAACATCACGCTCACGATTACTTACACCATCGTATAACAATTTCTGCGAGAAGTTATTAAAATAGATAGTCTCATATTCGTTTTGAGCGTTTAAAAGTTTGGCGGATGCCGTGATATCCATTTTTATATCGGGATGTAAAACGGTATAATGAGCTAAACCAATGATTGGCTTTCCTTGGCTGTCGAATGCTAAAGGCGTGGTATTCTGAACAATATTCACAAAAGTATCATCAGCATTTTTAAATCGGTAATTCCAGGTATAATTAGCTTTATTTCGGTCCAAATCATTAATATTACCTAATGTGAATTCCATTAAATCATTTAAGGCCTTCAACCATTTTTCTAAATCATCAGGATGTATGCGACTCCAGAAATAACGCATCCCTTGCGCATGCAATAGCGAAGGATCTAAGCCTATACAGGTTTTAAAATTCTTACTGATATATTCAAACTCTAAAGTTTGTGTATTTGTAATACAAAAGAACGTTGAACTGTATGGTAGATATTTATCTAAATCAATAATTCGCTTAATATGTTCCTCTAAAGATGGTTTGTCATAAGATTTGAATATTGATCTATATAAATCCTTGACCTGATTGTAAGTCATAGCAAAATTTTTCTTTTTGCTAATTTAAGTATCAATTACTACTTACAAAAACTCTTCGGTACAATATTGAACTTAGGTCAAATTATAATGTTAAAGCTGTGGTATGCTTTACTTCATTTATCATAAACATACTATGTGTACTTCCGATATGATCAATGGTTGTTAATTTTTTTACCATAAATTCTCTAAACGCTTCCATATCCTCTACCATTACTTTTAAAAGATAGTCGTAGTCACCACTTATATGATAACATTCTAAAACTTCTACAAGTTTTCTAACCTCCCGTTCAAATTTCACAACATAGTCTTGAGAGTGCTGCACCAATTTAATATGACAAAAAGCAACAAAGTCTTTCTCTACTTTTTTCTTATCAATTAATGCTACATATTTTTTAATTACACCATTATTCTCTAACTTTTTAATACGTTCATATACTGCAGTGACAGATAAGCCCAATGCATTTGACAATGCTTTGTTAGTTTGCTTGCTGTCATTTTGTATAAGTTTTAGAAGATTTTTATCAGTTTCATCGAGAGTCATAATTATATTTTTTTCATTAAATAATAACCTTACAAGACAAAAATAGTTTTTTAAACTATTTTTTCTAGTTTATATAGTTTTATTTTCTATAATTATCAATTTACATTGTTTTATAAACTAAATTAATCGAAATTTGTATGGATAAACTAAAAATTCACAATCATGGCTTTTAAACCCGCAAACAAAATTCAAGATTTACAATATTTTGGAGAATTCGGAGGTGTTAACCCCTCTATATCAGACTCTTCAACGTATACCTTTTTATCAGCAAAAACAATGTTCGATACTTTTGAAGGTAATGCTGATGGGTGTTATTTATACTCACGTCATTCGTCACCTTCAAATTTATATTTAGGCGAAGCATTAGCTGCCATGGAAGGTACAGAAACCGCAACAGTTACGGCTTCTGGAATGGGAGCAATCACACCTGTTTTACTTCAACTCTGTGATGCAGGTGACCATGTAGTAAGTAGCAGAACTATTTATGGAGGCACTTATGCTTTTCTTAAAAATTTCACACCTCGTTTGGGTATTGACACTTCGTTTGTTGATATAACAAAACTAGATGTTGTTGAAGCCGCAATTACACCAAAAACAAAAGTGTTGTTTTGCGAAGCTGTAAGTAATCCTTTGCTAGAAGTTGCCGATATTAAAGGTCTAGCTGAATTGGCAAAAAAACATAATTTAAAACTAGTAGTTGATAATACATTTTCCCCTTTATCTATTTCACCGATAAATTTGGGTGCAGATATCGTAATACATAGCTTAACAAAATTTATTAATGGCTCTTCAGATACTGTAGGTGGTGTGGTTTGTGGCACACAAGAATTTATTGACGATTTAAGAAATGTAAATAGCGGAGCAGCCATGTTATTAGGTTCTACCATGGATAGCTTACGTTCTGCTTCTGTACTAAAGAATTTAAGAACATTACATCTTAGAATGATGAAGCATAGTCTTAATACGTCATTTTTAGCTGAAAAATTTGAAAAAGATGGTATTAAAACTGTATACCCAGGATTAGCTTCTCACCCGTCTCATAAGCTATTTAAATCCATGATGAATGAGAAATATGGCTTTGGCGGTATGATGACCATTGATGTAGGCTCCTTAGACAAGGCAAATGCACTTATGGAATTAATGCAAGAACGTAACTTAGGTTACCTAGCAGTAAGTCTTGGGTTTTATAAAACCTTATTTAGTGCACCTGGTAGCTCTACATCTTCAGAGATTCCAGAAGATGAGCAAGAAGCTATGGGATTAAGTGATGGCTTAATTCGGTTTTCTATTGGGTTAGATTCTGATATTGAACGAACTTATAAAATGATGAAATCTTGTATGAAAGAACTTAATATTTTATAAGAAGACATAAAGGGTCCTTTGAGCTTGCTGAAGATATAAAAAACTTTAACAAGCTCAGTGCGACTTGATTGTTTTTAAAGAAATGTTATTTTCCTTTCAATCGTTCTATCATTGGCCCAAAAATAGTCTCAGAAGTTGCATTTTCATCAAACTCAGGACCAGAATTACGCATATCCCAACGTCCATTCTTTTTATAAATCTTAAAACTAAATAATGATGATTCTGCATCATAAGGATTGAGCAATGCGTATCTTAAATCATTGTACCTGTATTCACCGATAACATTTGTTTTACTCACTTTAAAATAATCGTCACTAAACCATGCTAGTGTTGCTAAATCGTCATCGTCCATTGATACAAGTGTATGGTCTTTAGATATGATTTGCCATTCATTTATACGATTTGATTTATCTAGTAAAGAATAGAATCCCAGATAGTATTCAGAATTGGTTTCAGCAACACCATACCATAAAATATTATTAAATATTGTTGGCTGCGTTCTAAAACGTTTTGAACTAATATCTTCTTCTATTAATGAATTTTTAAATACAGAATCGATATAAATTTTGTTGCCAATGGTACATAACATGTATGCAGAACTGACACCAATCCCAAAGTTTAACCATAATCGTCTTGTTTTGTTCTGACGTTTAAAAAACATTAAAACAATTAAACAAATTAAAAAAGGCACAGTATATAATGGATCTGCTACAGCAATATTATTAAAAGCGACACGGTAATTAGAAAAAGGATAGAATAATTGTGTACCGTAAGGTGTAAAACAATCTAAAATGGGATGTGTAAATAGCGACCAAAAGAATAAATACTGCCAGTCTTTCAGCGTAGATGAGCCTATCCTTTTGCCTCTATCATAAAGCTTAAACACAAGCCAGCCAAAACCAAAAGCACCAATAACAGAAAACAAAATAGAGTGCATAAAACCTCTGTGAAAAGCCATTGCCTGTATTTCATTATTATACAACAATGAACCAATAAATACATCTAAATCTGGAATAGTACCGCCTATTGCCCCAAATAACAATGCTTTATTTCCAATTTTCTTTCCGAGTACAGCTTCACCACAAGCAGCGCCCAATACAATTTGAGTTAATGAATCCATAAACGAACAAAAATACAATTATAATGCGTATCACTAAATGAATAAATTAAGCAGCTAATAAACTTTTATGTTGTATTCTGAAGTGATTAATCTTTCTTGTATTCCTGATAACTTCGCACTGTACGTTTTGTTTCGGAGGCTTTAAATCCTCTAATCTGTCTATATTAATTGAAGTATCAGGTTGCATATGAGAGCTGTAAGACAGTGTTTTAAGCCTAGGACACAGTTGTTGCTTAAATTTTTTGAGTTTAAGTTTTATTACAACATTCTCAGCTTGTCTAAATGATTTTTTTAATCAACCTTCTTAAAAATTTATCTCGATTTTTATCCGTTATTGTAGATTTATCGCATTATGCATTATTCACTTAACTACCTCTGAGACAGCAACTTTTAAACCTAGTTACAACTTTTCGATAAACAGCAAAGTTCTTTAGCATTTGTTAATAGATTCTGCTATGACTTGTAGAAAAAATAAGATTATCGTAACATTACAGAACTAAACATAAAAAAATGCAAGAAGCGGACAACCATTCTAAGTTAAAAATAGATAATCAAAAAATCATTGAAAACAAAGAACTCAATATTTATGAAGCACTAATTCCTGTCGTAATTTTAATGGGACTACTTGCTTATAATATCTTTTTTGTTGAAAGTCAAGAATGGTTTGGAGCTTATACAAATCAAATCATTTTATTAATTGGAGGAGCTATTGCAGCTGTTGTTGGTTTATTCAATAAAACAACCATAAGTACTATGCTCAGTGAAGTATGGGAAAATCTTAGGAGTGTGTTTGTTCCAATAATGATATTGTTTTTAGTGGGCGCTTTGGCTGGCACATGGTTGGTTAGTGGAGTTATACCTGCTATGGTTTATTATGGTTTACAGGTTTTAAGTCCAGAAATATTTCTACCAGCTTCGGTAGTAATTGCCGCGGTTATTTCCATTGCTACAGGAAGTTCTTGGACAACCTCAGCTACTGTTGGTATTGCTTTAGTTGGAATTGGAACAGCATTAGGCATAAATCCGGGAATGATTGCAGGAGCAGTTTTATCTGGTGCTTATTTTGGTGATAAAATGTCACCTTTAAGTGATACTACAAATTTAGCACCAGCAATGGCTGGCACAGATTTGTTTACACATATTAAGTACATGTCATATACAACAGTTCCTACTATTATAATTACGCTTATATTTTTTGGAATAATTAGTGCTTCGATAGAACCAAATGGAAGTTCGGACACAGTATTTATATTAGAAACGATTGATAAGTATTTTAATATTACGCCATGGTTGTTTTTGGTTCCAATTGGGGTTGTTGTCCTAATTTTACTTAAAACAAAACCATTAATTGCACTAACTTCTGGAGTTGTTTTAGCAATCGTTTTTGCTTTTGTTTTTCAAACTGAACTCATTAGTACTATTACGGAAACATCAACTAATACAATTGTGAATTCTGTACTAACAGATACAAACATTAAGATTGATGAAAAAGAATATTTGGACGCATTATCAAATACCGATTTAGAAAAAATAAATAACGATGAAGATGGATTAGAGAATTTATTTTCTGATGATGACTTGAAAGGTGTCTATACAATTGAAAGCTTAAAATCATTCTTTTTATCAGACTATAAAGACGAAATAATAGTACAAAACAAAGCTGAAAACTTAGAAAAATTAATAACTATTAAGAGACTAAAAAAACTATTTAGTGCAGGCGGAATGAATGGAATGCTTTGGACAATTTACTTGATTGTTTGTGCTATGGTTTTTGGCGGTATAATGGATGGCATTGGAGCTTTAGCCAGAATTACGAGAGCTTTACTTTCTGTAGCATCTACCGTTTTTGGATTGTTTGCAAGTACCGTTATTAGCTGTTTAGGTCTTAATACGATAGCATCAGACCAATATTTAGCAATTGTTATTCCCGGAAAAATGTTTAAACAAGCTTTTGAAGACAAAGGATTAGCACCAGAGAATTTAAGCAGAACATTAGAAGATTCCGGAACAGTAACCTCTGTACTGATCCCATGGAATACCTGTGGTGCATACCAAAGTGGTGTTTTAGGAGTTGGTGTTGATGAATATTTCTTATATGCTATTTTCAACTGGCTAAGTCCGTTTACAACCTTACTTTTTGCAGCATTTAGAATTAAAATTAAGTTAGCAAAATCTAAATAGATAATACTTATTGAAAAATCTATTATTTATAGTCAAAATCAATTCCTTTATAACTATTTAAAATTCGTTTTTCTTAAAAATTTAGGATTGTAGCGTATCTTTGAAGTAGAAAAATGAATTAACAATTTAAAATTATAAAACATGGCATTAGTAGGAAAAAAATTCCCAAATTTAAATGTTGATGCAATGAACGAAATGGGAGATACATTTCAAGTAAATGTTCTAGAAGAAGCAAAAAACAACAATAAAAAAGTAGTACTGTTCTGGTATCCTAAAGATTTTACTTTTGTATGTCCAACTGAGCTTCATGCTTTTCAAGCTGCAATGGGTGAATTCGAAAAAAGAAATACTATTGTTATTGGCGCATCTTGCGATACTCCAGAGGTTCACTTCGCATGGCTAAGTACTTCAAAAGATAATGGAGGTATTGAAGGTGTTACATATCCAATACTTGCCGATAGCAACAGAAACTTATCTAGTATATTAGGTATTTTAGATATTACTAATGAAGAGTATGATGAAGAAACTGGTACAATACAAGTTGAAGGTGATAACGTAACTTATAGAGCGACTTATATCATTGACGAAGAAGGTACAGTACAACACGAGAGCATTAATAATATGCCTTTAGGTAGAAATGTAAATGAATACATAAGACTTGTTGATGCATTAACTCATGTGCAAGAAAAAGGAGAAGTTTGTCCAGCAAACTGGGAAGAAGGTAAAGACGCTATGCAAGCCAATGCAAAAGGAACTGCTGAATATTTAGCTTCTCATTAATATTTTTTATCATGATTCAAGAGTTAGAACAAGATAATCTACAAGATATTATAAACAGTAATGACACTGTTATTGTACAATATTCTGCTACATGGTGTGGCAATTGTAGAATAATGAAACCAAAATTTAAAAAGTTAGCAACAGAAAATGAAGGAGTAACTTTTGTTATGGCTGATGCAGAAAAATTTCCTGAAAGCAGAAAATTAGCAACGGTAGATAATCTGCCTACATTTGCAACTTTTAAAAACGGTGTGTTTAAGAACCAAGTACAAACGAACAAGTTCGATGTACTTAAAGAACTTGTGGAAGAGGCTATCTAATTATGAAATTACCAGTAATTAAACATCTAAGGCAATTCATTGAAGATAATGATGAAGATTACATCATTGAAACCATTGAAACATTAGAAAACTTAACAGAAGTGCCTTCGCTAAAAGATGAAGAGCTAGACGTTATAGGAGAGTTAATCTCCAACATGTATGGCGCAATTGAAGTTAATAAAATGATTAAAGACGGAACACCTCAAAAGGAAGCTTTAAATACTTTTATGAAACGTGTACTAGGTTCTATTGATAGTTAGTTTAAGACCTTAAAAATTTTAGAAACCACTTTACTCCTTATGGGTTAAAGTGGTTTTTTGTTTACTAATGTTTTCATATTTCATTGGCAAATCTCCTTAAAATTTTGTATCTTATTGTTATTAATCAATATCCATAGATATGAGCACTACAGAATATACAAAAGTTTACTACGGAAATTTTATTTTAGTTACTCGTGTTAAAGATGAATTAGAACGTTTGGGAATTATTCCTATAATTAAAGATGAAGGAGAATCGCAACGACTAGCTGGCTATGCTTCATTAAATACAGGATTTCAAGAAGTCTTTGTACATAATGATGAATTAGATAAAGCAGTTGAAATTGTTGGGCGCGTTGAAGCTGAGATGGAAGCCTAACGCGTTCAGAATGGAATTGTCCATTACAAACTATTCATCCTATTAAAATGTAATGAAGAAGCACATTAAAATACTAGCGTTAGTATTTGGGCTAATACCACTTTATTTTTATTCACAGCAAGGCAATTACAAATACAATAATTTTGGTAACCGCTCAATATTGCTCTCTGGAAATGTGACTGGTAGTGTTTCTGATATAGGTTTAGTTTTTTACAATCCTTCACGTTTAACCGAATTAAGTAAAAATGGTTTTGCCTTTAACGCTGAGGCTTTTCAATTAAGTACTTTAAGGCTGACCGTTTTAGAAGAAGAAACACTATTAAATAACACTTCATTTGGCGGTGTTCCTTCAATGGCGGGTGGTACCGTTAAATTATTTGGTGAACATTTTGCTTATTCTTTTATATCCAGAAGAAAAACTGATATTGGCTTATCAACCAACAGCAAAGACATTACAAAAAACATCTTAGATATATTTCCTGATACTCAGAATTATAATTTTAAGGCAGCTCTAAACAATAAGATAAAGGATAATTGGTACGGTTTAACATGGGCAAAAAAATTATCTGAGCAATTAAGTATTGGAATTTCTGTTTTTGGGTCTTTATTTAAATATGAGAGTTCTAGTGACTTAAGTCACACCATTAAATATAATGAAGAAGAACAAGAAGAAGTAGCATACTATCTTATGCACGAGGCATTTAAACAAACTTCGTGCGGTTTTAACATTAAAATTGGTGCCACTTATAAAATTAAAAATATCGATTTAGGAATAAATCTAAATGTACCTTACTTAGAACTTTATAGCGACGGTGAATTTTTTTATAATCAAATAACCTCAGGTGTTGGTAATGGATTTGATACTTTTTATGATTATAATTACAAAAAACTTACATCAAAAAAAAAGGAACCTTTAGGAATTTCAATAGGCACAGGCATCCCTTTAAAAAAGAGTAAAATACACCTTAATATAGATTTTGTTTCTGGTTTATCAAATTACCAACGAATTAGTATTTCCGAAATTGACATCGGAGCAGCAACACCAACAGCTGTTATATTTAATGAAGCACGTAAAGCTGTTTTTAATTTCGGAATTGGTGGAGAAATTTTTCTAAATGATAAATTTACAACTTACTTCGGGTTCTCTTCAGACTTTAATGCCTTTAAATCTAATGAATTACTTTTTAATTTAACAACTTCTAATGCTAATGATATGTATGTTGGAACTGATTTTTTCCATTATAGTGGAGGTATTAATATGGAAATGAATTGGGCAAGCATAGTTATGGGCATTACTTATGCTTCTGGATCCAGTAAAATTCAAAATCCATTTAGATTAAATCTTTCTGGAATTGACTTTACAGATACTCAAAACTCTATGCTTTCTTCAGAGCGTTGGCAATTTATTGTTGGTTTAGAGATACCTTTTTTAAATAATAAAATTAAAGCTTAAGGTCATTCACTGAAAACAATAAGCAAACCACATATTGTTTTATAATATCCAAACTACTATAGCAAAGATTAAGCTATAACACCATACATCTTATCACGCTGTTCCTTAATCTTCTTATCATTCATGTATTCATCGAACGTCATGTAGCGATCAATAACTCCATTCGGTGTTAATTCAATGATTCGGGTACCAACAGTTTGTGCAAACTCATGATCGTGAGTGGTTAACATTTGAGTGCCTTTAAAATTCTTTAAAGAGTTATTAAAAGCTGTAATACTTTCTAAGTCCAAGTGGTTTGTTGGTTCGTCTAACATCAGCACATTAGCTCTAATCATCATCATTCGGCTAAGCATACATCTCACCTTTTCCCCTCCAGATAATACATCAGACGTTTTTAATGCTTCTTCACCACTAAATATCATCTTACCTAAAAATCCTCTAATATGAACCTCTTCGCGCTCTTCTTCTGTCGTTGCCCACTGACGTAACCAATCAACCAAAGACAGTTTATTATTAAAGAATTCGCTGTTATCTAATGGTAAATAAGATTGTGTTGTTGTCACTCCCCAAGCATATGTTCCTGAATCTGCTTTTTCCTTTCCATTAACAATCTTGTAGAAAGCCGTTGTAGCTCTAGAATCTTTAGAATAAACCACAACTTTATCGCCTTTAGCTAAGTTTATATCAACGCCTTTAAACAATACTTCACCATCTATACTCGCTGATAAGCCTTCAATATTTAAAATCTGATCTCCTGCTTCTCGATCTCTATCAAAAATAATAGCAGGATAACGACGACTAGAGCGTTTAATATCTGCAATATTCAACTTTTCAATCATCTTCTTTCTACTCGTTGCTTGTTTAGATTTAGCAACATTGGCAGAGAAACGACGAATAAATTCTTCTAACTCTTTTTTCTTTTCTTCTGCTTTTTTGTTTTGCTGAGCATGTTGTTTTGCCGCTAATTGAGAAGACTCGTACCAAAAAGTATAGTTACCTGAGAAATGATTAATCTTACCAAAATCAATATCAGATATATGCGTACAAACGGCATCTAAAAAGTGTCTATCGTGCGATACTACAATGACACAGTTATCGTAGTTAGCTAAGAAATTCTCTAACCAGGTAATCGTTTCGTAATCCAGATCGTTGGTAGGTTCATCCATAATAAGCAAATCTGGATTTCCGAATAATGCTTGTGCCAATAACACACGCACTTTTTGCTTACCATCTAGATCTTTCATTAAGGTATAATGTAAATCTTCCTTAATTCCTAAGTTAGATAACATTGCTGCAGCATCACTATCTGCGTTCCAACCATTCATTTCTTCAAACTGAACTTGTAACTCTCCAATTCTTTCAGCATTTTCATCAGTGTAATCTGCATAGAGTGCATCAATTTCAGTCTTCAACTTAAATAAAGGCTTATTACCCATTATTATCGTTTCTAAAACAGTATGCTCATTATACAAATTATGATTCTGTTCTAAAACAGACATACGCTTACCTGGCTCTAAATGAACATGACCAGAAGTTGGGTCCATTTTCCCAGCAATAATCTTTAAAAAAGTAGATTTTCCTGCACCATTTGCGCCAATAATCCCGTAGATATTACCATTATTAAAGGTCGTATTAACTTCGTCGAAAAGTATGCGTTTTCCGAATTGTACCGAAAGATTAGAAACTGATAACATGTATTATATTTTTTAAGCTGTTTTTTGAGTGTGCAAAAGTAGAAAATTAAACCCAAACAACATTATAGAACAGTGTTATGAATCCTAAAAATGAAATAAAAAATAACTTTTTTTAAGATTTAGCTCAGCTTTTACGCGAGTTAAACTGAAAACAAAGGCACAAAACTATATTTTGAAGTTGTTTTTTTTTGAATACATTTTCTATTAATGTCCTAAATTATTCCGTTTGCAAGAAATAAATAGATACTATCACAAGTTTTAACGCGCCATTAACAATAGGTAAACACTCCAAACCATACTTTTGTTTCATTGACAAAAATCAAATATCTTTTGTTTCATAAAAATCTGCTTTACGCTACTTTACTTGCCATTATAGCTTTAGGCTGTAATTCTAATGGTGAAAATTCTGAATACGCATACATTGGTGGTGAGATTATAAATCCAAAAAATGATAACATAGTTCTTTACAATACAAAAGGTAAGGTTGCAGATACGTTTGCCCTAGATGTTGATAATAGGTTCAATCACAAAATAACAAATTTACAACCAGGTCTTTATTCAATAAGGCATGGTGGAGAATATCAGATGGTGCTTCTAGAGCCTAATGATAGTATAATGTTTCGCTTAAACACTTACGATTTTGATGAGTCTCTTGTTTTTACTGGTCGTGGAGCTAAAAAGAATAATTATCTTATAAAAACGTACATAGCCAACGAGAAAGAAGCAAAAAAATTAAGTAAGTATGCTCAGAAAGAACCAGAAGCCTTTAATACTTTTATAGAAAATAGAAGACTGAATCGATTGAATGATTTTCATTCTTTTTTAGAGCACAACGAAAATGTAGAAACTTCTTTCTTCAAATCAATTATTGAAGCCAATATCAATTATAATGCTTATGCAGATAAGGAGATTTATCCTTTTGCTTACTTCGGGAATAATAAATTGAGCCATATTAAAGATTTACCAGAAGATTTTTATAATTTTAGAAGTACTGTAGATTATAACACTAACCATTTAAGTAACTTTTTCTCATATAATCGTTTTTTGTTTGCTCATTTTGATAATCTAGCATTAAAGACCTACTACAAAAACAATGTACATCATAGTAAATTTAATAGACATTCCACAGAATATAATAAGTCTAAACTAGATTTAATTGACAGTTTAATTTCGGATGAAACTATTAAAAATAACTTACTAAAATATAAAACCAAAAATTTTATAAGCTATAACCACAGTGAAGCAGAAGCACAAGAAGTTTTAGAGCATTATTTGGCCAAAAGCACTAATGAAAGTGATAAAGAATACATGAAAGACTTAGTTGCATCTCTAAAACAATTAAGGCTTGGCAACCCATTACCTAACTTAACTGTTGTTAATTATGATAACACTGAACATTCGCTTCCATCAGTTATTTCCAAACCAACTATAATTTATTTTTGGACGTCGAATAGGAAACCACAATACAGAAACAGTCATTATAAGGTAAGAGAACTAAAAACAAAATTTCCCAAAATGGATTTTGTTTCGGTTAATATTAACGACAATAATGATGAATTTTGGAAGAATATTATAAACCAGTATAGCTTTCCAACGGACCGCGAATTCAAGTTTAAAAACTCTAAAAAAGCGCTTCAAACCTTAGCACTCAATTATCTTAATAAAGCTATTATTGTTGACGAAAAAGGTCATATTTTACATCCAAATGTAAATATTTACAATTCGGATTTTGAACGCACGCTTGAAGCGCTATTGCAACAAAAAAAGCACTCTATAGAATAAAGCGCTTTTCAATTATTTATTTAACTGTTACTTAGTTACCTTTTTTATAATCAGCTAAGAATTTCTCTAATCCAATATCAGTTAATGGATGTTTAAGCAATCCAGTGATAGAACTTAAAGGACCTGTCATTACATCTGCTCCTAATTTTGCACAATCTATAACATGCATTGTATGACGAACAGAAGCTGCTAATATCTGAGTATCGAACCCATAGTTATCATATATATGACGAATCTCCGCAATTAGGTTTAAACCATCTGTAGAAATATCATCTAAACGACCGATAAAAGGAGACACATACGTAGCACCTGCTTTTGCAGCTAATAATGCTTGTCCTGGGGAGAAAACTAACGTCACATTAGTTCTTATTCCTCTATCAGAAAAATACTTACAAGCCTTAATACCATCTTTAATCATTGGCAACTTAATTACAATCTGATCATGCAATTCTGCTAATGCCTCACCTTCTCTAACCATTCCTTCAAAATCGGTAGAAATAACTTCTGCAGAAACATCACCATCCACAATATTGCAGATATCTACATAATGCTTTAAAATATTGTTCGTACCAGTAATACCTTCTTTAGCCATTAACGATGGGTTCGTAGTTACACCATCTAAAATGCCCATATCCTGAGCTTCTTTAATCTGATCTAAATTTGCTGTATCAATAAAAAATTTCATCTAATATTATTTGAATTGTTGTGTTTTTGTTCCTGCGAATTTACAACTATTAGGTAGGTTGAATTCAATTTATTAATTAAAATATATTAACAACTTACTAAAAACCAATTCTTACACCTATTCAATAATTAAAGTATATGTTTTTGAAGTGCTATAATCGCATAAAGGACTAGGATCTTCATCGTAATCTCTAAAAGGACCTTCTACATCTACATAAATTGTAATATCAAAAACACCTGTTTCGTCTGGTGTTCCTTCAATGCTAATTGTTCTGTAATTAACAAAATAATCCATTCCTAAAGGTAAACCTTCTGCTTCGAAATAATAATCATAGTCATCATCTCTAGGTTCATTATTAATCTCCGCTTTTAAATCTACATAATAGTAGCTCTCTATTGAGCCGATAGGAAAACTTTTATTATCTAGTTCTGGTTCTTTAGGAATAAGACAGCTTAGCGCATCATCGCAGCCTAGACATAAAAATAGTATACTAACAAGAAGGGTAAATCGAAAGAAATTCATAATAGCAACATTTGGATTGTAAGACATCAAATAGCATACCACATTCACTATAACTTATAATGATTCATCAATAATTTCTCATAGACCTTATCAGGAAGTATTCGTTTTAATATTATTGAAAATTTCTGCATAAATGCACCAACCTTATAATGCGTTTTTGGTTTCTTAGTTTGAATAATTTTGAAGATAGCATCTGCCATCTGCTGAGGATCACTGCCTTCATCCACATGTTCATCCATCATCTTTAAGGTATCACCATATTGCTTCTTATATGGTGAATTATCCAATATTGGTGCATGATAACGACCTGCAGCAATATTTGTAGCAAAATCACCAGGTGCAACATTAGTCATGTGAATATTAAATGCTTTAATTTCCATTCTAAAAGCTTCCGTTAATAATTCTAACGCACCTTTACTAGCACTATAAATTCCACGATATGGTAATCCCATATATCCGGCAATTGAAGTAACATTAATAATTAATCCCGAGTTTTGCTTTCGCATTACTGGTAAAATAGCTTTAATAACATTGATTGGACCAAAAAGGTTAGTTTCAAAATTTCGCTTTATTTCTGCATCAGGAATCTCTTCAATTGGTCCAGTAATTCCGGCGCCTGCATTATTAATCACAATATCTATTTGAGATTCTTGTGTTAAAACATCGAAAACACATTTAGAAATGGTTTCGGGTTTTGTAACATCTAAAGCTACAAGAGGAAATTTACTCTTTGGATAATTATCTGGATTACGACTTGTTCCATAAACTATAAAACCTTCTGCTTGTAGATATTCACCAACAGATTTCCCTATTCCAGATGACCCGCCTGTTATTAAAACCACTTTAGACATTAAAATTGAATTTTATGGATGCAAATTACAAATTTAGTAGGAGACTTTAGGGTACAAAAAAAGGCAAGCTACCTACATCACACCGCTACGACCGCTTACCTTTGCTGCGTTCCCGCCCTGGAGGATTCAACAGGAGCTGGTTGTGTAGGACTTGCCCGGCGGCAAAGATACAATCTTTTAATACTTTAACAATGATTTTTAAACTGAATTTTATTTAATAACTTGCTCAAAAATCAAACATACTTTATGCATTTATCTAAATATTTCATTGTCATTTGTTTAAGCTTAGTTTTTATCAATTGTGGTGACACGAAAACCTCTAAGCAAACTGGTTTATCTATAGATACTAACATTAAATCAGCAATGTTGGGGGACACTTTAATATTATCAGTAAAAAATCCTAAAAATTTAGATATTTTGGACCTTAGCTTTCAACTCAATGGAGTTCCTATTTCAAAAACCAAAATACTGAATGACATCACTTTAGGTGAAAAAACTATAACTGCAATTGTTAAGTATGGAGATGAGACTGCTACACTTACTAAAGCATTCAAAGTATTTAATAATATCATTCCGTCTATTTACAGTTACGAAGTTGTAAATACCTATCCTCACGATATTACGTCGTACACACAAGGACTAGAATTCTATGATGGAGAATTATACGAAAGTACCGGTCAACGAAAAGCATCTAAACTTAGAAAAGTAAATTTTGAAACTGGAGAAGTACTAAAAAACATTAATCTAAAAGACACCTATTTTGGAGAAGGTCTTACAATTTTAAACAGGAAAATATATCAGTTAACATGGCAAGCTAATACAGGTTTTGTATATGATGTAGATTCATTTGAAAAGCTTAGCAGCTTTAAATATGGAAAGAGTAAAGAAGGATGGGGAATTTGTAACAATGGAACAAAACTTTTTAAATCTGATGGCACCGAAAAGATTTGGATTTTAAATCCTGAAAATATGACCGAAGAAAGTCATATCGAAGTATACACGGAAAAAGGTAAAATACCCAGCCTTAATGAACTCGAATGGATTGATGGTAAAATCTATGCGAATATTTATCAACGAAATGGCGTCGTAATTATTAATCCTAATACTGGAGGTGTCGAAGGTGTCGTAGATTTTAAACCACTCAGAAAGCTTGTTAAACAACATAAAGAGCTCGATGTACTGAATGGCATTGCTTATCACCAAGAACGTAATACGATTTTCGTTACAGGTAAAAATTGGGACAAACTTTTTGAAGTAAGGATTAAAAAGAACTAAGGCTATATGCAAGTTTTCGAAAAAGTCATTACGGTTATACAAGACGATTTAGACGAACTTAATCATGTTAACAATGTGCGCTTTGTGCAATGGGTTCAGGATATTGCTAAAGAACATTGGTTAACGTATGTTTCCAAAGGCATATTAGATACTTATTCTTGGTTTCTAGTGAATCACTTTATTGAATACAAAAATCAGGCATTACTTGGAGATATATTGCTTTTAAAAACCTTTGTGCCTAAAGTTGAAGGAGTAAGCACTGTAAGGCATGTGGAAATTACAAATGCTAAAACAGATCAACTTATTGTGAGCTCAAAAACAAAATGGTGTTTAATTGACTCCAAAACAAAACGACCTACAAGAATAATCCCTGAGATTGCCGAACTTTTTAATTAACATATTATTAGGTTAAAGTTTTTTTAACATATTCACAGATTTCGCATTAAAGTTTTTTCTTTAGCAAATTAATCAACTACAATGCGTCATTTTTTCGTTCTTATTTCACTACTGCATGTGGCTTTTGCATTACAAGCACAAACTTTAAAAGGAAAAGTATATGATACCTCAGGGACCGTTAAAAATATAAAAGTCCTTAACGAAACTCAACACCAGGTTACAGCTACTGACGAAAAAGGTGATTTTAGTATTTCTGCACAAGTTAATGATACAATTTTTTTAGAATCCTTGTTTTACCATCCGGAAGTTGTGATTTTAAAACAAAGTCATTTTGATACTATTGCTATTTTCGAAATTAAAAGAATAGTCAGCGAACTTGATGAAGTAGAAGTAAAAGCCGAACCTGAACAACCCGTATTTGAGGTCGAATCATATAATGTTGAGCTTCATAATTTAATTAAAGAAGATATTAAAAATAATCCTGGTCTATATCAGACAGCTAAAGCGACCAATGGCATGGATTTTATTGCTATCATCGGTCTAGTTGCCAAACTTTTAAAACGCAAAGACAACTATAAAGCACCCATTTACAACCCTATCACTTACGCACAACTAGACTCTTTATTTAGTAAAAGTTCAATTTTCAAAAAACAGCTTGTAACAGAAAACTTAAAAATTCCAGAAGACAAAGTAAATCTGTTTTATGATTTTTGTGCGGCAAAACAATTAAGCTCAGCGTTATTAAAAGATAAAAAACAGATGCAACTTCTGGAGCAATTGGTCCTGAATAGTCAACTCTTTTTGATATTGCTGGAAGAGTATGGTCAAGAGAGCATTACAAAAGAATAACTCTATTGTCCGGCTGAGCATTTCGAAACTTTAATTATAAGTTTAGATGTATTACCAAGTACACGTCAACAAGCTCAATGTAACTCTAAAAAGAAATAATATAACTTCATAATAAATACTAACTTCAAAAGTTATATTTTTAAGCCTTAATAATATTTATCATTTATGAAGCGATTGCTATCATTCTTTATTTGTTTCGGAATCTTATTGTTATGGAGTTCTTGTCGCAGTGACTTTGAATTCTCTCCAAGTACAGGAAACTTAGAATTTGCAAAGGATACCGTCTATTTAGACACTGTTTTTTCAAACATTGGTTCTAGCACATATAATCTAAAAGTTTACAATCGTAGTGATGATGACATTGTAATTCCATCTATTCAATTAGAAAATGGAGTCAATTCATTCTACAGAATGAATGTAGATGGTACAACAGGATTAGAAGGAGCTCAGGAAGGTAAATTCTTTGAGGATGTTGAGCTTTTAGCTAAAGATAGTTTATTCATTTTTATAGAAACGACTATAGATATTGAAACACTTTCAAATTCCGATTTACAATTCTTATATACAGACAAAATCCTTTTCGATTCTGGTAGTAACCAACAAGATGTAGATTTAGTAACATTAGTTAAAGATGCTGTATTTATTTATCCAGACAGAGATGAAACCACAGGTATTATTGAAACCTTAGCCTTTGATATTGATGGGGATGGCACACCAGATGAAACTACTTTACAGGGACGATTTCTTGAAGATGATGAACTCACGTTCACCAATGAAAAACCTTATGTTATTTACGGTTACGCTGGTATTGATGCCGGCAAAACATTAACTATGGAACCTGGCGCTAGAGTGCATTTTCATGCAGATTCTGGTATTATTGTTACAAACGACGGAACACTAAACATTGCAGGCGCATTGAGTACTAATCAAGAGGTCTTAGAAAACGAAGTGATATTAGAAGCTGACCGTTTAGAACCGTTGTACACGGATATTCCTGGTCAATGGGGAACAATTTGGCTATTTAATGGCAGTGTCAATAACACCATTAATTATGCGACTATTAAAAATGCGACTATTGGTATTTTATCTGAAGGGAATCAAGATGCCACAAATGCTAAACTGACGATTACCAACTCACAGGTTTATAATTCGAGTAGCTTTGGAATATTAGGCAGAGCAACATCAATTACAGGAAAAAATGTTGTGATAAATAATTGTGGCCAATCCTCATTTGCAGGCACTTTAGGAGGGAAATACAATTTTACACATTCTACCCTTGCCAACTATTGGAATAATAGTTTTAGACAGTTCCCTACTGTACTATTAAACGATTTTGTACTCGATGAAAATGGTATGCCTATTGTCAATGATTTAACCGAAGCCAATTTTAACAATTGTATTATTTATGGAAATGATAACCCTGAGTTTTTATTAGAAAATGAGGGTAGTGTTTTTAGCTATAAATTCACCAATTGTTTATTACGTTTTGATAATGACAATCTGGAAGGCACAGCGAATTACAATTTTAATGATTCTACTTTTTATGATGGTAACCTTTTTAACCTAGATCCAGATTTTGAGGATCCTTACATGAATTTAATGCGTATTGGCGAAGATTCTGGAGCAAATGGACTTGCTAATTCAAACTTTAGTGACTTTAACGACATTTTAGACATAACTAGAAATGTACCAGAGCCAGATTCCGGAGCTTACGAGAGTATAATTTTTGAAGACTAATAATTTAAAAAATACTAAAAGTGAGGTTCAATTATTCTAAATTTATAATTGAACTATTAAAATATGTATGGTCGTTCTTTAATGCATCGTTTTTGATAATATATTGTGTTGCTCTTATTAAAAAAATAGCCCAGCCTGAATTCAAAAACTTATCTAATGAATATTTTATATTAATAGGTACACTACTTTTGGTTTCTATAATCCTCAATCTATTATGGGTATATAAAAAAGCCCTTCAAAAAATTAATGAAAGGCTTTTTAGTAAATTAAATTCTTAATATTCTGAATTAAAATAACTTCCTGTAATAGTCATCTGCCATTCTATGGCTTGTAAATTCAGGAATAACACCATCAATACCTTTGAATACTATTTCTTGCCATTTTTTAGGAGTATCATAATACGTTGGAATAACTTTATTCTCAAGGATTTCATACAAATTATCGGCATCAATTTTATCCTGGTCCCACACTGGAAGATTATGATCTAATGCTGGTAAAATGAAACTGTTTTTTCCGTCCTTTTCAAATTCCGGAATCCAACCGTCGTTGGTTGAAACATTAACAGATCCATTCATGGCTGCTGTCATTCCACTAGTTCCAGAAGCTTCGCGTGTAATT
>ERZ1048872.1263-NODE-1263-length-21810-cov-6.944335_pt1 | contig 21810 bp, 19 predicted proteins | sample MGYA00383100_ERZ1048872 | MGnify/ENA primary metagenome ERZ1048872 (study PRJEB29581, sample SAMEA5548370) | metagenome | biome: marine; feature: coastal; material: water | depth 50 m | study: Short-term variability in the microbial, nano- and picoplankton...
GGCAGAGATAAGATTGGGACTCTGCGTAAATGCCTCCCTCGTAGAATGCAAAGCTAGACCTAAATTGTCGCAGGTTCTACTTGGATCTCTGCAGCAATCACAACATGAAAGTTTTCAACCAGAGACTGACGCCAGCATTGCGACAGGAAAAATCACAGGCCTAGTAATTAACCTTGAGGGATACAATTTTGACCCTTTTCTCGGCGTCAGGTTAGTCACAGAGAGAGGTGAGGAGATTTACGGTCCATCGCATTTCAAATCAAACGAAGGTTCGGACTGGATTCATTGGGCGAAAACGACCGCAGAAGCACTTGAAAATGCTGACCTTGTCGGTGATGCCCCGCTTCAACTTAGCGCGGCGAGTATTTCCGCTGAAGCAAATGTCGTGCTGTCGAATGAAGCCGCGGTTAAAATCTACCACGGCAATCTGAATAACGAAGACTTTCTATCGCAGGGTCGAGTGGTGCTTGTGCTTGGCTCAGAGTCCTGATGCTAACATGAAGATTAGAATTCAAACACTCATGCTTGCTGCACTTTTGCCATTGACCCCCTTGTTGATGGCTGAAGAGGAAGAAGATCCCTTTGCTGCACTTGACCGTTTGTTGGAAGACAACTTTAATTCGATTGATCTGACGTTGGACGAGCAATTTGAAATACTGAATGAGGCGATGGAAGACGGCTATCAAAGGCTCAGTGAAGAAGTAGCGGAAAACTGGGGCAATAACGAAGTTCGGCTTCCCACCCAGACAACATGGGTCGACTACAGTGACGACCTGAACATACGTCGAATGATCGACTTTGAACTGGGGACTGTCTCTATCGAAAGAATTATCAACGTCGACGACAAGGTAGCATCGATCGTGGGAGATATCGCAACCGCCAATGATGCATTGCAGACAGACAATTTAGCGGACTTAGCGGGCAAAGATACCGCACTGAAGTACGCGAAAAAAAATCTTGAGTCGAGGGGACTTGAAATCATTCAGCCAGACATGACGGAAAGATCAGACGAACCGGTTCTGGCCGGGCTTAGCCAACCGGTTTCACCGACTTTGCTTGCGGACGCCGTCAGTCAGGCGCTCAAGCTTGATTCGCTAACTGATAAAAAGCTAGCCCAGAGCAAGACTGATTCCGTCTCTCCTCCATTTGCTGCAACCGTCACGCCACTTAAAAATCATAAGCGCAAAGTCTCCATTCAAGTGCCATTAAAAGCCAACTTTAAAGATCTCTTAGCAGATGAATATCTTGCTACGGTTGCAAATGAAGCTGAAAAACAAAACTTGCCACCCTCACTGCTGCTGGCAGTCATGGAAACTGAATCACACTTTAACCCCAGAGCGCGCTCCGCGGTGCCCGCCTACGGTTTAATGCAGTTGGTGCCCAGATCCGGTGCGATGGACGCCTACGAAAAAGTCTACGGCGAAAAGACGCTGCTGGGTCCTGAATACCTTTATCAACCCGACAACAACATGGAGCTAGGTGCGGCTTATCTTCACATCCTGCACAATCGCTATCTTCGACACATTGATGACCCGGATAGTTTGCAATACTGCGCCATAGCCGCCTACAACACAGGTGCCGGTAATGTTGCCAAATCATTTACCGGGGCGACCAATGTTCGAACGGCAGCAAAAATCATCAACACCATGACACCGAACGAAGTCTACGCTCACCTACAACAGAATCTGCCTTACGAAGAGACAAGGCGATATATCGTTAAAGTCACCGAGGCACAAAAGAAATATTTTGCGTTTGACGAAGTCGCGCAAGGCAATTCCTCCAACGACACCGAAGTAGCACGCAACACCGTGGCGCCTAATCTGCTGCGTTATGTCGGTGTTCACCAAACGTCGGAACCTCACTTATGAAATTACGAATATCTTCTATCTCATACTCGCTCTGCGCGCTGTACCTGAGCTTGTTGTCACTTCAAAGCTCAGCTGATGAAGTGGTAAAAGCATCGGCTAACGGTGGTATCAATTGGAGCCAGGGCGTTGTCTACGCTGTCGGCTACGGTACAGCCAAACCAGATGCCTCCCCGGCACAAAAGCGCATTCTCTCTCGTCGCGCAGCGATTGTTGACGCGCAACGTAATTTGCTGGAAATGACTAAGGGTGTCAGGATCAATTCCATTCTAAAAACGGATCAGGCGATGAATCAAAGCCGTGAAACTGCGACGCGAGTAGAAGGCCTGATAAAGGGCGCGCAGGTAACCAAGCAGCATTATCAAAACGAAGTTGCGACCGTCACGATGGCAATGCCAATAGCTGGTAAGTTTCTCGAAGCGGTCTACTCAGAGCAAACCGCTGCTGAAGCTTTGGCTGACAATGTTGTACAAAACCCGCGCCAGAAACACTTCCGAATTATCAGAGAGCCGCTAGCACCGATTACTGGAATGATCACGGATTCATTAAACACATCGACCGGCGTGCTGTTGGATTTTCTCTTTACTAAAGCTAACGCAGCAGGCGTCATTGTCGTTCGGGACGAGGAAGAAGCCAAAGCCTATAAGAAACTGCTTGAATGGATGAACAGTGGCGACACCGAAAGTGTTCAGGATATGCTGACCACAGCGATATCGAACTATGAACAGAACAATCAATTTTCTGGCTTACTTATCGATGCGAGCAATGTCACAAATTTTGAGCTTGCTACGGTACCGAAGATCAGAGACGACGAAGGCAATATCATCTATCCGAGCAAAAATACTTCCTATGACAATATCGTTAAAAAACGCGGCGTCACATACGATTTTGATTTAGAAGATGCAATAAAAAATCAAAGAGTTGCGACATCACCTTTTATCATTAGAGCGTTGTCGACTTATAAGAATCTCGATTCTGATCTCATTATTTCTTCCGGAGACGCCAAGAAGATTTCGCAGAGTAGCAGTACCTTGCAAGCCATGAACCAAGCTGGTGTTCTCATTGTTGTGGCGCTATAACATGAGAACCAGTCAGATAAGCCGCGTGCGAGTCTTTGCGCTTGCTATTTTAGTGATGCTAGGAGCCCAGCAACACGCGGCAGTAGCAGCGGACGCGCTGGAGGAATTCAAATCACCGCAGCAAGTCCTTGCAAGAATCAGTCAGATCGACGACGACGATAACCGCAAAGATGCGATAAAACTTCTCAGACTTGCCGTCATCAAATTTCCATCTGACGCTAACTTGAAAAGCCGGTTGGCAAACAAATTGTTTGAAAACAGACAATCTGGCGACGCGGAAGAGCAACTTATGGCCTCAGCCCGTTTGAGAGAAGATAAGGCTGACCAGGCGTTACTAGAGCAGATTGCTCAACTGCACGCTAAATGGGCGCGCAGCGAGCGTTCCGCGGTTGTCATGATGCAACAGGAAGTCGACGCAGGTAACCTGAAGACAGCGGTGGCCGTCGGTAAAATAGCCGCTCAAAATTTCCCCATGAAAGAAACTATCTTAGTGGAATACGGTCGAGCACTCATGATCTCTGGCTCGCTAGCCGAAGCGGAGAAGCAACTTAGAAAAGCCCTTACACTTGACCCGCTAAATACTGAAGCGAGAAAAATTATTGAGGAAATTCGTGCGACAGAGGAAGCTCAAACCAGCACGGAACTAGCCGAATGGATCAGCATTGCCAAGGATAAGGTTGGAGATTTTATCGTAACCTTTCTCGCATTATTTACGGCTTTTTTAGTCAATTCATTAATGGCGCCTATTGCGCTGAGATACAAACTCAATCGAGCGAGAAAAGCATTCGAACAGAATAAGTACGACGACTTTACAGATTTAATGGAAGGCCTACTCGATACAGAGAATTTTTCGCCACTACGTGCAAATCTTAGGGAACTGATTCAGCGACGTTCATATGAAGAAGCGCAGGTCATTTTGAACAAGTATGTAAACACACTGGAAAGGCTCCCTACCCTCCTCAGAATTCTGGAGCGTGAGAATGAAAAACTGCATGAGAGCACTTAACAAACAATCAGTCTCAGTTTTTTTTAAATGCTGCGTAATGGCAAACATCTTATCGGGTATGCTAGGCGGTTGTGCCAGTGCACCGGTTTCTCAACTCAACGCAAACATTTCCGCGACTGAAAAGAACGCGCTCAATGCATTAATGTTACAGAACACCTCAGCAGGACTCAGAGCCCTCGACACCGCACAGGCAGAGTATGAACAATTCGATGACCTTTACGGTCAGTGGCGCATCCAATCTGTTAAAACAAAACTGGCTCTTGGTGCCAATGAGTTAACGCAAGGCAGAACGATAGCTCTCTCGCTGAAAACACTCGCTGAGCAACTTAATGATAATGATGTGTCTTACCAAACCTACATACTGCTTGGTCGAACACATCAAGATGATTCCTACTTCAAGCGGGCGCTTGATTACGCTGCTACACAATTAGAGCAAGCGAGCGTGTACGCCTATCTCGGAGATCCGGCGCGAGCAGTAGAATTGATCGATCCAGATCGCACAGATTACCCTGCAGAACGGGCGTTCATCTATTATCAGGCAGGCATTGCTGCCAGCAACCGCCAAAATTTTGAACGGGCGCTCGACTATTATCGTTTGGCACAAGACCCGCGCGGCATCGCCGACACGCTTTTCCGCCTGGCCCGCGTCGCCGCAAAAAATTCAGACACAGCTAGCGCGATTCGCTACGCGAACAGAGCAATCAAGTCTCTCGAATCCGCGAATCAACTAAGGCACGCAGCAGTTGTTCGTGATTGGGTTAGGACATTGTGAACACGCTAAAGCCAGAATCTAGCGAACGAGAAAATCAGCCTGAAGGCTCTCCGCCGCAGAATTCATGGCGGATCATCGAGTTTTTTGGGCGCAGGCCCAGAGAAGTCGCTATTTTTCTATTAGATATCATAGGTCTCATATCTATCGCTTTGGCAGCGAGTAAGCATCTCGTCAAACCAAAGCGACGCAGAATATTTCTGAATCTTTTTATTCGCCAACTTTATAATACCGGTGTTCGAGCGCTCTACATCAATGGAATGATTGCAATTTTTATCGGCGCTTTACTCATGTCTCGGCTATTTGATTATATTCCGCAACAAGTCATCAGCACACAATACAGCTACTTGTTCGTGGTGATTGTCTTCCGTGAACTGGGACCACTGATTTCAGGCATCATTCTGATATCACGTTCGGCAACAGCAGTGACATCAGAGATTGGGTTTCTGAGGATGACGCGAGAATTCCAAGTATTGCACGGTCTTGGTATCAATCCCGTTTTCATGTTTCTGTTACCTGTGTTTTTTGCTTTCCCTATTTCCCTGTTTTTGATGTTTATCTATTTTGACTTTGTGTGTCTCTTGTCAGCTTATGTATTTATTTGGTTTTCGGATCCAGACATTTCTTTCCTGACATTCCTTGCCAATATACTGGAGCAAATTACACTCAACGAAGTTTCGATCAACGCCGTAAAAGCATTACTAGGCGGCGTGATGATAGGTATTATTTCAATTCATTTTGGCGCTAAAGCAGCAGACAGTTTTGATGATGTATCGCATGCTATTTCAAATTCAACAACGGCACAACTAATGAGCTTTTTTCTTATCAACGTTGTGTTATCCATCTTAGCTTATACGCAATGAGGCGAGACCAATTTGGTAAGTCATACACTATGAGACACGGGCAATGAGCATCGAAATACGAAATTTGCATATCGAGTATCCTGATCATCTGTTATTCGATAACGTTTCGTTGAGCGCGACGCCGCATGAAATTATTGCCATTGAGACAAAAGTGCTAGATGGCGGTACGAGTCTGTTAAAGGGTATCGCTGGTTTCCTTAGCGGTGTTAGTGGTCAAGTGCTGATTGATGGTGTTGATTTGTTAGCGCCGACTGATCCCGAATCCGCTTTCAAAGTTGGATATGTTTATGAAGAGCGTGGATTGTTGAGTATCTATAATATTTACCAGAACATCTGTCTGCCGCTGCAATTTCATACCGACATGACTGCTGCGGAAATCGCCCAAGAAGCACATTACGTTTGCGACTTGTTGCAAATAGACGATGGCCTGTTTGATCAACACCCACACCATCTCAACGATGTTCAAACAAGAACGGTGAATTTAGCCCGTGCGCTTATCGTAAAACCTAGATTGCTACTGATTGATGAACTGGAGGGCGGGATGTCAGACGAGTTTTTACAGGATACAATGGAACGGCTGAAGGAACGCCAGCGCGACCATCCAATGGTCGTTCTCATCACAACAGCGAGCGATATTGTGATGGAACTCGCTGATCGTGTGCTCAAGATAGAGAATCAGGATCTAGTCGAAGCGTTAGCTTAAATTTATGATATTCATAGGCAACTCCAACAGATGAAAACATCGGCATATACACCATTTGAAGTCGGCGCAAGGGACCGGGTTGTCGGTTTTTTTGTACTCGGTGCCATGTTACTTTTTTTGATCGGGTTTCTGATCCCCTTCATCCAAAGTTTTTCTGCAGATGAAGGTATTCCATATTACACCGTGCTTGATAAAACCTATGGTATCGCGCCTGACGCTAGCGTATCGCTGCGCGGCGTTGTCATCGGTAACGTGACTAATGTCGCAATTACAGGCGACGGCTTAGTACGTGTAGACCTCACGCTCTCAACGATATATCAGGAGTTCTACCGCAAGCGGAGCCGACTTGAGGTCGACACCAATATTGGCGTAAACACAATTCTGACAGGTAGCGGTCTGATACTGACTCCGGGTGCTAAAGATGAAAAAATTATGCCACGTGGAGAGTTCATACCGACCGCATCTCCGCAGGGCCTCGCCACGCTGCTCGAGGAACTGGATATGGTACAAATTACTGATCAAATCACGGAAATCATCAGCCACGTTGAATCGATTACGACTGGCGTCAGTGTTAACCAAGGGACAATGTACGCGAGCCTAGAAAACGTCGAAGATGTGACTAACAATTTAGCCAAAGTGAGCAAAAATTTACCAGCTATGATCGAGTCACTTGAGCAAAGCCTAGCCACACTCGAATCAACGATGAGTAATGTAGATAAGCTGGTCGTCAAAACCGACAAAGATCTCCAACTAGCATTAAAGAACATCGTTGTACTCACGGAACAGGCAACACTGACATTAGAGGAAACCGAAACCCTGTTTAAGGCGACAACCCCAGTCATGAATCAACTGCCCACAGTGCTCATCACGACTGATGTGGCGCTTCAAGGCGTCACCGAACTCACAGAACAACTTAGCAAGTCTTGGATCTTAGGCGGAGGCAACAAGGGGAACGATGGCAGGCAAAACGCGGTGCTGCCAATTTCTCACCCTCATGACAACATGCTATATGACCAAAGTTTATATCGGACAGAAGCAAAGGAAGAGGCACAAGAACACTAGCCCCAAGAGAGCACTGCCTTCAGACCCAGCTGGGACAGTCGCCCTACTTGTTGTGCTTTCGTAGCGTAAATATCAATTCAGGAGCGAAACGTGACAATAGTCAAAAGTAAGAAATCTCAACATATCTTAGTGTTATTCCCGCTAGTGCTGTTTCTCCTGGGCAGTTGCGCAGTTAGTACGACGGATACCGTCGTCACCTTGCCTGCATTGCAAACGGGGTCCACAGACGAAAAAAGTAGAAATACAAGCGACTTGCCCACCACAGTGGCTATTTTACCATTCCAAAATAAGACCACCAGTGAGTTCGCATACCGCGTCGTCAGACGCACGATGTTTAACCACTTTTCATCGAAAAACTACCGAATGCTGCACTGGCAGGACGTCGATCGACGACTTGCTCTCGCCGGTCTGGATACGCCAGCGGCGATTCAGGCTAAATCATCTTCAGAACTGATGAATTTACTTGGTGTTGATGGACTTATGTATGGCGACATTACCCACTACGACAAAAAGTTTGCAGCCGTCTATGCTCAAGTTGCAGTTGGCGTAGAGCTGAAATTTGTTGGCGATAAGGCTGGCACTATCTGGGAGGTAAAGGATGTGCAAAAGAGTCATGCGGGCGGCGTGTCGACAACCCCTGTCGGCCTGTTACTAAACGCACTGGTTGCCGCTAAGCACATTTACGGTGACATTAATCTGTACCGCGCCGCGGACGAACTCGGCCGAGATCTCGCAAAACAGATGCCCGAGCCCGCAAACCTATCTCAGAAGCGCAAACCGGCGATCGCAGATGTGGTTCATTCTGGCGCCGGGCAGTATTTGAGCTACGGCGATGAATTAGAAGTCGTACTTATGGGTGACCCAGGGCTGAACGCGGTTGCGTCAGTCGACGGGATGGGGCTAATTAACCTCACTGAAACCACGCCGGGCAACTATCAGGGCTCGATAAAAATTGACAGTAGCATCAACACTGAAGCTGTTTCAGTCGTTGGCCGTTTGCAAGACAGCTTTAACCAAACCAGCAGCTGGGTATCGCCCTATGGTTTAGTCACCATCGACAACACACCACCTTCAAGTGTCCGTGACGCCACTGCCATTTCGCTCGACGGTGCCCTTCAGTTGAACTGGCGTTCACCGGGAGACATGGATATTGCCAAGTATCAAATTACCACAGCGATGACCGAGACCGGCGCGTTGACCAGGCCCATCGAAACAGAAAACTCCGAGTATCGATTTGAGGGGCTTACTAACTTTAAACCTGTATATCTGTCGATTAAGGCTGTTGACCACGCAGGCAATAAAGGACCCGGTCAACGCTTTGAAGCAACTGCTGCACCAGATCGGCGTTACGGACAAGCAACCATACTTACTGGTGCCCTGCCCACAGTGATTTCTGGTATTAATAAACTAACCCCGGCGGGTAATCCACATCAAATCAACAACGCGACAAGAATCGATACGGGCGGTGTTTTGCTTGTCGCACCGGGTGTTAAATTCGAGTTATCTCGCAACGCAAAAATCTCTGTACTTGGAGAGCTGCATATCATGGGCAACAGCACAGCGCCGGTCATCGTAACAGATCGATCCGGTCAGGGTTTTGATAACTTCTTGACCATTCAAACCAGCCAGCCGGTTACCGTTGATTATCTAAATGTTGATGGTGCAGGTATCGCAGTTGATGTCACCGCAGGCAGTCCACTCATTTCTAATAGTGTTTTTACCAACAATCAATTTAATGGCATGACAATCTCCGGAAGCGCCAGACCTACGATCAGGAATTGCATAATCAGTGATGCACAGGCTGCGGGACTTATCATATCTGGGCAAGCTCAACCCAAACTCGAAAACAACCAATTCAGTAACAACCAACCATTCCACCTGCAGAATGGATCAACATTGCAATTAGATGCACGGGATAACAACTGGGAACCCGCTGCATCGAATATGACGATTTTGGGTGATGTCCTTTTTTAGCCATTTCGATCATCGCGCAAGATAGAAAAGTCACACGACTAAAAGTTACAAATAGGAACAATCCAATGATGCAATCAGATAAAAGCCTCAAACATGCCGTCTCATCAAGCGCTAGTATCCGAGCGCATGCTTTTTGCTGTCTGTTAAGCCTCAGTGTCGTCGTGAGTGCGTCGACGGCAAAAGCCGAAGAGTTTGTCGAATGGGTCGGCGCCAATAGTGGTGTCAACTGGAGCGCCGCACAGATCGAAGCCGAAGGCGCGGGTATAGCGCCTGAAAACGCGCCACCGAGCACGGGGCGCATGATGGCGTGTCGTGCAGCCATCGTCGATGCGCAGCGTAACCTGCTTGAATCAATCGAGGGGGTTCGCGTCGAAGGCACCACCGTGGTTGCCAACATGATGGTTGAAAGCGATGTGATCAAAACCAGCGTAAGCGGTGTGTTGCGAGGTGCACGAGTGGTAAATCGTGAGCCTCAGCCAGACGGAAGTTGTATCGTTAGTATGACCGCGCCTCTAGAGGGCCAGTTTGCCCAAAAAATCTATAGCGAGGTGCTGGTGCCCGAGCAATTGGCAGGAAACAACGGCGCGTCAATTCTTCCAAATGGGTTGACGATTACGCTCGCAAACGTTTTTAGCACAAGCCTAGAATTGCTTATTCCCTCTGCCATTGCAGCAGAAACAATGCCTGCACCCGCTTGGCAAGGCGCGCTAGATAGACTCAGTGCGCGTTTAACGTCTCTCGAAGCGCTGATCAGCAGCCATCCCACTGTGGTCGCGGCAAAAGACACAGGGCCTACTGGTCTCGTGATCGATGCACGAGGTAGCAACTTCATCCCCTCGATGTCGCCAAAAGTTCGTCAGTTGCGTGCAGGCATATTGTACCCAAATGCAACGCATCAGGATGAAAGAAAAGAACGCGGCCAATTGGTTTCGCTGTTTACCCGTGATCTCGACACAGCAAAACGCCATCCCATTGTAGGAGAGCGACCCATTGTGTTGAAAGCCCTTCGGACTTTCGGTAGCACACGAACTCAAATCGTTCTCGGCAATCAATCTTCAACTAGATTGAAAGGGCTTATCGATAAAGGTTTCCTTAAGGACTCTGGCGTTATCATCGTATTGTAGTTGAAACAAATTATTGCAGTAGAAGGAGCATCGTTATGCAAAAGACCATCAAGACACTTTTTTTCAGCGCCGTGACACTAGCGTCATTGATCTCTTCGCCGTTACTGGCCAATCAATCCTCGATTACCGAGGCAGATGGGCAGTCTTGCCTAGGTGATGATAAATCAAGAAAGCAAACAAAAGATGTCGCGCTCCAAGATGCTAAACGTCTGGCAGTTGAATATGCAGGTTCCTACCTAGAAAGCGAGACTGTCGTTGAAAACTTCCAACTGAAAAGCGACCTAATCAAGGCGTTTAAAAGTGCTGAAGTGAAGGTTATTGAGATTTTAGAAGAAACTTGGCTTGATGGAGATTGTTTTACCATCCGCATCAAGGCTGAGGTAATCCCTAGTAAAGCTGTGATGGACACAGTTGACGATTCGCTGCTGCTCGGTGATCCGAGGGCTCCCCTAAATGTAAAGGTCACCACGGATAAAGACAGTTACGTCACAGGGGAAAACATGCGAATTTATCTTCAGGGCAACAAGCCCTTTTACGCTCGCTTGATCTACATTGACGCTGATAGCAACAATATCCAAATTTTGCCGAATCAACACCGATCAGGTAATTATTTTGCAGGGGTCACAATCTTCGAAGTACCTGAGCATCAAGATCAATTCGTCATGAAAGTAGGCGCGCCATACGGTCAAGAATCCCTGACCTTGTATGCAAGCACCGCGCCCTTGGGTGAACTCAGCGTAACAGCTGCAAATGCTGATGTTTATCTGGTACAAGATAGTGCGCCTGAAATCGCCCGTCGGACGAGAGGAATATCACTCACAAAGTCCACAACGACTGACAAGGAAAAGGCTAAAGCGGTTGCTGAATTTTCCGAGGCAACAGTTAAGATTACCACCTCAACCGAGGGGTAAGCTAAGTACCTCGACCATTAAACCGCCGTTTAAAATATGGGAACGTTAGACCTGAAATGTCGGCTTCCCGCCGCTCAAACAGATTTACTAAATCATCCGAGGCTGCAGCGTAAGCTCCCTCGGTGATCAGCGTCTCACCTCCCACAGCTGTATCCTCGCCGAGTTTACATGCCAAGTCATCTCCTCGCCGATATAGCCTTTGAGCGTCTCTGAGTAAAGCATGGGGCCAAATCCAATACCGATACATAATTTGTCTATTCTTTTTTCTGTCGGTAACTGCGAATCGGTTTGTGATCTTAGAGCAAGTCAGTTTCAATTTTTTCTCAAAAGTACTCCAGCCTTGTGAAAATGTGCGATAACTGCCCGGATCCTATCTGTTGCCAGCGGCTACCTTACCAACTAACGTCTCAGGCAGATCGACCATTAACGTGTTTTCTAGCATCAGAACATCGACACAAAAACGTGTTTATTATTGCCATAAATTTATACTCATTGAGTCAAAATAATGTTTTACCGCGATAAATGCTAGACAACTTAGCGGGACAATTCATTCTGCTCAAATTCCTGTAGACTCAGTTCATGTTTTCTATTTATAGATGCACAAATCATGCAATCAAACATGCCAGACGCGAAGTTAAACGTCGCTGAGCCAGACTCTAGTTCGAGCGTCCAATTGACGGGTCAAGAAACGACAGACGAGGCCAGGGTAGAAATTTTGCGCGAATCTATCAGGGCAAAATCGATGCTTACCCTCACTTCGCTCATTGGCATCGCGGTTGGCAGTGGCGCAAGTGCAGTCTTTCTTTCCAAGACAGTGCCATTACTCAATATCCTAATCTGGTGCGTTCCCGTCATGCTTTCGGTTTCTTGGCGTTACCTAATGGCTAGAGAGGTGATTCAGCACATCGATGTCTGGCGTGAATCAGAACTCGAGGTTATGGACCGCAGACTTTATTTATCGAGCTTGCTTAGCCAGACCGTCATAGGCACGGGCATTTGGAGTGTCGCTTTGCCCGGTGGCACTGCTGTGGAAGTTTTTGTCACCGCAATTATTGCTTTCTACGGTCTTGGCGCAATGATCATCTTGTCGTCGGATTTCAGAACCTATTCCCACACTGCTTTACCCCTGCTTGGACAAGCCGTTTTGTTCTGGTTACTTAAGGGCGTTGACGGTTTGCCGATCGCGGCAGCCATTGCATCGCTATTGATCGTAAGTTTACGGATGATTTACTTTACCAGTCAGACATTCAAAGACAGCATCATGATCAGATTTGAGAAAAACCAGTTGCTGCTACAACTTAAAGACTCGGAACAGCAAATACGCGATGCGCTTAACAGTGCCCGTGCGGCAAATAAAATGAAGGACTTCTTCATGGCGGCAGCGGGTCATGACCTGCGTCAGCCACTCTTTGCCATAGGTTTACTGAATGAAACGTTGATGATGCAAAAACAGGATCAAAAGTCGATGGATCTTTTGCGAAAACAACAAACCTCCATCGAATCTTTGGGGCATCTTTACGACAGTCTGCTGGATCTCTCGCAATTTGAGCAAGGTCAGATAAGGCCGTATCTTGTCGTTTTTAACATCAAAGACTTATGCCTAACCTTTGTTGAAGAATTTGAACTGGCTTGTGAGGAAAAAGGGTTGGTATTAGAACACCACCATATGGATCAGAACGTTTTTACTGATTTTGATTTGATCGCCCGAGTATTTCGAAATCTTTTCGCCAATGCGGTTAAGTACACTTCTGCAGGCAAGGTATGTATTTCAGGTAAACCGACCCATGAAGGATTCGAGGTCACACTCACGGATACCGGTGTAGGGATACCTCATGATAAGCAACAGGCAATCTTTGGTGAATTTGTGCAATTAAGCAAAGGCGAACGTGCTGCAGATACCGGTGTTGGTATGGGCTTAGCCATCGTTAAACAAATTACCAGTTTGCTCGAAATAGATCTAAAACTGACCTCGGTGCCCGACGAGGGCACGACCATTAAGTTCACGCTGCCTGTCGAGGCGCCCGTACTATCAGCAAGAAACCCTGCGGTACTCGCAAAAACCGACTAAATCCTCGGCTTGAGATATCAGTCCCTGACAGCAACCTCATGAGCTCTCAACACAGCCTCCGCGCGGCTGTGCACGCCTAACTCTTTATAGACGCTTTCAAGGTGTTTTTTAACTGTCGCTGGCGCCATCTCCAACTGAGTCGCAATTATTTTGTTGGGCAAGCCTTTTAACAAGCTCAAATAAACATCATGTTGACGACGGGTTAGATGATAGCGCGGCTCCCCTCCCTCGTCGAGTTGAGGCGCAGAACCTTCCCTTGTCTCACGTGGAATTGTAAGATTGGGCCCGGTCGGGATACCCAGCATCCTGATCACATCGGGTGGTAAATAGGATCCACCTTTCATCACCAGATCAATCGCCGCAACAACAATCTTCATCGCAGAACGCTTCGGAATAAACCCACGAACACCGTGTTCAAAAGCCTTGGTGACCGTCTCGGGCGTGTATGAACCAGAAAATATGACGATAGGTAACTCGGGATATGTTTCTCTAAGCATGTTAATGCTTTCAGTACCACTGGCATCAGACAGATGTAAGTCAAGCATTATGAGCGTGAACTTTTTATCCCGCTCGAGTTTTGCAAGCGAATCTTTCAACGAAAGACATGTTTCGACACCATCAAATAAGTCTAAAGCCATCACCGCAGAGGCTAGCGCTTCACTCACGATAGGATGATCTTCAACTACCAACAGCCGCTTATTCAAGCTTTTCGTTCCCCAATATCGATAACGTTAAGTCTAGTCTCAAAATATACTGCCAGATGCTACGTAGTCTAAACATGTTTGCCACTACATCCAATAGGGCGCAGCATATACGCCATTTGACGTATATCGGTCGGAAAACCCGTTTCTTAGGTCGTGAGAATCGCGGGTTTAGTAGCCCAATGTCGTATTTAGATAGAGAAGATTATTTCTTATTATGTGTAAGTCGAAACCAAATCCGTAAGGTGTCCAAGTGAGTTCCGAGCCACCCAAACCTAAATCGGGCAACACGCCAGGCACTAAGCTGGACGCCAGGCTAAATCAAGAGCCAGCGCCTGACTCGACAAGCGAACAACAGTTCAACATGCACCAGCCATGGTTCCCCATTTCTTTAGTAAAGTCTTCACAGTTTAACGCGTTATTTTCAAACCGACAGAAAAACTCGTCAGATAGCATGGACAAGGAACTCAGACTGTTTCACAGGCTCACGAAAATCGCAGAGCTTGATGTCAATTTGCTGCTGTCAGGTGAAACCGGCACCGGTAAAACCTGTCTCGCCAAACTGGTACATAGCAACAGTCCGAGAGCCGATGCACCCTTTATCGAGATAAACTGCGCAGCGGTGCCTGAAACGCTGCTTGAGAGTGAACTCTTCGGCGCGGCCAAAGGCGCGCACTCTTCGGCCTTTACAGCTATCGAGGGTAAAATATCCGCTGCCCAGGGCGGCACCTTATTTCTCGATGAAGTGAATTTAATGAGTCTCGATATGCAGTCCAAACTGCTGCAGTTCCTGAACGACGGTCAATATTACCCGTTAGGCTCGACACAACTCCGCAAAGCGAATGTCAGGCTCATATGTGCGACGAATACTTGCCTCGAGACAGCCACGAATCAAGGTTACTTTCGAGAAGATCTCTATCATCGTATAAATACCTACCCGGTAAAACTTAGGCCACTCAGAGAAAGAAAAGACGACCTTGTACAACTGGCTTTGACGAGTTGTGAAAAAGCAATCGCAACACATAAAATTTCAGATAGCATACTTTCGAGCCAAGCATTAGGCGCAATATCGTCTTACGCGTGGCCCGGAAATTTACGCGAATTGAACAATATGATTTTGCGTGCTTGTATCGAAGCAGCAATGGACGATAGTTCAACGATTGAGCTGCACCATCTTGATCTGCAGTCACCACCCGCGCGAATGATACGACCGGCGGAAGAGCTCATTGCTGCGGACTCCGCAACAGAAGAACTGAAATTTGCTACCCAGACGTTCCAACGGGCGTATATTGAAAAGTGCTTGATGCTGCATCAAGGGAATGTCAGTAAAACCGCGAAAGTTTTAGGACTCTCAAGGGGTCATTTGCATAAGCTAATGAATACCCTAGAGATTGACAAGGATGTCACTATTAATACGGGTAATGCGCCTGCCGAAGCAACGACCCAACGGATAGATGATGCGGATATGAAGTCTAGCAAGCCTCTAGCAGGTAGCGATGGCAAAATTGTCGAATTCAAAAAGAAAGCCCGTTAGCCGCACTGACGACGACTTTCACAAAAACATCCCAATTGTAAAATCCTCAAGCTAGCTGCTCGCGGCTTTGAACATCGCTTTGCTTTGCTCCGCGCTCGTTTTTAAATCTGTAATCTTTGGTAAGTAATAGTCCTCGCGAGTTTCCAGCGCATGAATTTCCTTCGCCGAATGTTTTGCAAGTTCCGGTATCCAGCGTTTGATATAACGACATTCTTTGTCGAAACGCTTTTGCTGCCGCCACGGATTAAAAACACGAAAATAGGGCTGTGCATCACAACCTGTAGATGCGCCCCATTGCCAGTTGCCGTTGTTCACTGCCGGATCGTGATCGATCAAATGCCTGCCAAAATGTGCCTCACCCTTCCTCCAATCAATGTGGAGGTTTTTAGTCAGGAATGAGGCTGTGATCATTCGCACCCGGTTGTGCATGTAACCCGTTGCTTGCAGCTCTCGCATGCCTGCATCAACGATCGGAAATCCTGTTTTGCCTTGCTGCCATTTTTCAAAGGTTGCCTCCTCATCACGCCATGGAATGTTGCGATATTTTTCGCGGAATGGTGAGCGGTAGACATGAGGAAAGTGGTAACCGATCTGGAAGTAAAAATCCCGCCAATAAAGTTGCTTAATCAAACCGTGCGTGTGTGAATGCGCCCTGCTCACCGTTTGATAAACCTGCCGGACACTTACCAGACCAAAACGCATCAACGCCGACAACCTCGCCGTACCCTCGATGCCAGGCATATCTCTCGAAGCATCATAATCAGAAAGATCTGAGATGCGATCAAGTTTGTCTTCAACATCCAGCGAGGTCAGTTGCTCAAGGTCTGATGAGTGCCCCGTCAGGTTAATCGGGCCGGGTGAGGTACCATGATCGAAGTATTCGAGATTCGATTGATCAAGCTCAACGGGTTCGAGCACTCGTAGTTGTCGCGCCTTATTGTAATAAGGGGTAAAGATTGTATAGGGCGTTCCATCAGCCTTCGCGACGTACTCAGGCTCGTTTAACAACTGATCAGTGTAGGTGAAGAAATCGACTTTCTTAGTCTGACACAGGTTCCTAAGGTCAGCGTCGCGGCGTATTGCAACCGGCGTGTAGTCCCTGTTAATAAAAACGCCATCTACAGCGTGGGAATCAATCAAATTAGATACGACATCAACGGGTTTACCCTCAAATACTGCCAGCCTGCTGCCGTGCGCGCGAAGCGCCTCGTCCAGTTTTCGTAACGCCATGGTGAGGAACGTCAAGCGCTTTTCAGCCTCACGCCACTTGCCAAGTAATTGAGGATCGATGATGAAAACCGGAATCACATGTTTGGATGCTTCCATCGCCTCAATGAGACCGAGATTGTCATCTAAACGCAGATCCCTCCGGAATATAAATATGGATCTTTCTAGCATATCGGGATGTCACCTGACCGTTGATTCGTTGAATTAAATCCCATTGCGCAGCATGAGTTCTTTCGGATGTGGCTCGAGGTAGTACTGACCCGCGATGTAATCGCTAGGATACTTACGCAAAAAGTGGTTTAGCAGCGTGATAGGCACAATCACCGGGACAAGATTTTTTCGGTGAGCCTCAATGTGCTCAAGCATTTCCGCTTTCTCGTCTGACGTCAGATGGTTTTTCACGTAGCCCATCACATGCATAAGCACATTGGCGTGCTTGCCCGGCCTTGCCAATCGCTTCAGCCCCTTCATCAATGCACAAAGGTATTCAGCAGCGAAGGAATCGAGTTCAGCACCAACGGTTTTAGCAGAGAGATCCGACAACATCCTGCCAAGGTCACGATAGGCCGCCTCGTCATGCGCCAGTAGCAAAAACTTGTGTCTTGTGTGGAATTCGATGAGTCCGGACCGCGTAAGCCCACTTGATAGGAGCGTTTGCCAACGAAACATCGTGAATACGCGTGTTACAAAGTTTTCACGCAGTCTTGGGTCTGTTAACCGACCCTCCTCCTCGATGGGAAGGTCCGGGCGCTGAGCCATCAGCCTGGCCGTAAAAATACCAGTCCCACTTTTGTCTGGCGGACTCGCTTCCTTGCCATACACTTTTACTCTCTCCATACCGCAGCTAGGCGAGTCTTTCTTGACAATGTAACCACTGAACCCAGCCATCTCCGGTGTGACGGCGCGCGCGTAATCGTCAAGTTGCTCTGTGTACTCGAGCGAATAGTCTCGCACTTCGACTGCACGAATATTGCTTGATTCAGCTTCGGTGACAAGCCTTATGGGCTTTCTTGGTGTCGGCAAACCGATCGCTTGCTCAGGGCAAAATGAAACGAAGTCAAAGTAATCGGATAGTGTACCTGTGACATAGCTGTTTTTTTTATGGCCGCCGTCAAACCTGACGGGTTTGCCCAGAAGGCAGCTGGAAATACCCAGCCGGGGACGGGGCACTAAATTGTTCATGTTGACGCTTTCCCGGGAGACATTGGATTTAAAAGTAACACAGGCGTATTTTTCCGATACGCGATGTAGGTCTCGTCATTGCCCCAGCGTCGCTTGGCACTGTGTTCCAGCATACGCACGCCACTGATTTTGACGAGCAAAATGTAGACGAATAAAGGAGAAATTAGCGTAACGTATTGCCATCCCTCTAACGCGGGTATGGCGATGACTGCGATGCCTGTCCACAGCATAATTTCTCCAAAGTAGTTGGGGTGCCTGGACATTGCCCATAGGCCGTGGGTAATGAACTTGTCTTGATTAGCTGGGTCGCGTCTGAAGGCTGTTTTCTGATTATCAGCAATCACTTCTATCGTGAAACCGATGACCCACAGCAGCGCACCAATAATAACAAACGCGTCTATGCCGTAAGCTTTGCTTGACGTCAGTGCTGTTAAACCGGCAGCGAACGTAAGAAAAACCCACAGACCTTGAAGCGTCCAAGTCATCATGTATTGCAAAAAGTCAGGCTTAATTTTTCTAAATCTGCTGTCGTGGCCTACCCTGCTCACCCGCAGGAACAAAAAAGTGCCCAGCCGAGCAGCCCAAATGGCCACAAGCAATGCTACTAGGATAGCCGCGGGTTCTCGCTGCGAGAAGAAAAGTGCAGCAAAAGCTAGGCATAAATAAGTTACGGAGCCCATGAGATCGAAATATTTTTCTGTTTGATAGACGTAAGCAGGAATGAAGGCGATCCACTGAATAACAAATGCCGCTAAACCGAATGCGAACAAAAGAGGCATCCCTGCAACAACCAAGCCGCCTTGACCTCCTGCAAAAGAAACAGCGAGCGCGACAGACACCGCCGCGACGATACCAAGTATTGAAATGTGATTCTGACTCATATGAACCTCCTGTGTGGTGCTCGTGAGAAACAAGGTCAACGCAGGAAGCGCGACTCACGGCGAACCGATTTATTTACCGCCGTTGTTCTAACGGAGCGTTATTTTTATAAGGTCTCTGATTTTTTCGTATCAAGGGTTGGATCAGATCACTTCAAAGGTAAATCAGTCTCGAGTAACCACGTATCCTTCTGCCGCCAGCACTCCTCTAACCATTCAAGGCCATCGATACTACTTTTTGCCGCGCGGGTGACTTTAACGTGAACAACGTCGACTAATCCACTCATACAACGCCAACAATTATCATCACCGGATTGATAACCAAGGGAAAAATCGATGATCGTCGTTGTGTCTGGCACGGATGAGAAAATCATACCGAATCCGCCGGGTTTAGGTCGCAATAGTGATTGATATGGCGAATTACTTGCGCTTCGCTTTGCATCAGTGAAACGCGTGCCCTCTGGAAAAAGTAGCAGCGCGCCGGGGGAAGAGCCAAGCTGTAACGAAGCATGCTGGACGATTTCAAGATCCCTCGATCTTGCTTCACGATCACCTTTTCGTTGCAGTCGAGGGAAATTCAAAGCAATACACACCCAACCCAAAACGGGCACCCATAACAGCTCAGTTTTGATCAGAAACTTTAGCATCGGTCCATTTCTACAGATCAATGTTTGCAACGTGAAGATATCGAACCAAGATCGATGGTTGGCAATGATTAGTGGGCTTTCATTCGCTCGCAAGTTGTCTAGCACGTGATCTTTATCTTCGATCTGAAAACGGACACCTAATACGGTTTCAATCCACCAGCCATGAATCCCTGCGGCGATCCGATAGACCTTGTCGACCAAGACATCTGTTAGCGATATTACAGCGGATAAGGGAAAAACGAATCGCAGTAAAGCGGACAACAATAAGAAAGGAAGCCAAAACAAGAGATTCAGCGTAATAAATGTGAAAGATAAAACGCTGGTTGCATGTCGCATTACGGTCATTCGAACGCCTTTTTGAGCCAAAGTTAGCGGTGAATCGCATAATATCCGGTAATTATTTACCAAATTATTGATTTTACGATGATATATGTACTCGTCGTGATCCAAAGATACACCATTGGCGTAAGAATAGATGAAATTGATACCCGAAGTCCTATATTATGCATATACGTTTTAAGTCAGCGCGAAAAGAAGCACCAATGGATGAGCCACAATACTGGAGCGCCTGCCTCGAAAGAGTCGGCAGCCACGGGGACAGAGAAGCATTTACGGCGCTCTTTGAGCACTTCGCGCCCCTGCTTAAATCATTTTTGGCGGCAGGTGCTGGACAGAACTCGGAGAACATCGAAGAGCTCGTGCAAGAGACAATGGTGAAAGTATGGCGCAAAGCGGCTAACTACAACCGCAGCCAGAGTAACGCAAACACATGGATCTACACGATTGCTAGAAACACGCGCATCGATTGGATTCGAAAACAGATTAGGCAAAACCCAAATCAGCTGCACGCCGATGACATATACGACACAGAGCCCACCGTCACGCCACACTCCTCTCTCATCGAACTACGCAACAAGAGAGACATTGGCGCGGAAATCAAAAAGCTACCTCCTGCGCAATCTGAGGTCTTGGCATTAATGTATTTTCAGGGCCACTCTGGGCAGCAGGTCTCTGAGGCGCTTAGTATTCCCCTCGGCACGGTTAAGTCTCGTATCCGTCTAGCGCTGAAGCGATTAAAAGTCGCACTGGCTGAAAACGAGTTGGAGCTGGAAGCTCGAGAGGAGGCACACGCATGATTGAAAGACACCCAGACTCTTCTTTTCTCGTCGAATACGCCAGTGGTTCAGTGGATATTGCACCGAGCATCGCCATTACGACTCACATCCAATTTTGCGATCAGTGCAGAAGAACAGTGGAAAGCCTCCAATCCGTAGGCGGAGAATTGCTCGGTCGCGCTAGCTCAGACCCCGTTAGTGACGATTTGCTAGATAGCGTGTTCGCTTGCATCGACAGCGGCAGTTCAGACGGCGAGCGGTTTGAAAGCGGGAAGCAAGATTTTATCCCTGCCGAGGAAGAAAACGAGGTTATCAGTGAACTTTCGAGCACCCTACCCGCTTACATCAAGCAGTTTCTCCCCGCTGAAAAACTCAAGTGGCGATTCTTATCACCATCATTGAAGACAGCAACGATTAGCGTCGGAGAAGATGTACACGAGTTGTCTTTTCTTAAGATCAAAGCCGGTGGTAAAGCGCCTGTACATAATCATAAAGGCACTGAAATCACCGTTGTGCTCAAGGGCTGTTTCTCAGACGAGGACGACCTTTATCATCCTGGTGATTTTATTGTCAGGCAGGAAGGTGAAACACACCAGCCGTTTGCGGCACAAAACGAAGAATGCATTTGTTTGTCCGTTTTATCAGCCCCTATCCAGCTGACCGGGATCAAGAGCGTGCTTAACCCGTTCCTGAGCTTCGCACCAAGCTAGTCTTACTCGGACCACCACCGAATATTTACCCCACCGCTGAAAGTTCATTAGTGACGGCATTACCCGACCTTTGTTATCATCGGCGACGGAAGAGCGTCGCTCCCGGTGGGGCGCGCGGCCTTCAAAGCCGTTGAGCTGCTGTTAAGGTGGCTGGTGGGTTCGACTCCTACCTCTTCCGCCAATAATATATTCTTTTAACTTCGAGCAATTAGCAGAATAACATCCAGCGTGGTAGACACTGTTATTAGACATTGGCGCGTCTCGCGCGGTAGCACAACTACTCTAATTTCTTTCTGTTTGTTAATAAGTATCCGGCCGGATGGCAACTTTGCGAGCAATTGCTAGGCATCTGTTGCGAGGGTTAAGTCTGTATGATTCAAGGAGGAGCTAAT
>ERZ1048872.1266-NODE-1266-length-21768-cov-7.982821_pt1 | contig 21768 bp, 17 predicted proteins | sample MGYA00383100_ERZ1048872 | MGnify/ENA primary metagenome ERZ1048872 (study PRJEB29581, sample SAMEA5548370) | metagenome | biome: marine; feature: coastal; material: water | depth 50 m | study: Short-term variability in the microbial, nano- and picoplankton...
GCCACGAGAAAGGGTATTTTGAACCGGTGTTTCTTGCTTGGCAGGGGGAATCTGCTGGTACGCTTTATGAAGTGATGAGCGCAGCGATGCCAGAGAGCTCGCCGGGTAGCCTCAGCACTGACGAATATGCAGATATTTTTGCCTACGTTTTGAAAGAAATAGGCTATCCGTCATCAACCGCAACGTTGGATCCAGAGAGCGAAGCATTTTCTAAAATCATCATACGGCCGCCAGGATAGTTCAGCTGGGTCGTGCGCTGCATGTGCTCTATCTGGAGACACGGATGATTGACTCGCTCACTGAATACTGCTGCCTTAAGCAAACGATTCTGTGTCAAGGTGGCGAAGACTGAGTTCGCAATTACCAGCTTCCATTGCGACGTAGATCAACCCGTCATCGATCGAGATAGAAAGCTGTTGAGTTCTTGCTATTGTTGATGCTAACGATAGGATTTCGTCATTGTCAAAACGAAAATACTTAGCGTTAAGTTTCAGAAATGCTGCGCTTCCTTGCTGCCACCAGACATCTGCCTTTCGGTTAAAGCAATATACGCTGACCGCTTGACTAAGCTGCGTCGCTTTTTTCACTCTGTCAAAGGCGGGTTCTCCCACCTCAAACCAGTGCGCTATTTGTCCATCAAGAGATTTGCACCAAAGATCAGGTTCGTCGGTGTTACTTAAACCTCGGGTAAACTCAGGATGCGTGTGTGCATTCAAGCAATAGGCAAGCAAACGCACCATCATACGCTCAGCCGTTTCAGAAGGGTGACGCGCTATCGTTAAGTCGAGAGTGGTATAAAAGCACTCACTGATGTTGGATAGATCGATGGCAAATTTATAAATTGTTGATTTTAGTGCCATAGATTCGGTCTGACTCTCATTAGCAGGTCCCCGAGAGTCTTCATCCTAGTAACTCTCAGGGATCGGGCGAAGTGTGTTACTTGTTGCGGTGTTTTGCCCCCCAGGGGACACCCTGGTTCTTTTCCTTGACCCGTTTTATGCCTTTATATTTAAATTTCTGAACGCGCTTGCCTTCATAGGTTTCGGTCGTAAAGATGTTTCCCTTGGAATCTGTCGCAATGCTGTGGACCGCGAAAAACTGCCCGGGTTGACGACCCCCATCACCAAAGCTGGTGAGAATCTCCAGCGATTCACGATCTAGAATGTATACCTTCATGTTTTTGCCATCTGCAACGTACATGAATTTTTGTTCACGGTCCTTTGAAAAAGCGATGTCCCAGACTGATCCGTCACCAAGTGTCAGCGGCGCAATGAATTTTTCCTTAACGAAAGTGCCGTCGGTTTTAAAAACCTGAATTCTATCGTTGGCGCGATCGCAGACATACACAAGGCCATCGTTGGAGGGGTCTGCGCAATGAACCGGGTTCCTGAATTGTTGTGCAGGAGGATCCTCGGGGTTATAACGACCAATGTTAGTGTCGTCGGGCTTGTTGCCGTATGCACCCCAGTATCGCTTGAATTCGCCGGTGTCTGCGTCCAACACGGCCACGCGCTTGTTAGCATAGCCATCTGCAACAAAAGCCTCGTTGGCCGCAGCGTCAAATGAAATTTTTGCCACTCTGCCAAAATTTGATGTGCTATGAGAGTCTGTTCCTTGATCGGGTTTGCCGAGTTGCATCAGGAACTTGCCGTCGCGCGTGAATTTAAGAATATGGGAGTCGGTGCCGCCATTTCCACCAATCCAGATATTATCTTTGTGATCGAGTGTTAAGCCGTGATTCGAGGAGGGCCAATCATAGTCATCGCCCGGGCCGCCCCAAGAGTTAACAAGATTGCCTTCGGGATCGAATTCAAGAATATTTGGCGCCGGTATGCAGCACTCAGCAGTTTTCGGATCTGTCGCGGCACCAATCTCGGTTCGCTCGTTAAAGCTGGCTCTGCGATGAATCACAAACACGTGGTCTCTAGAATCAACACCTACACCGATGGCAGAGCCCAACACCCAATGATTAGGGAGCGGTTGTGGCCAATATGGATCAACATCGAAAGCCGGGGCTTTAACGGAGGCAGCTTGAGAAATTAGCGGGAGCAGTAGAGAGAGAAATGCTGAAATAATTAAAGGCGTTAGATTGCCGAAGTTTTTTACACATTTATCTGTCTTGTTATTTTTCACAGAATATCCCCTTCTTGTCGTTAAAATTGCGTGAAACGGGTTTCGCTTATAGGTTTCCATTTACCTTTAGTTTGTTTTCTACTGCGCAAAACATAGCATCAGCTTCAATGTCTTTTCGCTTGCGCGCCTGTGAGTATACGCAGCTGGTTGCTGTCAGTATACTTTCAATAACGCGCAATCGCGCACCGATGTTGTCCGCCGTCAATGGAAGATAAAGCCGGACAGATACCGAGGATATTGAATTGCGAGTTTTCAACTACGCGCTATATGTCTGCATCGCTAGCATGCTTTGGCTGATGCCGTCTGCACTTGCGCATGAGCTGCCGGAGCGTGTTCAGACCCGCATTTTGGTCGAAGAAACCCCGAAAATATTGCGTGTGTTTGTACGGGTACCATTGGAGGCAATGCGGGATTTTGACTTCCCGACCCGCGCAAGCGGATATCTCGATATTGCTAGGGCGGAACCGCTGTTGCGCGATGCTGCTGCTCTTTGGGTGGTAGATGAGTTTGATGTTTTTGTTAACGGTGAAGCGCTCGCGATAAATCCTGATATCGTCGTCCGGGTTTCCTTGCCCTCCGATCGGTCTTTTGATGCGGTCGATAGCGCCACTGAGCACATGACAAAAAAGCTTAAAAATGAAACGTTACTCTTCTGGCGACAGGCGTTACTCGATATTCAAATGACTTATAGCATTGTTCCTAATAGCACAGGCACAGGCAAAGGCGGAGAAATGGAGCCTATGAGTTTTTCCATTGATTCCCGACTAGGTCATTTAGGCCTGCGTACCTCTACCGCTCTGACATTTGTCAATCGGGACGGCGAAGCATTCTATTATGATTTCGTCGGAAGTCCGGGATTGGTTGTGCTGGCGCCCAACTGGTATCAGGTCGCGATAGAATTCATGAAGCGGGGTGTGATTCATATTTGGGAAGGTATTGACCACCTATTGTTTCTTTTTTGCCTGGTATTGCCTATCAGGCAATTGGGCAGACTGGTCTGGGTCATTACAGCATTCACACTTGGCCATTCGATAACGCTGCTCTCAGCGGCGTTGGGCGTGATACCTGATGTTATCTGGTTTCCGTCGTTTATCGAATGCCTTATTGCGTTGTCCATCGTCGCGATGGCGCTAGACAATATTCTTAGCAAACGCCATCAGCGTCGATGGCTGTATGGTTTTTGTTTTGGTTTAATTCATGGTTTCGGCTTTTCATTTGCGCTGGCCGAATCGCTTCAGTTCTCCGGTAATCATTTGCTCGTTGCATTGACCGGCTTCAATCTCGGCGTTGAAATTGGGCAGTTAGTGCTATTGGCTTTAGTGCTGCCTGCTCTCGGTTTTACTTTTCGCCTGCTTGAGTCTGGTGAGCAGCGCACCGACCGCCAATACCTTTTTGTGGTGGTACTTTCGGCCATCATTGCGCATACAGCGCTGCACTGGTTGACTAACCAATGGCAGCTACTGTCTGGTTACTTTTGACGCCAAAATCTCCTGAACACGACGCACAGTTGATAGGTATAGCTTGCGGTTCCTTTCAAACCTCGCACGTTGAGCATCATTGATGTTCTCAACGAGAGGCAAGTGGGGTAGGTTTTCTTGATGCCATACGAACAACCTATCGCAATCCGGTTGCTCAAGTTGGCGGGTCGACTCCAGCATGTACAGGCAAGTGTCAGCGTACGTTAGGCCGTCGATGATATTAGCGTGCGGTGCGTCTTTGGCATGGGCTGACGTATTGAGTATAGCCATCAACGTACTCAACGTGATTAGAGCGCCCACGATGCTAGCGTTGTTTAGAAATTGCTGCCTAGTCATGTATTGATTCCACTTTAAAGTTAAACAAGGCGTATACGTAGGAGATGACTGGGCTCGCGAGATTAAATATGCAATAAGGCAGATAAGCAAAGGTACCGACAGCCAATGTACTAGCCATGAAGGCGCCACAGGTGTTCCAGGGAATAAGTGCAGAGGTTGTTGTTCCATAATCCTCCAGCACTCTAGAAAGGTTTTTCGTTTTAAGTTCCATCTCTCTGAATTTGTCGCCGAACATTTGCGCAGGTAACGCGATCGCCAAGTACTGATCCGAAGCGATCAGGTTGGTTCCTAGAGAAGTTAACCCAGCGCGTCGCATCAAGCTGCCGCCACTGGTGACACCGAGAAGCAAATATTGAACTAATACCCTGAGACATCCAGATTTTTCTAACATGCCGCCAAAAAACATCGCGGTAAGAATAAGCCATACGGTGTTTAACATACTCTCCATGCCGCCCCTAGACAGTAACTCATCTAGCTGAGCATGCCCTGTGGTCGAGGTATACCCATTTGCCGCGGTGAGCCAGATTTGCTTAAGCGCAGATAGCGCAGCTGAATCTGTGCCCTCTGCTGTTGTCATTGCGGTTTGGGTCATAATGCCAACAATTGCTGCGGTGACCGAGCCTGCTAATAAAGCAACGAGCGCTGGTCGCTTGAGAACAGCGAGCCCAAGAGTGACAGCGACAGGCAGGATCAACCAAACTGAGAGGTTGAAATTCTGGTCGATTGCCTGCGAGATTGAGACGATCTGAGCCTGATCAATTTCTGCAGCATTGCTCCAAGATTTTATTGCAAAAAATATTAATGCGATGGCGATGGCGGGTATGGTTGTCCACAACAGATATCGAATATGCTCAAATAGCTCGGTTTCAGAGACTGCGGCGGCGAGATTGGTTGTATCAGACAACGGTGATAGTTTGTCGCCAAAATATGCGCCCGAAATAATCGCGCCAGCGGTGACCTCTATAGACATACCAGCAGCGGCGGCAATACCAATCAATGCAACGCCAACTGTGCCCGCTGTTGTCCATGAGCTGCCAATTGAAACGGCAACAACCGCGCAAATAATCACTGTCGCGACGTAAAATATTTCTGGTGCAATGATCTGCAATCCCCAGAAGATTAAAAAGGGTACCGTACCCGAAAGCATCCATGTGCCAACGAGGGTACCCACCATCAACAGGATGAAAATCGCAGGTAGCGCTTTGCTTATGCCAACAGCAGTTGCCAGTTCTAACTGACTCCAGTTAACGCCGTATTTTACGCCTACGGCGCCGGCGCTCATACCTGCCAAAAGGAGCGCGATTTGTGCTGGTCCGCCGATCGTTGAGTCGCCAAAGAGAACAATCGAGGTGCCTAGCGCGATAATAAGAAAAATCACAGGCATCAGCGCAAGATACAGAGGAGGAAGCGAAGGTGTGTTTTCTGTTTTATTTGTCATTTTTTTTCGTCGTTGCTGCAGTTGTTTTTGGTTTTCTAAAGGCGGCGGAAGCAATATGCCGACGGCTGCTGCAGAGAATAACACTAATACTGTGACAGAGTTTGCGTTGCATTCGGGCAAATGAGAAAGTACACGCGTTTTACCAAACTCAAGGGGAAGAGATGCAAGACCGCGCGGACACACTCGTCGTTAGAGTGATTCAACAGCCATTGGAAAAGTTTCAAAAATGTTCTCGAACACTCTCTGGTGCGGTGCTCGCAGCGCTGGTGCTTGTGATCGCAGGTTGTGGTGATGCCGAAATGTCCGCTCAAGACGCTGAAACAACAGCAAAAGCAACGGTATCGCCGGCTAACCTAGTGTTAACAAACGGCAAAATCGTCACCGTTGATGATGCGCTGGGGACTCAGCAAGCGCTTGCGGTCACGGGACACATCATCACGGCAGTGGGTTCTATCGAAGACATTGCACCCTACATTGGTCCGGAAACAGAAGTGCTCGATATGCAGGGTAAGTTGGTGATTCCTGGCTTTATTGAGGGACACGGTCATTATCTGAGTTTGGGCCGGGCGAGACAAATTCTTGACTTAAGCACCGCGAATAATTGGGGGGACATTGTAAATCAAGTGGCGGTTGCAGTTGACGCAGCCGAACCCGGCGAATGGATCTTTGGAAGAGGTTGGCATCAGGACAAATGGAATCGCCTGCCGGCGAATAGTGTCGATGGCGTTCCCATAAATGAAAGCCTCAATGAAATAGCCCCTGATAACCCAGTCTATTTGGGACACGCGAGTGGTCATGCAGCTTACGCCAATGATGCGAGTCTTGCTGCAGCGGGTATAGACAACCGCACGGCAGACCCCGAAGGCGGCACGATTGTTCGAACAGCAGACGGTCGTGCAACGGGATTACTCAGAGAGAATGCACAAGATATTGTGGAAGTGGCTATCGACAAATATCAATCTCGCCTGACGCCTGAAGAAAATGAACAGTTGCAACGAGAACGTGCGCGTCTCGCAGGTCAAGAGGCACTGTTTTTTGGCGTCACTTCTTTTCATGATGCCGGTGCCTCCTTTGAGTCTATTGATTTCTTCAAGAAGCTCGAGGAAGAGGGTAACTTGCCGATTCGGCTCTACGTGATGGTTCGCGGTGAATCGAACGAGGTGATGGCTGAAAAGTTACCTGAATATAGGATGTTGGCTGAGGGTAACGACTTTTTGACTGTGCGTTCTATCAAGCGTCAAATAGATGGCGCGCTGGGTGCCCACGGAGCTTGGTTGCTTGAGCCCTATGAGGATATGCCCGAGACAGCGGGACTGGTGCTTGAACCGGTAGCGGAGATTGAGGCGACAGCAACGCTAGCAGTGACGCACGGGTTCCAGGTGAATACGCATGCGATCGGCACGCGGGCAAACCGCGAAACGCTGGATATCTACGAACGCATTTGGAATGAAACGGAAACCGATGGGTCTGATTTGCGCTGGCGCGTAGAACACGCACAACACATACATCCCGATGATGTCCCGCGTTTTGGCGAGTTGGGTGTGCTGCCCATGATGCAGGGCGTGCATGCCACGTCTGACGGCCCCTGGATTCCATCTCGCTTGGGCGAGGAAAGAACAGGCATAACATCCTATCCATGGCGAGACCTGATTGAATCGGGTGCGATCATTGGCAATGGCACGGATGTGCCAGTAGAACCGATCAATGCAATCGCTTCCTATTACTCTAGTGTGTCACGTATGACGATCAAGGATGAGAAGTTCCATCCTGAACATGTGATGAGCCGTATGGAAGCACTGCAGAGTTACACGATTAACAACGCTTACGCAGCTTTTGAAGAAGACATTAAAGGCAGTCTCACACCAGGCAAGCTCGCTGACATTGTTGTTTTATCGCAGGACATTCTCGAAATCGAAGAAGATCAAATTCCATCAACCGAGGTGCTTTATACGATCTTGGGTGGGGAAATCAGATATCAAAAATAAGTTGAGGAGAGCAATCATGAACCAATTATTGATGAAGCTATTATTGATGTTACTAACGTTGTTGCCGCTTGCGCTTCACGGCGAGAATCATGCCCCCAACCCTTATGTGACGATTGAAGGTTGGGCTAAATTGCCGGATGGCAGGCAATGGGGTGCCACCAGTGCAATTTATCCGGCGAATGATGGTAAGCACATGTGGATCGCCGATCGCTGTGGCAGTAATAGCTGCGTTGAAAGTGACGTTGATCCTGTTGTGTTGTTTGATCAGGCAGGCAACGCTGTATTGAGTTTTGGTGCCGGAATGATTGCCTGGCCCCATGGTCTTTATGTTGATGCTGACGATAATGTCTGGGTCGCTGATGCAGTCGGATATGCCGCTGTACCCAAAGGCTGGGGGCACGTGATTTACAAGTTTAGTCCCAAAGGCGAGTTGTTAATGACGCTTGGCCAAAAGGGTGAATCCGGCAGTGGCAAAACGAAATTCCGAAAACCCTCCGATATGCTGGTTGCGCCCAATGGCGATATTTTTGTGGTTGACGGACACGGCTCTGCACCGAAGGAAAAAGTAAACAATCGGGTGGTAAAGTTTAATTCACAAGGTTCATTTTTAATGGAGTGGGGCAGTAGCGGCTCCGCTAATGGCGAGTTTAAAGACCCTCACGCATTGGCGATGGACTCAACGGGAAGGTTATTTGTTGGCGACAGGGGTAACAGTCGCATACAGATTTTTGATCAAATGGGTGAACACTTGGCAACGTGGACGCAATTTGGCCGGCCCAGCGGGTTGTTTATTGATAAAAATGACGTCCTTTACTCGGCTGATTCAGAATCTAACGCGAAGAGAAATCAGGGGTATCAACGTGGTATTAGAATAGGGAGCGCGAAAGATGGATTCGTCACAGCTTTTATCCCAGACCCCGAGCCAGACCCCGATAACAAAGGCACTAGTGCTGCGGAAGGCGTCGCTGTAGACGCGTTTGGCAATGTTTATGGCGCTGAAGTAGGCCCCCGAGCTGTTAAAAAATACGTGCTGAAATGATGCGGGTACCAATTTTACTGAGGTTTATTTGATGAGTTACACAGTGGTGATTAATCTGGCCGTGTTCGCCGGCTTGCTTTATGGTCTTTCGCACCTCGCAAACAGAGGGTTCAGCCTTTCTCAACGCGTTTTGGCGAGCCTAGTACTAGGTGCATTGCTTGGGCTGATCTTTCAGATGATTTACGGTGAGGACTCTTCGGCGATAAAAGAAACGTTGGCATGGAGCAATATAGTTGGCAGCGGTTATGTCAGTTTGCTGAAAATGATTATCATGCCACTGATTCTTGTCTCGATGATTGCGGCCGTTGTGAAGATGGATGAAATCTCCACGTTGGGTAAAATTGGCGGGACGGTCGTTGCTATATTGATGGTGACGACGATTTTTTCTGCCGTTGTGGGAATTGCCGTCGCTAATGTTTTTCAGCTTAGTGCCGATGGGCTCACGAATGGTGCGCGGGAACTGGCCCGGGCAGAAGTGTTGCAGTCACGCCAAGGCGTGGTGACCGATCTTAGTTTTCCGAAAATCATACTGAGTTTTATTCCACAAAATATTTTTAGTGATCTGGCCGGTTCACGCCCGACTTCAATTATTGCTGTGGTCATCTTCGGGATCCTTACCGGTATTGCCGGTCTTCAGGTCACCAGAGACGAACCAGAGCAGGGCAGGAAGTTTCGCGCGTTTATGGAAACGGCGCAGTCTGTTGTGATGAAACTGGTACGTCTTGTCATTAACCTGACCCCTTACGGGGTGCTTGCCTTGATGACCAAAGTGACCGCCGGGTCGAGCGGAAGCGATATTCTGGACCTGCTGAGTTTCATCGTAGCGTCCTACGTGGCGATTGCCCTGATGTTTATCGTTCACGGTTTACTATTGACGGGTTTTGGTATCAATACGATGGCGTATTTTCGAAAGGTTTGGCCGGTGCTGACCTTTGCATTTACCTCGCGTAGCTCGGCGGCGACCATACCGTTGAACGTAGAAACGCAGATAAGGGATTTAAAGAACCACCCTACGATTGCTAATTTTTCTGCCACGTTCGGTGCGACCATTGGGCAAAACGGTTGCGCCGGTATTTATCCCGCGATGTTGGCAACAATGATAGCGCCAACCATGGGTATAGATCCGCTTGATCCTACTTTTATGGTGACCCTGGTGGGTGTTGTTGCAATTAGCTCTTTTGGTATCGCTGGCGTAGGTGGTGGCGCAACCTTCGCGGCACTGATGGTACTGCCTGCAATGGGGTTGCCAGTTGTATTGGTTGCGCTGTTGATCTCTATCGAACCGCTGATCGATATGGCAAGAACAGCCTTGAATGTTAACGGTGCGATGACGGCGGGTTCGATTACCAACCGCCTGTTACAACTGCCAACATCACAGGATGAATCCGCGGAGTCAATCGCTAGCTAGATCTCGTCGCTGACGACGCAATATTGGCACGGGGCTGTGATACGAAAGATAATCTGGGTTATATTCATCAGGTGGTTGTTGTTTACTTAAATTTATCGAGAGAAGCGATTTGGAAGGTATTATCATGAGTAAAAGTAGAGTACTAATCAGTAGGTCCATGTTTTTGTGTGCCGCCTTAATGGCAACATTTTCTGCAACGGTAGTTGCGGACGTTATTCGGCATCCCTTGCCTAATAATTCGAAATTCCCGATTGCCTCTGCTGTTGAAGTACCGGCGGGCAATACGATTGTGTTTCAAAGTGGCACGATTCCCGGCCCGGCTAATCCGGATGCCAAGCGTGGTACGCCAGCGTATTTTGGTGACACAAAAGCCCAAACGATTTCCGTATTCGAGAGAATCAAGGTCAATCTGAAGCGTCAGGGTATGGATATGGGTGATATCGTCAAATTGACAGTTTTCTTGGTGGGAGATCCTGCAAACGGTGGCAAAATGGACTTTGGTGGATTTATGGAAGCCTACACCATGTACTTCGGGACCGAGGAGCAACCGAACTTGCCTGCACGGTCGGCGTTGCAAGTTGCCGCGCTGGTACAGCCCTTAATGTTTGTTGAAATTGAAGCGATTACCGTGCGAAAAAGTACGGCAAATTAGCAACAGTTGATATCAGAGCAAGAATTCACTGACATCTGATATGATCCGCAGCCAGAAGCCTCCTCAGACTTCTGGCTTTTTCTTATCTGCGTATCGTGGTCATACGCAAATAGCCATTAAATAAAGGTAACTCGCAAAAGTGATAGAAACATTAAGGCGGCATTTCAGTGTGGCTGCAGCAAGCAATATTAAAAAAACGGCGATTGTAGGGTCCAGTGCCAAGATGGCGCTCCTCATGGTAACCCTACTTGCGCTAGATGTCGTGAAAGCGGCTAGCGCGCCGACGGTTGCTCGTAACGGCATGGTCGTTTCGGCCAATAACATTTCGTCGAAAATTGGTGCTGACGTCCTTAAGGATGGAGGAAGCGCAGTAGATGCAGCAATAGCGACAGCTTTTGCGTTGGTCGTGACGCACCCAACCGCTGGCAATATCGGCGGCGGTGGTTTTCTCGTGCTGCGTCCCGCAGAGGGCGAGCCCGTTGCCTATGACTTTCGGGAAGTAGGTCCGAGCGGTTCGCATGCAGAAATGTGGCTCGTCGATGGTGAGTACAGTTTTGATAAACATCATCGCAGCTATCAATCTGTAGGCGTGCCCGGTACCGTCAAAGGGCTTTATCTTGCTTGGCAGGAGCACGGTAAACTGCCTTGGCAGCGTCTAGTTATGCCGGCTGTGCAACTTGCGCGAAAAGGTATCATCGTGACCGATGGGCTGGCTAAGTCATTAAAACGAGCGATGCCAAAACTCGAACGTTACCCTGCTTCGAAAGCGCAATTTACGAACGACGGTAAACTGCTCGAGGCCGGCGATCTATGGCGGCAAAAAGACCTGTCAAAAACGCTCAGGCGCATTGCAAACAGAGGACCTGACGGTTTCTATAAGGGCCAAACCGCGGCCCTGATCGTTAAGGAAATGGAAGCCAACGGTGGCCTGATCACTCTCGATGACTTGGCGAACTATCAGGCTAAAAAGCGCAAACCATTAATCGGTAGTTACAAGGGGTATGAAATAATTTCTATGCCGCCTCCTAGCTCGGGTGGCACTGTCTTAATCGAAATGTTGAACATTCTTGAGGGTTTTGACCTCGCTGCTTCGGGTTTTGGCACGACGGAAACGTTGCATAACATGACCGAGTCGATGCGTCGCGCCTATGCTGACAGAGCCAAATTTATTGGTGACCCGGATTTCAATACAGACATGCCAATTGATCGCCTGATCTCGAAGCCGTATGCAGCACAGCTGAGAAAGACCATCAATCGAAACAAGGCATCTCGATCAGACCCCAGCGCCATCATATTGCCTGAAGAAAGTCCTGAAACCACGCATTTCACCGTTGTAGATAAAGATCGAAATGCCGTCTCGCTGACTTACACGCTCGAGTATGGTTATGGTTCCGGTATTGTGGTGACGGGTGGTGGTTTTTTGCTGAACAACGAAATGGGCGACTTTAACGCGGGTCCCGGGTTAACGGATTCTCAGGGACTCATCGGTACAACGGCTAATCTAGCTGCGCCTGGTAAACGTATGCTATCTAGCATGTCACCAACAATTATCGCTAAAGACGGTGAGCTGTTTATGACGGTGGGTACACCGGGTGGCAGAACGATCATAAACACGGTCATGCAGGTCATTCTGAACGTCATTGACCACGGTATGAATGCGCAGTCCGCGGTAGACGCTGGCAGAATCCATCACCAATGGTTGCCCGATGTGCTTCGATACGAGCAGCAAATGTTCTCGAAGGATTCTCTGAACGGTCTCAAGTCGATGGGTCACACGCTTGAGGAACGAACCAATCAGGGTTCAGCTGAAGTCATTGTGTTTAACCGCGAAGTGGGTGCGCTTGAGGGAGGTGTTGATCGTCGGCAACCAGATGGCGGCGCCGTGGGATACTAGCAAGCGATGTAAGAAGAGATGTAAGAAGGGATGGGTGCCAGCGAGATTTGCCCTCACCAGATGGTAAACAGCCAGCACAAAAACTGCGCTATTAGAAAGAGTTTGGTCCAAGATATTATTAACACATGTGAATGATAGCTGGCAGGGCTGCCGCTGAATTCGATGCAAGTATCAGTGCGAGTGAAAAACGATAAAAGTCAAACCATTCAGGATGCGATAGATCTTTGCATGATCAAGGACCGTCATCGCCTGCGTCAAAAATTAAAAGGCGGGCGGTCGCCGCGTAAGAAAGGTCCTTCCAAAGCTGACGAGATGATATCGAGGTCTGTTGCGTTGGCGGAAAAACGTAGGGCGCTGCTCCCGTCCCCAACCTTTCCCGAAGCACTTCCCGTGAGTCAAAGGCTTGAAGAGCTTCAAGCAGCCATTGCTGACAATCAAGTCGTCATTGTTGCCGGAGAGACCGGTTCAGGAAAAACAACGCAGCTTCCTAAAATTTGTCTGTCTCTTGGGCGCGGCGTTTTTGGCACGATAGGGCATACGCAACCAAGGCGTGTTGCTGCCAGAACCGTGGCGCATCGAATCGCAGAAGAGCTAGATGTGCCCCTCGGTAAAGCGGTTGGCTATCAAGTCAGGTTTACAGATCAGTCGTCCGAAGAGTCTAACCTTAAAGTGATGACAGACGGCATTTTGCTGGCTGAAACTCGCACTGATAAGTTTCTAGAAAACTACGACACAATCATTATTGATGAAGCACACGAGCGAAGTCTGAATATCGACTTTTTGCTCGGGTATTTGAAGCGGATACTGCCTAAAAGGCCTGATCTAAAATTGATCATCACCTCGGCGACAATCGACGTCGAAAGATTCTCGAAGCATTTCAGCAGGGCGCCGGTGATTGAAGTCTCGGGGCGTACTTTCCCCGTCGACGTCCACTATCGTCCCGCGCAGTCTGGTACGAAAGATAGTGACAGCGACGAAGTATTGAACCAGAGTATTCTGGATACGCTGCATGAGATCGAAACTTTGGAGCGAGGGTCAAAGTCGCCGGGTGATGTGCTGATTTTTCTCGCCGGTGAACGCGAAATAAGAGACGTCGCACAAGAAATCAGAAAATCTGACCTTCGTAGCACTGAGGTGCTTCCCTTATATTCGAGACTCAGTGTCGCTGAGCAAAATCGCGTGTTTCAGAAGCATTCGGGTCGAAGAATTGTATTAGCGACTAATGTAGCTGAAACCTCGCTAACGGTGCCAGGCATTCGGTACGTGATAGATCCAGGCACTGCGCGTATTTCGAGGTACAGCGTTCGTTCCAAGGTACAGCAACTGCCGATTGAACCGATTTCTCAAGCCAGCGCTAATCAGCGTAAGGGTCGTTGTGGCCGAGTGAGCCACGGTGTTTGCTTTCGGTTGTACTCGGAAGAGGATTTTCTCTCAAGACCCGAGTTTACGACACCTGAGATACTTAGGACGAATTTGGCAGCGGTCATACTGCAAATGCTCAATTTGAAGCTGGGTAATATCAATCAGTTTCCTTTTATCGAGCGTCCCGACCAGCGACAGATTAACGACGGTTACCAGTTATTGTTCGAGCTTCAGGCTGTCGACGACCGCAAGAATATCTCGCGAATTGGAAGAGATATGACGAGATTTCCCATTGACCTTCGACTCGCGCGTATGTTGCTGGCGGCTGGGAAACTCAATTGCCTCAGTGAAGTATTAATTATTGTGAGCGCGATGGCCGCGCAGGATCCAAGGGAGCGACCCCACGACAAGCAGCAGGCTGCAGATCAAAAACACAGAGAGCACTGGCATGAGCAGTCAGACTTTTTGAGTTTCGTAAATCTTTGGGGGTTCTACGAGGCCCAACGACAGTCTCTCAAACAGAGTCAGCTAAGAAAATTCTGTAAGACGCACTTCTTATCGTTCATGCGCATGCGAGAGTGGCGAGAAAATCATCGTCAACTTTTGTTGATGAGTCGTGAAATGAAACTCAAGGAAAACTCGACACCGGCTAAGTATGAAATTGTTCATCAGGCACTACTAACAGGTTTGTTGGGTAACATTGGGGAGAAGACCAGTGAGACCGAGTACCTCGGCGCACGAAACAGAAAACACTTTATTTTCCCCGGCTCCTCCCAATTTAAACGCAAACCAAAGTGGATTATGTCGGCGGAACTTGTTGAAACAACCAGACTGTTTGCGCGTACCGTTGCGCAAATAGACAGTCAGTGGGTAGAGCCGCTGGCGTTACACCTTGTTAAACGACATCACCAGCAAGCGCACTTCTCGGCGAAACGATCTCAAATTATGGCTTCCGAAGAAGTGATGCTCTACGGCGTGACCATTGTCAAAAAGCGACTGGTTGATTACGGCAGCATTGACCCCGTTAAGGCGCGTCACTTGTTTATTCAACAAGGGTTAGTTGAGCAACAACTTAATTCCAAAGCCGGCTTCTACCGACATAATAGTCAGCTGATCGATGAGGTTGAAAAGCTTGAGTCGAAATCCCGTCGACGAGATATTCTTGTCGATGATCAAACGTTGTATCGTTTTTACGACGAGCGTCTGCCCGAAAATATTTGTAGCCTTGTTGCGCTAGACCAATGGCGCAAACAGGCGGAATCAAAACAACCCAAGCTGTTGTTTCTCCAACAAGCCGACTTGATGCAACAGCAACCAGCGATTTCTGCCTTAGAGTTTCCAGATGAATTAGCGCTCGCGGATACAAAATTGAAGCTCAACTATCACTTCGATCCACAACATGAGGACGATGGTGTCAGCTTGAATGTGCCAGTGTCTATGCTTAGAGACGTATCTTCGGAACAGTTGGACTGGCTGATTCCGGGATTGTTAAAAGAGAAGAGCTTGGCGTTGATGAAATCGTTGCCGAAATCTATGCGCAAAAACTTTGTCCCTGCGCCAGATTATCTCGAAAAGGTATTGCCTCTGCTTGAATACGATGGCCGGTCCCTCGCAATTAATCTTGCCGAAAAGCTTTTCAAAGTTTCCGGCATCAAGGTGTCGCCATCATTATTCGATGCCGATGTCTTAAGCCAACATTTAAGAATGAATATTAAAGTCGTGGGTGAAAAGGGTGAGGTGTTGGGGCGCGGACGAAACCTGACGGAATTACAAAAAGAGTACGCTGCGCAGGCGGCATCTGTATTCAGTCAAAGAGAACGTCACGACCTCGAAGTCGCAGGTGCTGTTTCCTGGGTGTTTGGATCGATCCCGGAAACGGTAGATCTGGTAAAAGGAAAAGTTAGGTTGAAAGGCTATCCAGCGATCGTTGATCATCAAGATAGCGTTGCGCTTGAAATTCTAGACAACAAGGATCAGGCAAGACGGCTTTCTGACACCGGCATGCTGAGGCTGTTCATGCTTACGCTGAAAGATCAGCAAAAATATATCGAAAAGAACATTCCCGGATTCGAGAAATTTGCACTTTTTTACGCCACAAGAGGTTCTCGTGCACAGCTGCTTAATGCGCTCGTGGCATCAATATTTCGGTTTGTTTTTGTCGAAAATATGCCCGAAATTAGAAGCGAGTCGGCGTTTGTTGAGCGGCTCGAAGAAAAGAAGCGGTTGGTCGAAACAATGAACCGTGTCGCTGGACTGATCGCAAAAATATTGCAGTTGTCGCTCGAGATAGATAAGCAATTGGCGGAACAGGGGACCGATACCACGCAATATGCGATTACAGACATGAGGCGCCAATTAGATGAAATGTTAGGTCAGGACTTTTTGCGATCTACAACACTGGAATGGTTGGAGCAATTTCCGAGGTATTTGCAGGGCATACTTCAACGCATAAGCAAGCTCGGCCAATCAAGAGACAGAGATGCAGCCGCGACAGAAACGATCGCGCGTTACTGGTCAATGTACCAATCAGTGGCCGACAACGAGGGTGAACCCCCCCTGAGGGAGAGGGTGATCGAGTTTCGCTGGATGATAGAAGAGCTTCGTGTATCCTTGTTTGCGCAACAACTGGGTACAAAAGTCCCAATTTCGGAGAAACGGCTTCAGAAAGTATGGGATAAGGTTGTTTAATCCATAGAATCGTACAGGTGGGCAGGAAGTGGTTGCCCTCACATCATGGAGGAAACGGTTCATGTCACTCAATATTTTACTGATTGTTTGTACAATCCTGATGGCAACTGCCTTCAGTCCAGAGGCTAACGCAGCAAGTGCTAATGGGCCCGTCGAAGCGCCGAAATATATGGCCGAAGAATCGGCCGTGGATAATTTTGATGAGCCTAACAAAGACCCACTTGAAAAGCTCAACCGCGTCTCTCATCGCTTTAACCGCTTTGTCGACAGGTTAGTTCTTCGACCCGCAGCGAAAGTTTACAAAACCGCGACGCCGGATATTATTCAAATTGCAGTCAGCAATTTTTTCGCTAATTTGAATGACGTGAGCAACGCAACCAACAATCTGTTGCAGGGTAAGCCTAAAGCCGGATTTAGCGACATGGGTAGAGTTATCATTAACACAACAGCGGGCGTTGGCGGACTGATTGATCCTGCATCTGCGTTAGGTTTAACGAAACATAATGAAGACTTCGGACAGACGCTGCGAAAATGGGGACTGCCGCAAGGCCCGTACCTCGTGGTGCCATTTCTCGGGCCAAGTACCATCACGGACGCGTTAAGTGGACCAGTGAATACGGCACTCTATCCAGTTCGATACCTATATCCCATAGACCACAGAAACGGGTTGTTTGCCGCTGATGCTGTGATCAGACGTAGCGATCTTTTGGCTGCAGAAGCGGTTGTTTTCGGCGAAGAGTATCTATTTTACCGAGAAGCTTATCTTCAACGAAGAGCTTATCTTGCCAAAGATGGCATGGTTGAAGATGCGTTTGACGATGGTTTTTAGAAAAGCATGATAAATCTCTTAAGTTGATCGTCGTAAATGCTTGTAAACATTGGTTTTTGGGGTTAAAGTCCTTCGCGATTTGACTGTATCGTTCTCTTAGAGAGTGCTGCCAATGCATGCGGGAATTAGCGATTATCGTTCCTTCACAGATTTGTTAATCGCAATACTAGAATGTAAACCGGGTCATGAGTGTCATTGCCGGTTGCTAGCAAGCCCCCCGGGTCGTGAAGACAACTTCACAGCCACTGCCTTTCTACCCCTACGAGATTTACCCCTTCAAGCGACACGATTGCGAAAAGCGCCTGTGAAAAATTCGCTTTTGGACTTTTTCGCGCCCTTGTTTTGGATCTCCTCACTACAGGGTCTTCGGCTGAATGCCGAAGCAACGGTGATAGCCTGATGCTAACGGCTGAAGACAAAGGAATGAGCATCGTTGAACTTGATCAATTTGCGGGTCAACGTGTTCAGCAGAACTTGCTGCCTGCTTCGGGTACCCAGATAGGCAACCTGTCTTTCGACTACCGCCTCTCCCCCGCATTGATACTTAGCGGCGATTCTATTGAGTTTGTTGAGTTAGCCGATGGCCGGGTAGTGTTCTACATCGCCGATGTTTCGGGACATGGTGCGGCTGGTGCGCTTGTATCTGTGTTAGTCAAAGGTATATGTATGGGGTTACTGGCCGATATTGAACAAAAAGTTCTCGAGTATCCCTCGAACGTGCTGGAAGCGCTAAATGAATCATTGCGCAAGCTGAATATCGAGGAGCACGTGACAATGTTTCTGGGCATCTTGGATCCAAATAACAAGGTGCTACATTTTAGTAACGCGGCCCACTTTCCTGCCACTATTTTTGTGACAGATAACTCTTTGAGTTATCTGGAATTCGGCAGCTTGCCGCTGGGTATCTATCAATCTCCGGGATATCACAGCAAAAGTCTCGACCTTCCTGACGAGTATACTATTGTCATGTTTTCCGACGGAGTGTTGGAAACAATGGATCAGCCAACGATTAAAGATAAGGAAGAACGTCTGCAGTTACTGGTAAAATCTGGTAGCAGAGATGTTGATTCCCTTGCGAAGGAACTAGGAATTGACGGCGCAAGAAATGCGCCTGATGATATTGCAATTTTTACAATAACGTCCAGTTGACGTTGAGTAGCGAGGATCCAAAAAGTAGCATGGGTACTATTCTATTTGCACAATTAGACAACGTTCAAGTGCTTAAATTCGTGGGCGATGTTCGCGTGACGCTGGGGCCGACCATTTCGAGGTACCTCGAGAGTATCGGTCAAGACACAAGCTTAAAGTCGATAGTAATTGATTTGACTGAAGCGGTTGGTATTGATAGCACTAGTTTAGGCTTGTTGGCGAAAATCTCCTTGCGTTCGCAAGAATTTCTTAAGGTTTTACCCACCATCGTTTCAACAAACGCTGATGTCACACGTATTCTGCATAGTATGGGTTTTGAGCGGGTGTTTTTAATCGTCGAGGACACTGATTTGTGTCGCGACCAAATGGGAGAGTTACCCACATCGGTGGTGAGTGAGTCAGAGCTTCGTGAGCAGGTGCTTGAAGCTCACAGAGTCTTGATGAGCCTGAACAAAAGCAATGAAATGAAATTTAGAGACTTGGTCGAAGCGCTCGAATTGGAAAAAACGCTGCTTTCAGGACAGAACGATTCTAAGTCACCTCGGTATGCTCAAGGCTGCTGACTTTTCTCTTTTGCCCTGAGTTTACTCTTGATGAATTCTGAATGAGCCAAGTGAAGTAAGCCAGACACCTTTCTGATGAACTGTTCTTCGTACTTGTCCAATCTGCCATCGGCAAATGCAACCAGCCACAGGTTTTCAACCAACGTTATCTTATCCGCATGCGAATAATTTTTGTTTACCAACTGGGTAAATTGAAACAAGTCATTTGCTTCTTCAGATCCCGTTTCTGCAAACGAGACAAGATCCTCAATTTCGGTCTGTGACAAATTAAACGTATCTCGCAGCATCGCAATGATAAGTCCGCGCTCAAGCTCATCTTCATCAAAATCTGCCTTTGCCAGCTCGATTAACAAAGCGGCGGTGGCATACTCGATGGTATGTTTTGTGTCTGTTGAGTATTCAGGGTCGAGGTTCTCGGAAAAGAACTTTTTGAGATCTTTTAGCATGTTTGAATTCTTATCTTCACTTAGATGGCAATATTTACTTAGTGCTGGTCAAGACCTGCCAGTGTAACGCTCTGTGTTATCAAGTCCAGTCCTGCATCATCGTCAAACATATGGCTACTCAAATGCCTGCGGAAAGCCCTTGCTCCTCGCTGGCCGCTGAAGAAACCCAGCAAATGTTTTGCCATGTGTTTCAATGCAACGCCCTTAGATAGTTGCTGTTCCATGTAGTCGAGATAGATCTGCAGTATTTGGTTTCTTTCGATCAGCGTATCAGCAGGGGCAGACGTGGGCGTTGTCATGAGTTGATCGATACGAGCGAGCACAAATGGGTCACTATAGGGTACTCTGCCGAGCATCACGCCGTCAGTTTTAGCTAACAAGGCGACTGCTTCTGCCGCGCTTTTGATGCCACCATTAAGTAGAAACTGGCAGTCGGGAAATTCCTCTCTAATTCGATAGACGAAGTCATATTTTAACGGGGGTATTTCTCGATTTTCTTTCGGTGAAAGTCCACCAAGAATGGCTTTTCTTGCGTGTACGATGAAAACGCGACAACCGGCGGCCCTGACGATTTGGACAAACTCTCGAAAGTTATCGTAGTCTTCAGGCTTTTCGAGGGCACCGCCATGCTTCATTTGTGTGCCGATTCTGCATTTCACGGTGACGGGCAAACTAGTTGATTGCTGCATTGCAGATATACACTCGCCAACTAAGGCGGGTTCACGCATCAGACAAGCCCCAATGCCACCGACCTGAACTCTGTCGCTGGGACAGCCGACATTCAGATTAACCTCCTGATAACCCGTAGATTCGACCAGTTTCGCACATTCAGCCAAAGCTTGAGGGTCTGACCCACCAAGCTGCAGTGCGACCGGCTCATCAGCACTATGTTCGAGAAAGTGTGCTGCTTTTTCCTCGCCATGGAGCAGGGCACCGGTGACGATCATCTCGGAGTAAAGTAGCGTTTTAGGTGAGATCAGTCTCAGCAAATATCGGCAGTGTCGATCAGTCGCTCCCATCATCGGGGCGACACTAATCGTTCTATCCGGCGAGCTGGGCTTTTTCGTGCCGAACGTTGTTAATTCGGCTGCTGCAGATTGTGGCGACATATCATGGGTGATTGATTAATCTTCTATGACGAATAGTGTAACATTTGTGGCCTCTCCCTGAAGACTGAATATCGTCGGACCTGAATTATTGAACAGCGCGGTGAGTTCTCACGCTGAGCGATGTTTAACGGGGTAACTGGAAATCGAACAAGTTGGAAAGCAGATGAAAGTAAGAACGAGAGTAGCGCCATCACCGACTGGCGATCCGCATGTCGGAACAGCCTATATGGCTTTGTTTTGTCGCGCTTTAGCTCACAAGCACGGTGGTGAATTTGTGCTACGCATCGAAGACACAGATGCCGTCAGAAGCACAGCAGAGTCTGAAGCCGTGATATTGGATTCTCTGAAATGGTTGGGACTAGATTGGGATGAAGGGCCTGACTGCGGTGGGCCTCATGGCCCTTATCGGCAGAGTGATCGTAAACATCTGTATGCCCCTTATGCTGCGCAGCTCATAGCGCAGGGTGATGCTTTCCACTGTTTTTGCACGCCAGAGCGTTTGACAGAGATGAGAGCGGCGCAAATGAAGGATGGAAAAACAGCGCGATATGATGGGCATTGTATTGCCTTGTCGGCCGAAGAAGTCCAATCGCGTCTCGACAACAATGTGCCTCATGTTGTCCGAATGAAAGTGCCGGAGACGGGTACCTGTCTTGTTCAAGACAAGCTGCGTGGGGAAATTGAAATTGATTGGTCGCAGATTGACATGCAGGTGCTGTTAAAAACCGATGGCAATCCGACTTATCACTTAGCCGTTGTCGTTGACGACCATTTAATGGAAATCTCACATATTATTCGCGGTGAAGAGTGGATAAATTCGGCGCCTAAACACATTCTGCTGTACAAGTATTTCAATTGGCCCATGCCAGAGTTGGTGCATATGCCTTTGCTTAGAAATCCAGATAAAAGCAAGTTAAGCAAGCGGAAAAACCCGACCAGTATCAATTTCTACAAAGACATGGGTTTTATGCCCGAGGCGCTTGTTAACTATCTAGGTATGTTGGGCTGGAGCATGCCCGATGGAGAGGAAAAGTTCTCGCTCGAGCAGATGGTCAGTCAATTTGACCTCGACCGCATTTCTTTGGGCGCACCCGTATTCGATATGGAGAAGCTCAAATGGTTAAACGGTCGCTGGCTAAGAGAAGAGTTGACTGATGAACAATTGGCAGACAAGCTGATTGAGTGGTCGTTCAATCGTGAGACATTATTGCAGGTGATACCGCTGATTAAGGAGCGGGTTGATGTTTTCTCTGAGGTGG
>ERZ1048872.1268-NODE-1268-length-21757-cov-6.387937_pt1 | contig 21757 bp, 19 predicted proteins | sample MGYA00383100_ERZ1048872 | MGnify/ENA primary metagenome ERZ1048872 (study PRJEB29581, sample SAMEA5548370) | metagenome | biome: marine; feature: coastal; material: water | depth 50 m | study: Short-term variability in the microbial, nano- and picoplankton...
ACTGGTAACAAATGTTATTCATGATACCGTACCACTATATGAGAAATCATCTATTGACGAGTTTTACATTGACTTAACTGGTATGGACAGGTTTTATGGCTGCCACCAATTAGCTTCAGAGTTACGCACTAAAATAATGAAAGAAACAGGGCTACCTATTTCATTCGGAATGTCATCAAATAAAACAGTTTCTAAAATTGCAACCGGAGAAGCTAAACCCAATAATGAATTAAAAATAAATATTGGAACCGAAAAACCCTTTTTAGCTCCATTATCAGTTCGTAAAATACCTATGGTAGGTGAGAAAACATACAATTCTTTATGTGATTTAGGAATTAAACGTATTAAAACAGTTCAAGAAATGCCAATTAATATGATGTCTAAAGTATTTGGAAAGAATGGAGCTGTTATTTGGAAAAAAGCCAATGGTATTGACAATACTCCTGTTATTAAATACCACGAACGTAAATCTATTTCTACTGAAAGAACTTTTGACAAGGATACTACCAATATAACCAAACTAAAAAGTATTATAGTAGCAATGACTGAAAATTTAATATATCAATTACGCCGAGGAAATAAAGTGACTGCCTGCGTAACATTTAAAATTCGTTACTCCGATTTTCAAACTTATACCAAACAAAAAAGAATACCTTACAGCGCATCTGACCACAACATTTTACCAATTGTTTTAGACCTCTATAAAAGTTTATATCAAAGACGATTATTAGTTCGACTTATAGGAGTAAAATTTAGTCACTTAGTTAATGGTGGACATCAAATAAACCTTTTTGATGATGACGAAAAAATCATTAACCTCTATCAAGCTATGGATAAAATGCGTGAACGTTATGGAGATAGAGCCGTTATTAGAGCTTCAGGCATTGGAGCTAAAAACATTAGCAGATGGAATCCTTTTACAGGAGAACCTCCACCACTATTAGCCAACAGGAGAAAATAGCTGTACTTAAAAAGAAGTAGATTACTATTTATGATATAGCTAGTATCTATTAATATTTAATTACCACTTATTAAACTATTTGTATTGTATATTCAAACACATCACTATTTTATCTTTTTCTATTCACCTACACTTAAATGCTATTCAACATATAAAAATCACCACTCATCGAGTTTATAAAAAAATAGATGATAAATATCATTTTTTTAGCCTTAAAAACCTTTTATTTACATTATGAAAAAAACACTACTTTACATAAGCCTATTTTTTATAGGTATCTCCTTATTTGGTTTCAAAAAACCTGATGCAATCAAAACAATGAATCCTCCAAACCCACCTAAACCTAATGTAATTGTTATAATGTGTGATGATTTAGGTTATGCAGATGTAGGTTTTAACGGATCAACTGAAATACCTACCCCTAATATCGATAGAATAGCAAACGAAGGTATAAAATTCACAAATGGCCATGTTACTTATTCAGTATGCGGCCCAAGTAGAGCAGGATTTATAACAGGGCGTTACTCGCAGCGCTTTGGCCATGAAAGAAATCCCGTTTATAAGCCAAACGAAACAGGTGCTAATCGCCCTGGACTACCTTTAGATGAAAATACCATTGCCGAAACCTTGCCGGCAAATTATAACACCGGAATTATTGGAAAATGGCACTTAGGAGCGCAACTCGACAACCACCCGTTAAACAGAGGTTTTGATGAATTTTACGGACACATAGGTGGTGGACATAGATATTTACCTGACGAGACTGACAATGGTAATTCCGTGTGGAGTCATTCAGATAGCTATTCAATAAACACCGAAAATGATAGTTATAAAACCTGGATTATGGATAACTTCAACCATATTAATCCAAATACTATGGGTTCGGGTACATATCTAACCGACTTTTTTTCTGATGAGGCAGTAAGCTTTATTCAAACTCATGCTGCAGATACAGATCCTTTTTTCCTGTTTCTTTCATACAATGCACCGCACGGACCATTGCAGGCAACTCAAGAGTATTTGAACAGATTTTCATCTCTATCTGGTAACAGGAAAACATATGCCGCTATGATTAGTGCGGTAGATGATGGGGTTGGAGATATATTAGCCGAATTGGCAGATTCTGGTATTGACGACGATACTGTTATATTTTTCCTTTCAGATAATGGAGGAAAAGAATCTCACGGTGCAGATAACTCACCTTTAAGAGGATTCAAAGGTGCAACTTACGAAGGTGGTTGGCGAGTGCCTTTTGCCATGAGATATCCAGCAGTTATAACAACGCCAAGTGTTTACAACAAGCCTGTATCTTCTTTAGATATCTTCGCTACAACTATTGAGCTTGCAGAAGCAACGCAACCTGCTAATAAACCTTTAGATGGTGTGAATTTAATACCCTATGTAACAGGTGTTAATACACAAGACCCGCACCCAATATTGTATTTAAGGAAATTTGATGGTCAAAACTATGCAGTTATAAAAGATGGATTTAAATTATATTCACAACTTCATAATGGTATTCATAAACTTTATAATTTGAACAATGATATTGGAGAAACTACAAATATTTATGATGACAATCTAGACATAGTTGATGAATTAACTTGTGAACGAGAACAATGGACAGCACAACTCATAGACCCCATATTTGAAGGAATTACAACCGCAAATTTAAAAGTTAATGCAAGTGCCAGCCCTAGTGATCATCTAGTAAACCATAATTTTGAATTAGGGGATTTAACTGGTTGGGGTAGTTGGAACAATGAGGTAACTAATGAAGCTTCTAATGTAAATTCAGGTGCTTGGGCCGGCAAACTTGATAGAGGCTCTTCTAACGGTGCTGGTATGAGTCAAATTATAGAGTTAAAAGCTAACACCCAATATCAAATTAAATTTTGGGCTAAATCTGAAAGCCCAGGAACTTATAACGTAACCGTTAAAGATAACATAACAAACGAAAAGTTTTTAGTTGACGATTTTGATACAACAAATACATATCAACAATTTGTAAAAACAGTAAATATAGGAAACACAGAAAATATAATTAAAATTAGTATATGGTGGCAGAATACACCTAGCAACACTCCTATATATATTGATGATGTAGAAGTTATTGAAGTAGGAAGCTCAGATGATCAACTCCGCCTAAAAACCGAAGGCTTAGAAGCTATGGAAACCGGCATAACCTACCAGGCTAGAGCTATTGAAATACCATTAACTGCCTGGTTAGGTCCAAAAACTTGGGAAATAATAAATGGAACAGGTTCTGCAACCATTGACTCAAAAGGATTAATTACACCAACTAGTGGTGGAACAATTACTTTAAAAGTGAGTACAGATACAAGTTCAAATACCTGTACAGGTATAAGCTCAAAGGCTAGTGCGGGTGCAAGCTCAAAGGTTAGTGCAGCTACAGGTATTATTTTTCACGAAAAAGAATTAACAATACAATCGACATTAGGAGTAGATTCTAATATTGAAGATGAAAACTCATTGTTTTCAATAAATGGATCCAACATTGTAGAAGATGAAATTTCTCTTAAATCGAATCATTATTTAAACGATGTTTCGGTCAGTATATTTTCGCTTTCTGGAAAACTATTATTTAATAAAAAATATATAAATCTACCTGAAAATATTTACAATTATAAATTATCAAATTTACAAAGTGGTTTATATTTTATCAAAATAAATACACCTGATAAACATCAGATTCTAAAATTTATTAAAAAATAAAAAAAATAGCTACTACTAAGTTGATTAATTATTATTTTTTAACTTTTTAATCTTCTTTTCTCTTATTCAAAAGATGTTAGTGACACAACTAAAAGTGCTTTTTTGGAATACCTAAAAAGGCACTTTTTGTTGTTATAACAATTCTTATACTAAAGAAATTGTATGTATAAGATTATGATAACTCTCATTTATCAATTTGACGTAACTCATTTACTTATAACAATCTAGTTCATAAATTTGCCCTGTGTTACTATTAAACAAAAGGGTACACTTTAAATTAATGTTTAACTAAAAATTTATAATTATGTCACTAGTAAAATTTAGAAAAAGTCCATTTGAGAGTTTACTAACTCCTGATTTATTTGATTTTAACTTTAACAACCTGTTAAATGATAAATATTGGTTGAAAACAATGGACGAACCAGCTTTAAACATCAAAGAAAAATCTGATGAATTTGAGATTGAATTAGCCGCACCAGGATTTTCTAAAAAAGATTTTAAAGTTACAATTGATGAAGGATGTTTAAATATCTCAGCTGAGAAATCTGAATCAAAAGAAGAGAAAGATGAAAATTATACTCGCAAAGAGTTTAGTTATAATTCTTTTAAAAGATCATTACAATTACCTGAAACCGTATTTGATGAAAAAGTAAAAGCAAAATATGAAAATGGAATATTACGCTTTAGTCTTGCTAAAAAAGAAATAGCAAAAAGCCACAAACCTAAAGTAATTGAAATTTCTTAATAAAAAAATCATCAAGTAACTCTATTGTTCTTTAAATACTAAGGATTCGTCCTTAGTATTTTTTTCGGGATGATTTAAATAGAAAACTATCATTAAATTATAACTTAAATTCTCAAAATTATGATTAAACTCATTTTTAGCGTAATAATCAGTTTTTTAGTATTAACAAGTTGTAATAGTCAAATCAAATCAGATACACAGGTTAAAAATAAAGATACTATTAAACCTAAGGAAAAAATAGAAGTACATAAAGAATATGACAAAAAAGGCAATTTAATAAGAATTGATTCAACCTACACTTATTTTTATTCAAACATTAAAAATGATTCTATTTTAGAAAAGGAGATTTTCAACAATTTCAGGCTTGATTTAAACAATCAATTTAAATCTTTTGACAGTATTTTTATGAAAGATTTTTTTCAAGAACCGCCTTTTAGAATAACAGAATTTTATACTGATGATTTTTTTCAGAATAATTTTAAGTATCATCAAAAAAGAATAGAAACTATTTTTAAAGAAATGGATTCATTAAAAAATAGTTATTATCTTAAACAAAAAGAAAATTTTAAAAACAACACTAAATAAAGAAATTAGACAGATTTCATAACAAGTTAAATAAAACAAAAAATTCTACTAAAAATAGTAGATTTTTTTTGCGGGTAATGATATTTTTTCTATTTACTAACCTTTAATATTTCTTGAATTTAATAAAAGCCCCATTGGCTTTATAATACTCAATATGATTGCATAATGTATTTTTTATTGAGTAAGCAAAAATATTACCTATTGAATCAAAATACTCAGTTCTATCATATAAACTATTGTACTTTTTAGTATAACTGTGTTCTTGTTTTACATTCGTATTCATATTGTCAAAATTTAATATGTTACCTTAAAAAAGTACTTTTTATAATTACAGTAAATATTTATAAGTAACTGTTAAACAAACTTAAGTTGCTGTTATTATGAAGTCAAATTTAAGTGCATCAACTTTATCCCAAAATGACTGCTGTCATACTTAGATTAGTTGTAAAATGATTTATATCAAGAATAAAACTTCACAATCTCTCGTTAGATAAGAAAATAGTAAAAATTAGTGATAAAAAAACCTCTTAGTAATATTAAAGTAGAGGAGGAAAATTGCTATGAAAAAGATGCAGATATTTAAATCGACACGACAAATTTATAAATCCAGCTATTTGCAAATGGATTTCTATTTTGTATGCAATGAGATATTATGATTTGTTCCCATTATACCCTTAGGTGAAAATACAATCCTGTGAGCTTTGCTTACTATGATATTTTGTTTTATTCCAAAATCAGAAATACATTCGAGTTTCTCTGAAAACAAAAAATCCTGACGAAAATTCATCAGGATTGAGTGTTAAGTGGGCAATGAGGGATTCGAACCCCCGACCCCCTCGGTGTAAACGAGGTGCTCTGAACCAACTGAGCTAATTGCCCTAAGCGGATGCAAATATATAACGAGTTTTTGTATTTTACAAAGCTTTTTTAAATTTAATTTGACAATTTTTAAATACTTAATTCTGCTAAAAATAAAACTCTGAACCAATAAGTTCAGAGTCAATATTTTAATAAACTCTTATTTGGACAATTCGGGAACATTTATCAATATAGAATCACCAAGTCTTAAAAATATTTTACGATATTTTTTAAAAAATTCTTTTCTTTTTATAAAACCTCTGCAACCACAAATGTACTACCACCTACAAAGATTAAATCATTGGAAGATGCTGTTTTTTTCGCATCTAATAATGCATTCATTACAGAACTATAAGCTTTACCTTTTAGGTTAAATATTGCAGCCTCAAGCATTAATTTTTCCGAATCTAAACCTCTTATAATATCAGGTTTACAAAAATAATAGTTTGCTTTTTCAGGAAACATTGGCAATACAGTATCTAAGTCTTTGTCATTAACAACTCCTAAAACAATATGTAGTTTATGATACTTTTCACTTTCAAGCTGATTTAAAACATAGGTTAGTCCTTCTTTATTATGCCCCGTATCACATATTATTTTTGGATTTTTTTGCAATACTTGCCATCTTCCCAAAAGCCTTGTGTTTTTAACAACATTTAATAAGCCATTTTTTAGTGATTCTATAGGAATAGTATAACCTTTAGAATTTAAAATTTTAATAGTTTGAATTGCTGTTTTTACATTTTTTTTCTGATATGAACCTAATAAATCAGTTTTAAACGGAGTTTTCACTTCTTTAGAAGCGATATAAAGTTGAGATTTATTTTCTTCTGAAATCCTTTTAAAAACTTCAAAAACCTCTTCTTGATATTCACCGATCACTACGGGGACATTCTTTTTAACAATTCCAGCCTTTTCAAACGCAATTTCAGATAATGTTTCTCCTAAAAATTGTGTATGATCCAACCCAATATTAGTAATTACCGATACTTCTGGTGCTATAATATTTGTTGAATCTAACCTTCCTCCTAATCCAACTTCAACCACAGCAATATCAACGCTATTTTTTTCAAAACAACTAAACGCTAAACCCACAGTCATTTCAAAAAATGAGAGTTGATGCGCTTCTAAAAAAGATTTATTCTCATCAATAAAATTTACAACATCAAATTCTGAAATTAATTTACCATTGATTTTAATTCGTTCTCTAAAATCTTTTAAATGAGGTGAAGTATACAGTCCAACTTTAAAACCGGCTTCTTGTAATATTGAAGCCAACATATGACTGGTAGAACCCTTGCCATTGGTGCCCGCTACATGAATGGTCTTAAATTTATTTTCAGGAAATCCTAAATGTTTTGAGAGCGCTAAACTATTGGTTAAATCTTTTTTAAATGCTGTTTTTCCCTGCCTTTGATACATTGGCAATTGTGAAAACATCCAGTTAAGTGTTTCAGTGTAATTCATTAATTATTGAGACAAAGAGAATCTATATTTTATGGTTCCAACTTGTTTAGAAGGTGCATTGGTATCAGATTGCCACTTTGTTTTTAAAGCTGCTTCCTTTGCTTGAGACATTAAACACTCAGCAGTATTAGTTGAACCCTTTACTCCTGGAGTAGCTTTAATTACTTTTCCACTTACATTGACTTCAACACGCACAACAACCAATCCTTCCTCATTGCAAATATATGCTGGTTTTGGTTTATTTAATGGTTTTCTATTTCCTAAATTGTAATCACCACCTCCACCGGCTCCACCATTACCATAATAACCATTTGCATTTGGATCTCCTGTAATTTTCCCTTTATCTCCCTTAGCATTATCATTTCCTTGTCCACTAGTAGCAACTTCCTCCGAATTATTTATACCACCTATTAAGGCATCTAATTTTTTCTTTTTAGCTTCTTCGTCAGCTTTCTTTTTGGCAATTGCATCTAATCTTTCTTTTTCTATACGCGCTTCTTCATCTGCTTTACGTTTTGCTTTTTTCTGTTTTTTCTTAATAGCAATCGCTTCTTCACTTTCTTGCGTAATAACTTCTTCCGGTTTAGCAACAGCTTCTTTTATATCTTCCGCTTGCTCAATAATCTCTTCTTGCTCTTCTACTATCTCTTCATTTGTAACAACATCTTCGGAATTAGAATTAAAAGGCTCAGTAGGTTGAATTTCACCTTTACCAAAATTTGAAGTACCAAAATTTACAGCAATACCATATTCTTCAGGAGGATCTAAATACTTCAATCCAATAAAAAAAAATCCTACTAGCAATAAACTCATTATTACAATTGTTATTGCTGCAGATTTTCTTTTATGTGTTGAATTGAGTATACTTGACATCTTATTTTGGTCTAACCGCCAGAATTACTTTAAACCTATTTCTGTTGGCAATATCCATTATTTTTACAGCTTTTTCAATAGGCACACCTTCTTCGGCACGTAAAACTATTGTTGGACTTTCTTTATCCGATAACATCTTTAATAAATCTTGTTCTAAACTATTTTCATTCACTTTTTTAGAATCAATAAAATACTGAAGTTTTTTTGTAATACTTACAGAAATTGATTTTTTATTCTCAGTTTTACCACTGGCTTTTGGCAATAAAATATCTAAGGCACTTGTTGTTACAAGGGTTGAAGTAATCATAAAAAATATAAGTAACAAGAATACAATATCCGTCATTGACGACATATTGAAGTTTGGATTAATTTTATTTCTACCCCTAATATTCATTTTAAATAGGTTCGTTCAATAAGTCTAAAAACTCAACCGACTTTGCTTCCATTTCATAAACAACCTTATTGGTTCTAACCACCAAATGATTGTATTGTATGTATGAAATAATTCCAACTATTAAACCTGCAACAGTAGTTGTCATTGCTGTATACAAACCATCAGAAAGCATTTTTATATCAATTTGTCCGCCAGCATTTGCAATTTCGTGAATTGCAACAATCATACCAATAACAGTCCCCAAAAACCCAATCATTGGTCCTGCTCCTGCAATAGTTGCCAATACTGGAACATTTTTTTCTAATTCATAAATTTCAAGTCTTCCAGCATTTTCAATAGCTGTATTAATGTCTTCCAAAGGCTTTCCAATTCTTGAAATTCCTTTTTCAATTAACCTCGAAGCTGGTGAATTTACCTGTGCGCATAATACTTTTGCTGAATCTAATTTTCCATTTGAAACATGGTCTCTAATTTGATTCATAAAATTTTTATCGGATTTTGAAGCTGCTTTAATTGCAAAGAATCGTTCAAAATATATGTAAAATGCCACAGCTAATAATAGCAATAGTATAGCTATAATGATTTGTCCACCTACACCTCCATCCATAATTAATTTGTAAATGGATAATGTTTTTTCTTCCGAAACAGTTTCTTTTATAACGCTTGTGGCTTCTTGAAGTATTGCTAACATAAAAGTTTTTTTATGATTCTTTAACGCTTTTTAGTCTTGAAAATTGCTTTAGTAAACATAATAAAATAAGCCTAAGATCAAATTCTTAGGCTTTTCTTATAATCTCTTTTAAATTATAGATCTCATCACAAAAAATGCTATTGAGCCAACAATAAACCCAACGGCCGCTAACCAAGCAATTTTTTTAAAGTACCAGAAAAAATTAATTTTTTCCATTCCCATTGCAACAACTCCTGATGCTGAACCAATAATTAACATACTACCTCCTGTACCTGCAGAAAAAGCAACAAAATGCCACAGCGGACTATCAATTGCATCTTGAAACATTCCCATACTTGCAGCAACTAAAGGAACATTATCAACTACTGCTGAACCAACTCCTAAAAGCATTACTACAATATCGGTATCTGGTATAATTGTTTTTAACCCTTCTGCTCCAATAAATAACATTCCCAAAGATTCTAAAGCAGCAACAGCCATTAAAATTCCAAAGAAAAATAAAACACTAGGCATTTCTATTTTTGATAAAGATTTATGCACTGGGCTATGAAAACCAACTGAATCATCACCCTCTTGATCTATTGCATGCGAAATACTAAACTGTGATCTACTATAAATTTCTGCAAAAACACCAACTACTGATAAGGACAACATCATACCAACATATGGAGGTAAATGAGTTAGTGTTTTAAATATAGGTACAAATATGATAGCCCCTAAACCTAAATAAAGCATTATTGGTCCATATTTATTTGTTGTGTTTTTATTTTCTACAACAATATTGTCAATATTTCCTTTAAATGGTTTCAAAAATGAAGCTATAAACACGGGTATGGCCATACATAATAAAGATGGTATAATTAAATACTGCATTAACTTTACGGTAGTTACTTTGTTACCAATCCAAAGCATAGTTGTTGTTACATCTCCAATTGGAGACCAAGCACCACCAGCATTTGCTGCAATAACAATAAGACCTGCAAACCATAAACGCGTATTTTTATCGTGAATAATTTTTTGAAGTATTGTAATTAACACAATTGTTGCCGTTAAATTATCAATAATTGCAGAAAGTATAAACGCCAATATTGCAAAAATCCATAAAAGTTTTTTCTTATTTTTAGTTTTTATATAATTTTTAAAAGTTGCAAAACCATCAAAATAGTCAATAATTTCAACTATGGTCATTGCTCCTAATAAGAAAAATAAAATTTCAGCTGTTTTTCCTAAATGGTGTAAGAGTGTTTCTTCCAGTAAATGGTGTTTCTTATCTAAAGAAAATTCTGAAAACCCATCAATTAATTTATGAGCACCTGAGTCAAACCAATTTGGAAAAGTTTCAATTCCAAAAGCTACCAATGCCCACAATATAGCCATCATAGCTAGTGCTGGAATTAATTTATCTAATTTTAAATTGTGTTCTAAAGTAATTGCCAAATATCCTGTAATGAATATTAGAATAATAAGAGTTTCCATGTATAAAGTTTAAATTAATTGATTAAAACTATTTCGAACAAATAGCTTTGTAAGCGAACAAATATACTAAAAATTAGTTTTTTTAAGTGAATATTTTACCCGATGAATGGTTTTTATTTGCTCCTGTTACACTGCGCAAACAATTTATCTGATTTTCCAATCGTAAAACTCCTAAAAAAGCAAAAATCAATGCTTCTTTAAAATCTATTAAAGCATTGCCAGGAATAATAATATTACAATTAGTTAATCTTTTTATTTCTTCAATTAAAAATTCATTATAAGCGCCTCCCCCAGTAACCAACATTTTTTTTGAAGTTGAATTTTTTAATTGCTCCACAATTTTTACTGAAATATGAGCTACAAAAGTTCTCAAAATATCTTTTACAGGAAGTTTAAACGAATTTATTAAGGGAATAATTTCTGCTTCAACAAATTCAAAACCCAACGATTTTGGAATTGGTAAACTGTAAAATGAAATTGAATTTAAAGCTTTTAATAAATTTGAATCTATATTTCCACTTTTAGCAATCTCCCCTTTATCATCAAAATTAAATCCCAGCTGTTTCGCATAATAATTCAATACAATATTTACCGGGCAAATATCAAACGCGATACGTTCATTATTTTTTTCGAATGAAATGTTTGAAAATCCACCCAAGTTTAAACAATAGTCATATTCTGAAAATAACAACTTATCACCAATAGGAACCAATGGAGCACCTTGACCACCTAATAACACATCTTGAGTTCTAAAATCAGAAATAACTTTCAAATTTGTTGTATTACTAATTTGTTGTCCATTACCAATTTGTAAAGTGAAACCTTCATTTGGTTTATGAAAAATTGTATGCCCGTGTGAAGCTATAAAATCAATATTTTTTAAAGAATTATTCTGAATAAATTCATTCACAACTTCCCCTAAATAAACTCCATAAGATTTATCCAACTGTTTCAGTTTATATTCGGAAGAATAAAAAGCATTTTGCAAAGTATCTTCCCACTTTTTAGGATATGAAATTGTCTCTGAATTTAAAATTTGATAGGAATATTCTCCATTTTCTTTAAAAATTGATGTATAAACCAAGTCCACTCCATCTAACGAAGTTCCCGACATTAAACCAATAACATTCCATTGTTGTTTCATAAAACTTAATATTCAATTGTATTACATAATTAATAAAAAATAATCTAAAAAAAGCTTACATTTGAGAAAAATCAAACACTTAAACAAAAACATTACAAATTATGGATTTTAACTTAACCGAAGAACACATAATGATTCGCGATGCCGCACGAGATTTTGCACAAAATGAACTTCTGCCAGGAGTAATTGAACGAGATGAAAAACAACAGTTTCCAACCGAACAAATAAAACAAATGGGAGAACTTGGTTTTTTAGGAATGATGGTAGACCCAAAATACGGTGGAAGTGGTTTAGATACTGCTTCGTACGTATTGGCTATGGAAGAAATTTCAAAAATTGATGCTTCAGCCTCAGTGGTAATGTCTGTAAACAACTCACTTGTTTGTTGGGGATTAGAAACATACGGAACCGAAGAACAAAAACAAAAATATTTAATTCCTTTAGCAAAAGGGGAAATTATAGGAGCTTTTTGTTTAAGCGAACCAGAAGCAGGTTCCGACGCTACTTCTCAAAAAACAACAGCCATTGATAAAGGTGACTACTATTTAGTAAATGGTACAAAAAACTGGATTACAAATGGAGGAAATGCAAGTATTTATTTGGTAATAGCACAAACCTATGTTGAAAAAGGTCCGCACGGAATTAATGCGCTAATTATTGAAAAAAACATGGATGGATTTGAAGTTGGACCAAAAGAAAATAAATTAGGAATTCGAGGTTCAGATACACACTCATTAATGTTTACAGATGTAAAAGTTCCAAAAGAAAATAGAATTGGAGAAGATGGGTTTGGTTTTAAATTTGCAATGAAAACATTGGCAGGAGGGCGCATTGGTATTGCTTCTCAAGCTTTAGGAATTGCATCGGGCGCATATGAATTGGCACTGCAATACTCAAAAGAACGGAAAGCTTTTGGAAAAGAAATTAGCAAGCATCAAGCTATAGCTTTTAAACTGGCAGACATGGCTACACAAATTGAGGCAGCGCGCCATTTATGTATGAAAGCCGCCTGGGACAAAGATCAAAAGGGAAACTACGATTTAAGTGGCGCTATGGCAAAACTGTATGCTGCTGAAATGGCAATGGAAGTTACTGTTGAGGCTGTACAAATTCATGGTGGATACGGTTTTGTAAAAGAGTATCATGTTGAGCGTTTAATGCGTGATGCGAAAATTACTCAAATATACGAGGGCACCTCTGAAATTCAAAAAATTGTAATCTCAAGAAGTATTTTAAAAGATTAGTAACATAGTTTTCTCTAAACTCCTGAATCCTTCATTCTGTTTAAATCACCAACAAAATTGAAGTTATATTTCAGAATTTCATTGCACTTTAATACTAAATTTATAAGAGCCTAAACTTTTAGACTCTTATAAATTTAACTTTTCACACCCTAACCTATTCTCTTTTAGCTAGTTAATTACTCAAAATGTTTATATAAAATATTTTTAATAAATATTTACATTTTATTAATGAATGAATATTTATTCATATATTTGCAGTCGATATTAAACATAATTGATATGGCACGTAAAATTGATGAAGACAAATTATTAAGAATTAAAAATGCAACTATGAAAACAATTGTTGATTGTGGTATTGAAAAAACTACTATCGCAATGATTGCTAAAAATGCCAACGTTAGCGGAGGTTATTTATACAGAACTTATAGTGGTAAACAAGCTGTAATTGACAATTTATACTTTGATAAAGTAGCTTCCTTAAATAACGAGCTTTCATTTTTAATTGGCTTGAATCCAACCAGTATTGCTCCTATTCTAAAAGCTTTTATTCAAAACAGATTGTTATTTGCTATAAATGAACCCATTGCTTCTAAGTTTTTCTACCAACTACTTCACAATGACAACTTTAAGTTAACAGGGAAACTAAAAGATGAAACTATTAACATAATGGAGAACATCAAAAAAATTGGTGTTCAGTCTGGAGAAATAACAGAAAGTACAAATCTTACACAAATACATTATCACATTTTAGTGTATGTAGTTGATTATATTCAATTTGTTCGATCCAATTTTTTTGAAAAGCAACAACTTACTACAAATGCAATCGACTATTTAGTAACCAATATTTTAAACATTTTTAAAAAAAGATAATTAATGAAACTTCATTTTAATAAATTGGTTTTGTCGCCAAGTACTATTTTCGTTTATTTTTTGGTATTTACAAGTAATATAAGTTATAGTCAAGATCTTCCCTTAAAAGAAGCTTACAAGTTAATGCTTCAAAACAACGGAGATTTAAAAGCTTCGCATTATGAAGTAAATGCTGTAAAAGAGGAAATGAAAGCAACAAAAGGATTGTATTATCCCTCATTCAAGCTTTCGGGCACTTACCTAAATTTGGACAAAGATATTAGCGTTGACTTAAATGAACAACGCAATATGGCCAGTGGTTTATTGGGTGTTACAGACCCAGCTGCTATGGGTGATTGGAATTTTAAATTGCAAGATAAAAACTTAGGTTTTGCATCTGCAGCAATTGAATGGCCTATTTTTGCAGGTGGAAAAATAACTGCCGCAAATGAAGCCGCTGAAATTAAATACGAACTTTCTGAAAATCATCATCAAATAAAAGAAAATAGTTTAGCTATAAACTTAATTAATTATTACTATAGCCTAAAGCTCGCTAAAGAAGCTGAAAATTTACGCCAAAACGTTTTTGAAACTATACAATTACATAGTAAAAATGCTATAAAATTATTCGAAAATGGAATTATCCCTGAGGTAGAGACCTTAAATGCAAAAGTAGCTTTATCCAATGCTCAACGTGAATTATTTGCTGCACAAAAAGATGTTTCATTAGCTACATCAGCTATTAAAAATTTAATAGGAAGTTCATCATTCAGTTCAACTTCAACCAATTTTATTGAACCAACTATCATAGCACCTTTAAATGAATTTCAACAAGAAATGCTACAAAGTAATGAACAGCTTCATTTTTTAGAACAAAACAAAAAATTAGCAAAAATTGGTGTAAAAGTTGAAAATAGCGAATACTTTCCTAAAGTTGCTCTGTTTGGCAAACACACTTTATGGAAAGATAATTTACCCTTAATTGAATCAAAATGGCGTGTTGGAATTGGCGCAACTTGGGAATTATTTAACGGTTTTCAAAGAGAACATAAAATTAAAGCCGCAAAACACAAAGTTTCTCAAGTACAATCATTAGAAAAACAAGCAAAACTAAATTTATTAACCTATACCGAAAAATTATATAACGAATTACAAAAACAGCGCGAACAATACAATAGTTTAGCTACAGATGAAACTATGGCTGAAAAGCTGATATTTATGCGCACACGTGCTTTTGAAGAGGGAACAGGAACTTCACTAGAAGTAATTGATGCTATGCTAAAACTAAATCAAATTAAATTATTTAAAATAAAAGCACTTTACCACTACAATAGTACTTATGGAGAGTTAATGGTAAACTTAGGAAAAACAGAAACATTTTTCAATAAAAATTAATATAGAAATGAAAACATCAAATAATATAAAATCAGTTATAAGTATCATTGTTGTTGCGATACTGTTATTAGTAAGTTTTTGGTTTATTAATAAACCTAAAGCAGTTGTATTACAAGGCCGAATTGAGGCAAAAGAAATTTATTTATCATCTAAATTACCTACACGCTTAAAATCTATTGAAGTAAAAGAGGGTGCAAGTGTTAAAAAAGGTCAGTTATTAGCTACACTTGAAAGTCCAGAAATTGATGCCAAGGAACTACAAGCTATAGCAGCTAAAGAAGCAGCAAATGCACGAAAAAACAAAGCACTAAACGGAGCTAGAAAAGAAGAAATATCAGCATATAAAAGTGTTTATGAAAAAGCAGTGGCAGGGGCTAATGTAATGGAAAAAACTTATGAGCGTATTGAAAATTTATTTAATGATGGTGTGGTGTCTGAACAAAAGAAAGATGAAGTTTTTGCCAAAAAAGAAGCCGCTTTAAATGATAAAAAAGCTGCTTATAATAAATATCAATTAGCTTTAAAAGGTGCAAGAAAAGAGGATATTGAAGCCGCAAATGCCTTAGTTAGAAGAGCTGATGGTGCACTTACAGAATTAGAAAGTTATAAAAACGAACGTTTTATTATAAGCCCAATAAATGCTGAAGTTTTAAATTTTTTACCTGAACAGGGCGAACTGATTGGAGCTGGTTATCCTGTTGCACATTTAGTAGACCTAACAAATTCATATGCAATAGTAAATGTAAAAGAAACTAACCTTTTCAATTTTAAAAAAGGTTCTGAATTTAAAGCAACTATACCAGCTCTAAAAAATAAAGAAATAACTTTTAAAATTTACTACGTAGCGGCTTTAGGTGATTATGCAACCTGGAATGCTACTAAATCTACAGGAGATTTTGATATTAGAACATTTGAGATAAAAGCAAGTCCTGTAAATTCTGAAACAGAATTACGACCAGGAATGAGCATTTTAATTGATTATTCACAATTTACAAATTAAAATGAAATCGTTTCTTATTATTGCTAAACGTGAAATTAGATTGTTATTTCATAACAAATCAATCTTCCTTTTTGCAGTTGTTTTACCTTTTATTTCAATCTTATTTTTTAATACACTTTTAAGTGAAGGTGTTGCAAGAGATTTACCTATTGCTGTTGTAGATTTAGACAATTCATCCTTTTCAAGAAATATAATTCAACAATTAAATGCAACCCCAGAAATAGACGTTAGCTATAAGCCTATAAGTCAACTAGAAGGTGAACAATTGATTAAGCAACTAAAAGTATATGGATTACTAACCATTCCTAAAAATTTTGGCAGTGATTTAACACGAGGAAAGCAAGTACAAATTTTAAATCAATACAATAGTAGTCTTTTATTACCCTCAGGACTTGTAAATAAAGCAGTTAAAAACACCATTGGAACACTTTCAGCAAATATAAATATTCAAAAACAGCTCAAAAAAGGTATTTACATTAAACAAGCTTTAGTAAATTTTCAACCGATTACTTCTAATAATCATATTTTATCAAATCCATATACCAATTATTCATATTATTTAAATTCAGGTTTTTTAACATTGTTTTTTCAAATATTCGTTATTTTAACTACTATTTATTGCTTTGGATCAGACTTGAAATACAACAAAGGCGAAAAATTATACAGCATTGGAAATGGAAATTTATTTTCTATAATACTTGGAAAAATTTTACCCTATACACTCTGGTTTTTCCTAGTGGGATTAATAATGTACTATAGCATGTTTGTATTTCAGGATTTCCCCATATTTGGAAGTAAATGCGTTGTATTATTAGCTTTATTATTGTTAACTATTTCAACGCAAGCAATGGCTGTCTTTTTTATATCTAGAAGTAAAAGTTTTAGAGAATCTTTAACGTATGGTTCAGGTTTTGCTGCTATAAGTTTATCTTTTTCAGGAATTACCTTCCCTATTTTTGGAATGCCAAAAATATTACAATGGTTAAGTCAAATTTTTCCTTTTACACATTTCTTTGAATTGTTTTTAGATCAAACTCAAAGAGGTTTCCCTATATTTTATTCAATCAAATCAATTGTAATTTTAGTAGTAATTACTATTATTCCCTTGCTAATAGCATCAAAAAAATTAAGAGTTTTGTTAAAACAGGGTTCCTTTCTACAACGCACATAAAAATGAAATCATTCTTCAAAAAATACAATCAGGCTACTTCATCATTTTGGAATACTATTTCAACCGAATGGAAAGCTATAAAATATGACAAAGCTGTTATTAGCACTTTTTTTATGGTAGCATTTGTGATACTAATTGTTTATACTTTTATATATTCTAATGAAGTTGTTCATGAAGTTCCGGTAGCTGTAGTAAATCAGGATAATTCTAAAGGCAGTAGAGATTACATTTCAATGTTAGATGCATCTGATGGAATTACAACAATAGCATCATATTCAGATTTACAAGAAGCTAAAACCGATTACTTTGCTAAAAAAGTAATGGGAATTGTAATCATTCCAAAAGATTTTGGGAAAGACGTGCGGCGGGGACGACAAACAACTATAACTACTTTTGCTGATGCTTCAAACATGATTTTTTATAAAAAAGTATTGGTAGATGTTTCGGTTACAACGGGCTATTTTAATGCTGGAATAGTTATTAAAAAAGATATGGCAAAGGGAAATTCAATATCTGTTGCTCAACAAAATTACAGCCCAATTCAAACAATTTCAAACAGTCTGTTTAATACGTCTTCAGGTTACGCAACGTATATTATACCCTTGTTAACAGCTTTAATAATTCAATTAGTGCTGCTAATGGGTATTGGTATTATTAATGGTTCCAGAACTGAAGATAAAAAAATGATTGTCAATTTTCCCTCACTCGTAAAAAAAGGAGGAACTATTCCAGTATTACTTGGGAAGGCAATTTTATATTCATTGATATTTGCAGTGATTTTACCAATACAAATAGGAATAGTTTACACCATTTTTTCAATTCCAATTAGATCTACTTTATTTTCAATTTATTTATTTTCTGTTCCATATTTGTTTTCAGTAGTTTTTTTAGGAATTGCAATAAGCTCTTTATTTAAAAGAAGAGAAGATTCCATTGTATTTTTGGTATTAATCTCTGTACCATCGCTTATGCTAAGTGGTTTATCATTTCCAACTGAAGGTTTTTCAACCTTTTACCAGCAACTGGCTAAATTATTACCTTCAACACCTGGAATGAACGGTTTTGTGAAACTAAGCCAAATGAATGCCTCCTTAAATGAAGTTTTAACTGAGTGGAATCATTTATGGCTTTTAACCATAGCTTACTTTATCACCGCAATTATTGCATTAAAAAGAAGAACTTATATCGAGCAACAAGAACTTGCTAGAATTTTAAAATGATTTATCTTGTATTAATTAAGTTGGTAAAATTCCCAACTCAAAGCAAAATATCAAAAATATGTTGAGTTGAAAAATAAACACGTACCGCTGTTGATTGATATTTAATATAAAATCTCTTTAATCACTATATTTTTCCAAAATACTTTAATACCACCACCATCGTGAATTTGAAGTGCAATTTTTCCAACTCCCTCACCAATTATAGTATCTTCCAAATGCACCATTTCATTTCCATTAAGCCATGTTGTTAGCACATTATCAACAACTTGAATCTTCATATTGTTCCATTCATTTTCCTTTAGAAAAGCTTCTTTATTTGGTTCAGGCTTAATCAACCACCCTCTTCCATATGACTCATAAATACCCCCTGTATGCAAACCTTTAGGCGCTACTTCTACCTGCCAACCTGCAATTTTGGTACCTTCAATATTTGACCGAATAAAAACACCGCTATTCCCGTTTTCAGCTTGTAAAAATTCAAGTGTTAATTCAAAATTTTCATAGTTCTTGTCAGTTGCTAAATATCCATATTCTTTATTAGGACCACTTTCTGATACAAGTTTACCATCTTCAACATACCATAGCTCAGTACCATAAATTTCCCAACCCGCTAAATCTTTACCGTTAAATAATTGCTTGCCTTTGTCAGCCTTACAACCATAAACTAAAAGTACAATACTTAGTAATAAAACTATTTTTATATCTAACTTCATAATTTTCTAACCTTAATGTTTCGAAACCATATAAAACTACCATGATCCTGAAGTCCGATGAATCCGGATTCTGCCATCCCATAATCAGGATAATTTTTCCATTTTCCTGTATTTTTTCTATTATTCCAATCCTCAGACCAAGGAACAAACTCTAATGTTTGTTTTCCATTCAACCAGTAAGCAGCTTTTTCTTTTGTGAAAACAATTCGGCTTGTATTCCATTCTCCTATTTCTTTTAAAAGACCTTCAAAATCTGGATCATACATACCGTAATCACCACCAATAGATTGCCATGACTCTAATTTTGAAGGAAAACCAACCTGATCTATTAATTGGTACTCAGGTCCTGTATAATACGCTGCTTTATACTGTTCATCTTCCAGTACATGATAAAATATTCCACTATTTCCGCCTTCAGATATCTTCCATTCCAAGGATAGTTCAAACTCACTAAAAGCTTCAGCTCCATAAATTATATCTCCCCCTATATCTCCTCCTTCTCCTAATGACTTAAACGTGCCTTCTTCAATAATCCACCTTGTAGGAAGTTCCTTTTCATTATATCCACGCCACCCCTCAGTACTTGTTCCGTCAAACAAATAATTCCATTCATTCTTTACAGGTTCATTTATACTAGCATCTTTTTTTTGATTTTCTTTTGCTGCTTTAACAATATCTTTACAGCCTGCTAAACAAGTTATTAATAGTAATAGACTTATTATTATTTTCATAATTCTACTTTTAAAAATCTTATATAACTTTCATATTAATTGGGTCCCAGTGAATAAAACTATTTGAACGATAACTATCGTTACATAGCAATGCCGGTGCTGCAGCTCTGAATCCAAAAATCGGATCTTCCACAACGGTACCATTTGTTCTGATTGCATAAAAAAGGTTTGCAAAATGATCATAATGTGCTCCTTTATAACCTTCTTCTGCACTATATGTAGTTTCTAGTGGTGGACGCATTTTTTTACGACTTTTTATTCTTGCTATATCTTTTTCTTTCTCAGCTAAAAATGGGTCATCGTCTATCATGTTAATATTGCGTTTTACTACCACATCATTCCATTTTACATCCATTGAACCTTTACTACCAACTAATTTTAAATAAGTACTTCCGCTGGTTCCATCCACAAAATTACAACGTAACGATAAGTTAAATGCAGGATGTTGCTCTGATTGAGGATAATCAAACATTCCTAAAAGAACATCTGGAACTTCTCTTCCATCTTTCCAGTAACGCAATCCTCCGGTTGAAGAAATTTTATTAGGCCCAAATGAATTTGTAATAAAATGCAAACTAGAAAACAAGTGAACAAATAAATCACCTGACATTCCTGTTCCATAATCAAGATAGTTTCTCCATCTAAAAAAACGCATTGCATCAAAAGGTCTTGGAATAGTATTTGATACAAATTTTTTCCAATCCACTGTTTTCTCTGATGCATCTTCCGGTATTTTGTATTGCCAAGCTCCTTCAGGTGAATTTCTTACCCAAAAACCTTCTGCGTAATTTAGTTTTCCTATTGCACCTTCTGCGAGTAATTGTTTCGCTTTTTCATTTCCAAGTGATGACAATCCCTGACTACCAACCATGAATATTTTTCCAGATTTTTTCCAAACCTTAATAAGTGCCAGTCCTTCACTCACAGAATGCACCATTGGTTTTTCACAATAAACGTGCTTACCTGCATTCAAAGCATCAATTCCAATTTGCTTATGCCAATGATCAGTAGTTCCAATGATAACAACATCAATATCTTTTCTTTTAAGAACTTCTTTATAATCTTTAGTAACAAAAATATGGTTCCCCCATCTTGATTGCGCATCATCCAACCTTCCAGTGTATAAATCACACACCGCTACCAATTCTATATTGGAGTGTAATAATGCGGTATTAGTATCTGCAGTTCCCATACCACCAGCACCAATTAAACCAAGTCTAATTGTTTTGGTTGCATCCAACCGCTCTAACCTTTGCATTTTATTGGCAGTCTCATGCTTTTTTGCAAAAACCATTGGAGATAGGGTAACAGCCGCTCCGGCCAATCCTAAATTTTTTAAAAAAATACGTCTATTATTTTTCATTTTAATGTAAGAGAATTAATTTATTAGTACCCCTTTAAAAATTAATAAAAGGTTTTAAAAAATAAAAATACAAAAAAAATGTTGTGTTATTTTTATTATTGAACCATCTTATAAAAGGATTTAGCTTATATAAAATTAAAA
>ERZ1048872.1270-NODE-1270-length-21728-cov-7.359341_pt1 | contig 21728 bp, 22 predicted proteins | sample MGYA00383100_ERZ1048872 | MGnify/ENA primary metagenome ERZ1048872 (study PRJEB29581, sample SAMEA5548370) | metagenome | biome: marine; feature: coastal; material: water | depth 50 m | study: Short-term variability in the microbial, nano- and picoplankton...
TACTCTGTCCATAATTCTTCCCAAACCTCGTGACATTCGTAGTAATCGCATTCGTTAAATTTTTCTATGCCCGCCAGATAAAGCGGTTCGTATTCTGAAGGATCAGTCAATTCAGATACCATCGAATCTCCTCGGGAAACAATTGCTGCAATTGCGAAACGGAACACTGAAATCGTAGCATCGACGTGCCAAAGGCGAAGCCTCTATGGTACCTTGAAGCGTAAAATGAAAGCGAAACTCCCACCAAAACCAGCGGCAGTCAACGTGAAGGCAAGAATTGTGCCAAGCAGGGAAACTCGTGGTCAAAGAAAGGACCGCGCGCTCCAGATAGTAGATTGTCTCGAAAAGCTGTACCCAGACGCAGATTGCTCCCTTCGTTTTAGCAACCCTTTCGAACTTCTCATTGCGACCATTTTATCGGCTCAATGCACTGACAAACGGGTGAACATTGTCACCATTGACCTCTTTAACCAGTGGCCAAACCCCCTCAAGATGTCACAAGCAAGCCTTCAGGAACTCGAAAATGCGGTGAAGACAACGGGCTTTTTTCGTGCCAAAGCAAAAAACCTTCAGGGTTGCTGCCGCAAACTCGTTGATCAATTTGATGGGATTGTTCCCCAAACGGTCGAAGAGTTGACCTCCCTGCCAGGGGTTGGCCGAAAAACAGCAAACGTCGTCCTTGGCAGTGCCTTTGGATTGGCAGAGGGGGTTGTCGTAGATACGCATGTTGGCCGAATTTCCCGTCGCCTCGGGCTTACAAAAGCAAAAGATGCAATTCGGGCTGAACGAGACCTGATGCGAGAAATCCCTCGAGACCACTGGGTCGTTATAAGCCACCGATTGATTCAGCATGGCAGAAGTACGTGCCTTGCTCGTAAACCTCGATGCGCTGGCTGTGGACTTGTAAACCTTTGCCCAAAGGTGGGAGTCCCGAAACATCTTAAAATATCTCAGTAATCAGAATTTTTTTTGAGACATTTCTTCTTTCAATCCTTACACTCTACTTATGGTCGTGGGAGATTTTCAACTTTCCAAGGCCGCGGATAACGCCACCGCACTTCGTAAGGAAATTCGCAATGATTCTCTCAGGCCACGAGATCAGGCAGCAACTTGGCGAAAATATTCACATTGACCCCTTTGATGATAAAAGGGTGAATCCCAACAGCTACAACCTTTCGCTTCATGACGAATTGCTTGTCTACGAAGAAGTCGTCCTCGACATGCGAAAAAGCAATCGAGTCGCCAGAGTGCAGATCCCAGAGGAAGGACTTGTTCTTACTCCGAATCAGCTCTACCTCGGGCGAACGGTTGAGCGAACAGAAACTCACAATCTTGTCCCAATGATTGAAGGCCGAAGTTCGATTGGGCGACTCGGTTTATTCGTACACGTTACCGCTGGGTTTGGTGATGTTGGCTTTGCTGGATACTGGACACTGGAAATGTTTGCTGTCCAACCGGTGAAAATCTATCCAAATGTACCTATATGCCAAATTTTCTTTCATCAAATCACTGGTGCAATCACAGAATATTCAAGTGACAAGTATCAACACAATCGTGATATTCAACCGAGCATGATGTTTCAAGAATTGGGCGGAGACACAAGTGACGAACAACTAGAACTAGCTTTTTCGGGAGGACAAAAGAATGGGCAGCCTCCCCGATGAACTGCGAATGATCCTGAATGACACTAAGACCTGAATGCGTCTCACACTGCTCGGTGAACGCCAAACGTATCATGCATTTTCCTCTTTCGGCAGACTTCACATGGCTTTTCTTAATTTTAGTAACAAAATCGAACAGGCTCTTTGTCTTTCAACTGTTGGAATATCGCTTCTTTTTGTTGTTCTAAGCCTTACCGCGCTCTTTACTGCCAACAAAACCCTCATGTTGGTGGCCGCTATTCTGCTGCTCTTTTCAATCCTCCTGACTGTCGGCCTCCTGGTCTATCCAGAATTCTTTGGAAAGTCCTCCGACGAATAGGTCACTCAACACACTTGGAACTCCAGAGTGTATTTTGAGAGCATGACCTTGAGAAATGGTCGCCATCACGGACAATCGACCAATACTGAACGCCTGAAATCTTAAGACCATGTTTTTCTTTTCCTGAACCATTGCGAAAGGTCTCACGTACCGTGCTACGAACTCATACATGCGGTGAATTGCGCCCAAACCATCTCGAAGAAAACGTCACTTTGTGTGGCTGGGTAGACCGCATTCGCGACCACAAAGGTGTCATTTTCATTGACCTTCGAGATCGCTGGGGGAAAGCTCAGATTGTCATTGGGCCTGATGCACCACCAGATGTTATGGAGAGAGCTCGAGCGGCACGATCTGAATGGGTCCTTTCTGCAACCGGTCGTGTTGGACGACGTCCTGAGGGCACCACGAACCCAAAACTGCTTACTGGTGAAATCGAAGTTGTCTGTAGCAATCTCGAAATCCTCAATGAAGCTGACACACCAGCCTTTCAACCGGGAGCCAAAGAACTACCAGGTGAAGAAGTCCGTCTCAAAAACCGCTGGCTTGACCTTCGGCGAACTGACATGCAAAACAATTTATTATTACGGAGCCGGATAGTAAAAATCATGCGGGATCACTTTGATGAACTCGGCTTCGTCGATGTCGAAACACCAATGCTTGGCAGAAGTACTCCGGAAGGAGCCCGCGATTACCTCGTTCCAAGCCGACTTGAGCACGGTGCTTTCTTTGCACTGCCGCAGTCACCACAACTTTATAAGCAGCTTCTAATGATTGCCGGATTTGATCGATACGTGCAGGTAGCGAAATGCTTTCGTGACGAAGATCTTCGAGCAGACCGACAACCTGAGTTCACACAGCTAGATGTCGAGATGTCTTTTGTTGACGCAAAAGATGTAACAAGTGTTATTGAAGATCTTGTCGTCAAGACAGCCAAGAAAATCCTTGATATCGACATTTCACTTCCGTTACCACAATTGACCTGGGCTGAGTGCATGAATCGCTACGGGCATGATGCTCCAGACCTACGGTTTGGTCTCGAAATTATTGACCTGACTAAGGACACCAAGGAGAGTGACTTCCGTGTTTTCAAAAGCGCGGTTGAATCTGGCGGGAAGGTCCGAGGAATTCTTGTTTCTGATGCCGCTGAAAAATTTTCTAGGAAAGACCTTGATGTCCTGACGGCAATGGCAGTCGACGCAGGCGCAAAAGGCCTAGTCTGGCTGAAGCTTGATGCTTCTGGATCGTGGACAGGCCCTGTGGCAAAAAACCTTGGCTCTACTGTTGCAGAGAATATACGGACGTCACTCGACGCCAAGCCCGGAGACCTTGCACTGATCTCAGCTGACAGCTTCGACGTGACCTGCAAAACACTTCACACGCTAAGGAAACACCTTGGTAAAAAACTCAACATGTATGACGAAGGTACCATGCATATATCATGGGTTGTTGATTTCCCAATGTTTGCCCGTGATGAAGAATCTGGTAATTGGGCCGCGATGCATCATCCCTTCACTGCACCTCATCCTGACGACCTCGAAAAACTGACGTCGAATCCAGCAGAGTGTCGAGCAGTTGCTTATGACCTTGTTATCAACGGATCTGAGGCAGGAGGAGGCACAATTCGAATTCATGACAGAGCAACTCAGCAAAAAGTTTTTGAACTCCTTGGAATTTCACCTGATGATGCACAAGAACGCTTTGGTTTTCTTCTAGACGCGTTGGCAAGCGGTGCACCTCCACATGGTGGAATTGCCCTCGGCATTGATCGTTGGGTCATGCTCTTTGGCCATCTTGACTCAATTCGTGATGTGATTGCCTTCCCAAAAACACAGCGCGCGAGTGACTTAATGACCGGAGCGCCCGGACATGTCGATACAAAACAACTCGCGGAACTTGGTGTTCGCACGATAATACCGGCAAAACCGGCTGCAGAAACCAACAGCAACGGGAAGTGAGCCAAAATTCACGGGCTTCGCATGATGGGCCTGCCACAGACAAAACTGTGGGTTACACTTAAGAATCCTTAGAGGGCGAATAGCTCAGCTGGTTAGAGCACCTCGTTTACACCGAGGGGGTCGGGGGTTCGAATCCCTCTTCGCCCATTCTCTTTTTCCTTAAACCCGATATCAGGTGTTTAACGCACTCAGTAATTCTTGCTGATACTCAAGGCCACTCTTTAAGTAGTCATGACGCTTAATGAGAAGTCGCAAAAAGAGTCACAGAAAAAAAGATTCTTCTCCTCGCATGAGGGTGGAAGATGCCCGGTTTTCTACCCGTGTAGCGTGCTTCGATTTCCTCAGTTGAGCCTTTCAATAAATGACTGTGATAAATCCCACGGTTTTTTGTACATTTCCACCGACCGCAATGAATAAGTGCCGTTGCTGCATAGTCCATTTTTCGTCATCGTCTTCGATTCATGACAACTCGTGGCAACGTGGGCGTGAGTTATGGCACCACACTTCAATTTGCAGGGGGTTCACATAAACGCAAGCAAGAATGCTGAGAGTTCGCTTCAAATCTTTGAACAAGAAGGGCACCCCGTGCACCTGTCTACTCTAAATACTACGGCAACGTATGCTCATTGGTATGGCAGGCACCCTTGGTTAGCTTTTATTTTAGGATCACCGCTTCTAATTCTTGTGTGCATTGCAGGCAACTGCTTTGCCTTTATTTTGTTCCTGAGTTTTATGGCTGAAGGTCGCACTGTCGAAACAAGCCCGCTAGTAATGCAGATGGTGTTGTGGGGCAGTCGAACAATTGCTTTTGTGCCAGCGATCGGGGCAGCTTCTCTGTTGTGCTGGTTGGTAAGTCGATCGGGAAGACATCGACTTTGGGCATTGGCTGGGTGTTGCATAATCGCTCTGCTGGCGAGTTGCTTTTGTGTACTCTGCACGTTACCCAAAACCGAGCCGGGAACAGGGGAATTTGCAGTGTGCTTCACCGCAAGTAGATATCTCTGGAAGAGTGAATTCTGGTATCCGAGTCAGGCCGTCGCGCCGTTGATCATTGGGGCACTATTTACTGTCGCTGGTCGTACACCGAAAGGTCCGGCCCCGAACGCTGCTGACGCTGAGCCAATGCAAGTCGCCGCGTAAGCGTCGTACCGGACGACGTACCTCAGGCGAGAGCATGATGGGCAGAGTGGGTTTTCTTGCGATACCGGGAAGAGACCATGTCTACTCTTATGCCCACCGAATTGGACATCAACTCGTGAAGTTTTCGTCAACCATGAACACTTAAGAGAAAAGAAGATCTGATAGTAGATGTTACACCTAAACTTTGGCATTGTTTCTGATGAGGTCGTTTGCGTTTGCTGATCACCCTCATAAATTTCTCGGAGTTGGTTGCGACCATCCATAACGACCGATGGGGGTAGTATCACGGCCAGTTGTGAGCCATCCTTCGGCGGGATCAAGTTTCTCAGATTACTTTGGCAACGGTGTATTAGATTTCACCGCGTTCTTCGGGTAAGGATTGCCCGGTCCAAACACGAGCATATCCTCGCGCGATTCGGTCGTAACAAAGGACTCGTCAATCTTGCCATGTGCGTCTTGGACACGTCCCAGATCCAGGTCCAGATGCCTGGCCAGGAAAGGGTAGGCCGCCATCCGCTTCGACGTGCCGTAGTCGTGTTCCTCGTCACCAAAGTGAGCGTTTTCTGCGTTGTCAGCCGCCCCGTACAGGCTGTAAACGTGATGGATGTACGGGAACTCGTCACGAGGGACGAACCGTGTCCAATCCGCCCCGTTGGAAATCACCATTTGGGGACGAGGGGCGGCAAGCGCGGCAATCTCAGCGTTATTGGTTTTGTGGTGCCCACTTTGATGTATCGGCATACCGCTTTCACACACGCAACCTCCAAAGAAATGCGCTGACACCTGACACACCGGGACGCTCACCGCGATGCGATCGTCGATGGCCGTTAAAAGAAACGACTGCGTACCGCCTCCTGAGCAACCAGTGATGGCCAGCCGCTGTTTGTCCACATGCGGCAACGACACCAGGAAATCGAGTGCGCGGATGCTGTTCCATGTCTGCAGTCGAAGCACTTCGGGAGTCTCTCTGTGCGACCATCCCGCCTCCTTCCAGTCGCCGTACCCGACCATGTCGTATTGAAATACCGCCGATCCCATGCGTGCCAGCACGGCGCAGCGTGTTTGGCGACTTTCGCGGAATCGACCTCCGTGACCGTGTGGACACAAGATACCGGCTAGGTCACCGTTGAAACTCGTGGATCGGTACAAGGAACCCGTAACATAGAAACCGGGTGAACTTTCAAAGGCCACACTTTCCACCACGTATCCGTCGTAGGTCCGCTTGTTCGAGAATCGTGGATTAAGCGGTGTCCTCTCAGGCAGCGAGTTCAATCCGGCTCCGCGCAGAATACCTTGACGGATCTTCTGCTTGCGTTGCTTCCACCCAGCCAGGTCTTGGTAACTGGCTTTGAACCGGGCAAGTTCTTTTCGAGCCTCATCGGGCTTCTGCGCACGTCCCACCCGCAACACCAGTTGTGAACCTGCCGCCTGCGGCGGTGCTGTGGGCTCATCCGCATTAAGGTAAGCAATCTCATTCCAGAGTGTCAGCTGAATGAGCGACACGCAGCAGGTCAGTCGCAAGAAACATTTCAGTGGTACCATTTCATTCTCCTGTCAGATGGCGGTGAGACCTTCGAAAGTCGAAAGAGTATCGTTGCAGACCCCGCGTCGCAAAGGAATGGCCCCCGCCTTCAGCGAAGATGGATGTCGATTATGGGCAGGTCATTCGGCGAGTGACGCTCCTAAAGTTCTTTTTTTATTTCTACAAAGATTCTCAGTGATTCCCAAGCTAAGAATAAAGATTTAAATAAAATGCCCTTCCGAATAATTAAGACAATTTAAAAAATACGATGTACGATCGAAACCATTCGCTGGCTTATCGTTTAGAAATCAGCCAAAAAAATATCGGACAACAGGCAGCAACAAGAGTAAATTCGTACGCCTCAAAAAGTAGCAATCGGCGGAAAGCGTTGCAAAAAGAGTCCTCCCCTCTAACGAGGGCAAGTTTTTTGGAGATGCCGGTCAAACCGACTGATTGTGCCGGCTGTCTCTTTCAAGCAGGACTGCGTGTACCTATGGCGACAACACACTCTTTCATCGCAGGCTAGGTGAGTGTGCCGACTTGATCTCAGGGTTCTTCCCACGGTCTAAGACCAATGATACTACTGACCTCGAGCCTCGCTGGGTCGACCACTACATGTTTCACGCGACGTCGATTCCAAGTGTATGTCATATGCACGAGTCCATCTGTTGCCTGGATCATCGCCGGATAGGAAAACTCACCGGAATCCTCCCGCTCAATAAGTGCCACTGCCTTCCACTGCAGGCCATCGTCACTAATTGCGAGATGAAGCATGTTGCGTTTGCCCCAGCCATCCTTGCGCCCTTCACCATTGAGATGGTTATAAAGTAAGAGATGACGCCCGTCTTCGAGCGTGAGCGCCTCAATGCCCGAATTATTATTTGGCAGATTTGATGCCTCGGGCTTGGTCCATGTCCGTCCCTGATCGCTGGAGAAGGCCTGTACGATCCGCTCTTCCTTCGAGCGAAACATTGCTTGTAAATGACCATCAGCCAGTTTAAGGAGCGTTGGCTGGATGACCTGAAATGGCTGCTCTACCGGCTCAAATCGTTGCCATGCCATGCCGAGTTCAGGCCGCTTGAGATCAAGCAGTCGCTCAAAGTGAAACCGCCAGTCATTATCATGTTCTGTTGACGACGGGCAAAGCAAACTACCATCCGTTAGCAGTAAGGGCTTTCCGCGTACCGGTCCATCGATGCCCTCGGGTAGTCGCCGACGGTCGCGGAAAGAGCGTCCACCGTCGTAGCTAATCACAAGTTCACCCCACCAGCGTGAAGGGTCCGGCCCGACCTTGAAGAAGAGCATCGTCGCCCCGTCGCCTGGTGGTTGATAGAGCACCGGGTTCCAACATGGATGCTGTAACCCCTCATGCTGAATTCCATTGGCCTGCTCTTGTGGTGTCGACCAGCCTCCACCATCGTTGTAGCTTGACCAAATGCCAACATCAGGATTTTTTTCCCGCGTGCCACCAAACCAGGCGGCGACAATTCCTCGCGGCGTCTCGCAGAGAGTTGAGGCATGGCACTGAGGAAAGTTTGCCTTCTCAAATATAAACTCCTCATGAACGAGGCCCGGAAATCTCGGATTGCCAGTAGCATTCGGTGAGCGAACCTGCAGTTCGTCGTGAGAATAATGAATGCAATCGTCATGTTTGATGAAGTACAGCAAGCCGTTCTCTGCCCCGAGAACGAGATCAGGCTTGCCATCTTGATCGAAGTCACAAGCCGTAGGGCTGGTCGTGTGACTGGAAACATCACGACGGGCGAGATTGCCGATTTTCTTGAGTACGACCTTTGCATTCCGGTCTGCTACGTTGCGATACCACATGGCGTTCTCTGAATTCACAAGCAGATCGAGTCTGCCGTCACTGTCCCAGTCGACAACGTCGAGTTTCACTCGGCCGCTGCGGCCTGCGCTGCGTGCGTTGAGTCGGATGGAGTCGCCATCCTCATCAACAAAAATGCGTGTTTCCTCAGAGGCTCGGCTCTGGCAGGTGAGATAGCCCTCTTGGTCGAGGATGACGAGGTCGAACTGGCTATCACCATCGAAGTCGGTAGCCAGCGGTGTGGTTCGCCACTGCGTCTGTAAATTGGCGGCTTCCGTCTGCCACCAGTACCAGACTGGCGGTCGCTCACGGGTCCAGAAGGGGAGTGGCTCTTCCCGGAGTCCCTTAGTGGTGTTGCGAAGTAGCTGGATACGCGGCCAGATCGAGTTGTAAAGAATGTCATCACGACCGTCGCCATCCCAGTCGGCCACTGAAAGGGTGGTGTAGCCCCACTTCGCTTCTGCTGGCCCCTGAATGGAACCTGATGGTCCAGCCATCACGCGAAACGTGCGGCCGTCGACTGTGAGAAGCTCCGGCGCTGACCACTTTGTCCCTGTCCCATTTAGATTGGTGAATATCGCGATGTTGCCCGCGGTGTTGCCGCAGAGGAGATCTTCATCACCATCCCTGTCCCAATCATGAGCATATGGTGTTGAGAGTGCTCCAAACTTTAGCTGGTCAGCTAGCTGCCGAAAGTAGACTGGCTGACGGAACAGTGGTGTCCCATTCGAATTAAAAGTCACATTCTCAACAAAGGCTACCCGACCATCCTCATCCCCCACGATAAGGTCAACGTCACCGTCGGCATCCCAATCGATGGCTGTGGGCGTGATCATCTGCAAATGCATTGAGAGTGGATGTCCATCATCGGCAATGAGTTTGAGGCCTGAGCCGTATCGTGGCTCTTGCCGGGTACCCACATTACGGAAGTAAGTGAAACCGTCGAGAAACTCTCCACAGATCAGGTCAAGGTCGCCATCGCCATCGAAGTCTGCGAAGTTCGGACTCGGCCAGCCGTAGACATCAATCGGTGAACCGCCTGCAAGAATTTTCTGCGGGGTGTCATTGTAAATTCCGCTGACGTTCTCTATCAGATAAACCCATCCATGAAGTGGACCGTTTCGCCAGCGTCCTCTCCCGTCGTAGGCCTGGTCCCACCCATAGTCACTCCAGTCGCCGATACCAACAACTAGATCTTGATCGCCATCGCCTTCCCAGTCGATATATCGCCACATCCGGCCACGCGTGTTACCAGGATGAAAGCGTGCGTTGGGGTAGATCACTGCTCCGCCCTTATCGGCTGTTCCCGTCGTTCGGAAGTCTGGGTATGCGATGTTTTCACGGAGTACGCGAGGCTCGCCATCCACCATGCTCATCTGCACGTTCTGGCCGCTCGGCCCAATACGTACCGCAGGATTGAACACAGGCATTGCAACCGCAGGATCCTGTGACGGATTCTCAAAAAACCAGAGCCCATTGGATGGCTTATCAGGACACGACACGACGAGGTCAAGGTCCCCGTCCCCATCGAAATCCATCGGCAGCGGCCACGCCCAGAGCCCAACTCCCAGATCGACCTCCAGGCCAGGATTGTTGTAACAGAGTGGCCGTAGCTTCCATTCGTCTTTGGGGCCTGAAGCAAATGAGGTAGAGGTTACAAAGATGGCGATCCCAACAACCACAACTTGACGACAACTCACCGTGTCACTCATTGCTTCGCTTCCTCCCTAGCAGACCGGACGTGTGTCGATCATACCTCCGCCATTGCCAAGAGAGTATCCTGAGCGACGGGCTCTTGCTAGCAGCCCCCATCAGAAGCGTGTCGCTAGATACCTCCGCCCGTCGGTGACCGTACACAGGGCTGTTTGCCTCAAAAAGTAGCATACGGAAAAGAAGTCAAGAAAAGAGTCACAGTTTTGGTAACCAATATTTTTATGGCATCTGCTGGGACCTCTTCACCCTTTCACTTTTTCATTGAAGCCGCTATTCCGGCCTTTGATACTCTGCGATTCCTGCTGATACTCAATGCGACTCTTTCGGTAATCATGACGCTTGATGAGAAGTCGTAAAAAGAATCCTCCCCACTGTTAAGGGTGCGAAGTCTCAGTTTATCTTTTCAGTGTGAAGGACGCATCGCGTATTCCTTGTGCACTGATTGCCCATAAAGATAAATTTTTGAAAGTGAGGCATTTAGTAGGAACTTTTTCTGATACTTTGAATGCGTCGAAGCGAATTGCTTCGTCCGTGCAGGGGTATCGGAAATATGACCCTCAATCCTTCGGCAAAGACAGGATCTGGGAATGATTGATCTTCAACTTTTGGAACAAGCATATGACCTGACATCAGACCAGGTGCTTCAGTTTCGAGAAGAAGGATTTTTAAAACTACCAAATGTCTTTGATGCAGCAACGCTCCAGCACTTTGAACCAGAGATTTCCCGACTCACATTCGCGCACAACCATCTTGACGGCATGCCGATGGAGGAACGTGATACCTATTCGAAGGCATTTATTCAGGTGGGAAACCTGTGGAAGAAAAGTGAGAACGCCCGACGGCTCACGTTTTCAAAACGACTCGCTGGAATAGCAACTGATTTGCTCGGCTCAAGCGGTGTTCGGCTATGGCACGACCAGGCACTTTATAAGGAGCCGTCTGGTGGTTTCACGCCCTGGCATGCCGACCAACAATACTGGCCAATGAAAAGCAGCTTGTCTGTCACCGCGTGGATTCCGCTGCACGCGGTACCCCTGGAACAGGGGCCTCTTTGTTTTGGGCGGGGAAGTCATCGCAAACGGATAGGACGAGATCTTCCTATTTCGGATAATTCTGAAGCACTGATCCACAAAGAAATAAAAGATCAGGGAGTTGTTGAAGTGATCGAGCCGTACAAATTGGGTGATGTGTCGTTCCATCTTGGATGGACCTTACATCGAGCAGGGCCAAATAGTACGACTCGTCCACGAAAAGTGCACACCGTGATTTATATGGACTGCAACATGAAACTCGCAGAGCCGTCGAATCCGAATCAGTCGCTTGATCATGAAAAATGGACACCGTCCACTGCGGTTGGAGAGGTTATGAACGACCCGTTAAATCCAATTCTGTTTACCACAGGGACCGGCCATAAAGACATTTGCTGAAAGGGTGCAATTTCATCGGTGAGTTTGGGTCCAAATGCCATCGCGAAGTAGGATTGTTCTTGCGAAATCAACTCAAAAGAGTACGAGACAACCGGAGGAAACAAAAGCAAATTCGTCTGCCTCAAAAAATAGCATCCGGCAAAGGAGTCATGAAAAGAGTTACAGTCCGAAACACCCTTGTTTTCTAACACCTGGCTAGGACCTCTTAACCCATTCACTTTTTCATTAAACACTTATTTCATGGCGTTTACTCAACTTGTTAAACATTGCTGATACTCGACGCGACTAATGAATCAGTCGCGACACTACATGACTCGTCATGAATGGAATCGCGACGGTCACCAGTTATGAACACGGGGACAAGGCCACCCGGCGAACAACTGGCCATTGTGATTCAAAATCGCCAACGCAACCCTCAGGGGGCCAGTCGTTCCAATGTCCATGTTCCCTGCTCAACACGGCTGAACCTTAGCCTATCATGCAGCCTGCTCGGACGGCCCTGCCAGAACTCGATACGCTCAGGGATGACCCGATACCCACCCCAGTGTTCAGGTCGAGGGATCGCCGACTCCTCAGGGTACCGTTCTTGATACTCCTTCACGAACTGCTCCAACGTGTCACGACTTGCAATCACTTCACTTTGTGGTGAACTCCAGGCTCCGATCCGTGACTGAGCGGGACGGCTCTGAAAATAAGCATCGCTTTCCGATGCACTTACTTTTTCCACTCGACCCGCAATCCGAACCTGCCGCTCCAAATCGACCCAGTGAAACGTCACGGCAGCATAAGGATTGGCAGCCAACTCCCGTCCTTTTTGGCTGGCGTAATTGCTAAAGAAACAGAAGCCTCGCTCGTCATACTCGCGAAGCAAAACAATTCGAGCAGAAGGCCGCCCCTCTTGGGTCGCCGTTGAAAGAGTCATCGCCTCGGGCTCGGGTAAACCTGCCGCCACTGCCTCGTCATACCATGTTGTGAATTGATGGAGTGGATCGCTCGCAATTCCGTTTTCATCAAGAGCATCTCGCTCATAACTTTTCCGAGCATGTGTTTCTCTCGATGTCATTTTCCTTGAATCCTTTCATAGCATGAAGGCTTTTTTGAATACAAACATTAGAATTGCCATAGGCATATTCAATATGCTGACACTTCAAACAGTAACACGTTAAGCCAGATTACACAGGCGCTGAGTGCTCCCATACTACGAATGCCATCCCGAATAACTCCATGGATCGCGGGATCGTCGACCAATGTATCACTCATTATTTCCCACAATGCGGACACTTTCTGGCAATACAAAACGACTGTATTTTTCTGGATTCACCACAATGAATACATAGAGCATTCTTCTTCACAATCGATTGATATGCGGTATCTATCAGCAAAAAAGCTCCAGAAATTCCTACTGTTGCCCCAAGGAGCCACAGCACGGCAGGCCGTACATTGTCTATACCACCAAGACTTTGAATCACAACGCCGATTGCAACGATGCTAGTCGAGATTGCCGAATACACGAATATTCGTCCCTGTTTCCACGGAGAGTGTCCTCTCATCTCGTTTACCTGCAATTCCTCGAATTTTCGAATGTGACAAATGCCTCCTCCTGCTGACCCAAATCGTAACGCGCGAGTGTTTTTTTATGTGCCTGTAATTCACTGCCACGAACGAATCGTGAGCTAGGCAGCAAAAGCAGCCAACCAGGCTAATTTTTTATAAGCCTCCTGCAGCCTTGCCCACTGCGGGTCGTTTTCGGAAGAGCTAAGCTCTTTTGGCCTGATTTTGAGCACCCGACTCGCATATTTTAGAAACCGCGGTACACTTTAAATCCTGTATCCAAGAGCAAGATGGTCGTTTCCGAGTCTTTTGGAACAACTCCGTAAATTTTTAAAATCGTGCATCCAACTAGCCGTGGGTGTTACGCACCGCATGTTCATTTCAAGGTATTCAAGGGCAAGTAAAACAGATGGGTCATTACACCGGGGCTAAAGCTCGCATCAATCGTCGTCTTGGATCTATGATCTTTGAAAGTGCTGGAGCAATAAGAGCATCGGAACGACGTTCCGATCCACCTGGTGTTCGGTCGAAAAGACGCAACAAGCCTTCTACCTATGGTGAAGGTCTGATTGAAAAACAAAAAATAAAATACTATTATGGTTTTGGTGAAAAACAGCTCAGAAGGTTTTTTGCCAAAGCAGCACGAAAAACTGGTAACACGGGCGATATCTTTCTTATTGAATGCGAACTGCGACTCGACAATGTAGTTCGCAGAAGTGGCTTCACGAAAACCCGACCTCAGGCTCGCCAAGGTATTGTCCACGGTCATTTCACTGTGAATGGTGTTCCTGTTGACAAGCCTTCTTTTCAGGTTAAGCCTGGAGACATTGTTGATGTCAGAAGAAAAGGAAAGCTTGTGGATTTGTACCAACAGGCCATTGCAACTCAAACTGGTGAGCCTTGCGATTGGATCAGTTCGGACAACGAACGGCTGAGATTTACAGTTGACAGACGGCCCGACAAGTCAGATGTCAGCCTACCGGTAAACATCAACAAAGTTGTTGAATTTATGTCCCGCTAATGAATTGTGAAATTCTTAGCGATGACCCAAAAAGTGGATGTGCGATCAATCTAACACCTTTTGAACGCGTTAAAGGTGTAGCCATCCCTAGGTTTTCTAGACGGTCGTGAATACCGTGCCTTTCAGGACAGAGTAATTCCCGACAGGAGCTGCTATTCTCGTATCTCAGACTGTCCCTGCGTCTTTTTTCAACATCCACACAAAGTGCCTAATTTTTGTACGTTTTGAACGAGCAATCGTGAACTGCATGCGGATAGATTGTGATCTTTGGCCCTCCACCTGCTTTTCGTATTGCCGAAACTATTGACTCTGAAAAAGAAGTGGGGAAAACCTTATCCTCTAGACCGTGAAACCTTCTTTGCTGAGAAGAGTGTTTCCACAATGCTTTGGATTCAATTTGACGAATTCACTTCAACACCATTGATCGAACCAAGAAATCTCAAGATATCTCGCCCGCTCGAACCACTGTAGTGAACACCACCCGTTGACTTGAGGGCTGAATCACCGGCATCAATATTATCGTTGTGATATTTCACTGAGCCATCGATAGAAGCCATGACAGCTCCACCGGAATGAAAGCTGCGAGGGCCTTAGCCTCATTTGCGGCAGCGCGTCGTCTGAACTTTGGTGGTGCATGTGTAAAAAAAGAGAGAAACCTCCCGAAGCAGAATAGTATTACACATGTTCCTACGTCATGAGCCACCTTGCACCAGTTCCCCAGATGCACGCGTTAGCAATGCCAAGACCACATGATTTTCTGTGCTGGTACTCAAATAGCGTACAGAACCATCGCACAATAAAATATTTATTCCACCAGGATGGTCTGAAAACATAGGCACATTAGGCCCGGCATCCCAGACTTTTGTTGGCAGTGGCTTGATCAGTGCAACATTGCGATGTGCATGACCAACATAATTACAATTAAGCCCTGATGCCCAAACACCTCTGGCATGCCCACCACCTAAACCAACGCCGGACCATTCGAACACAAGAATTGTCTGGGAAATCCCATCTGTGATTGAATGATAGGAAACGCCCTCATTCACACTACCGACCTCACGTAGTAATAACACCCCCGTGTTAGCAGGATATGACTGCCCTCGGTGATCGCGATAGTGCGTTTCGTTTGGGTTCACTCCCGCGTTTCCTGAGTAGTCAATACATGCCATTCTATAAAACTCACCTAATTCACTTATGGCATCGTTTTGTCGAGATGACTCTTCTCGAGAAACACTTGGACAAAGATATTGACTTATCTTCGTTGTTGTTGCTTTCTGATTCACAGGGGAACGAAAATCTGCATTCAAAAACAAACGAGAGTCATCTCTTACAAGGTCAGGCTCTCGAACTGGTGCCCATGTCGCCTGGCAGTCAACATGATCCATAAACTCAAGAAAAAAACTACTCCATGAAATGGTTTTGAAATTTTGCTTCTGTATGCGACCGGGTGGCAGTCGCTCCCGATGTGCTGAAGCAAATTGAGTGGTCGCTAAACCGATCTGCTTTAGATTATTCTGGCACGTAAGCCGCCTTCCTGCCTCACGTACGCGCTGAATAGTCGGCAGTAAAAGTCCAACAAGAATCACAAAGACAGCAGTGGTGATCAAAAGTTCAACTACAGAAAATCCTGATTGTTTTTTTTGCTTTTCACGAACAAAACTCATACTTTCCCCCTGTCTCTGTACGTAGGGTTCGGTAACCAGGTTCACGTAGGATTCGGTACAAGGTTGGGGGATTCGTCTTCCAACCATCTGTAACAGCTAACGTGCAACCTCTTTTTGAGGGTAATAACGCGGACATATTCAGTGCATTTCACCCAGCCCCCCCTCTTGACTCCAGAATCCAAAAAACCCTCAGAATCGATACATCTTATGTCGATCTCCCATATAGAAGCACAAGGGAATACATACTCCCTCCTCGTTTTTCTAGTTCATGCGTCATCCTGAAAACCGAAAACCTGTTCGGAGAGCGAACGTCTGCACAGTGCACTCGCGTTTACGATACCTGCGCGCACTGACGCTACTCATGCTACCGCTGTATTTCTATTTATCGTGGGAACAGCCCACGGCAGCAATGGCTCCCGCCGCCGCCTATCAAGATACGATTGATCCCGAGTTTGTCCTCCCTCCTCAACCACATTTTCCTGATGATAAAGAAGACCTTCGCGATACTGTTCAGCACGACCCAGAACTTGCTGCAATTATTCGTGAAGAAGCTGAAATCATAATTGCTTCCCGACTCGCTGGTATTCCACGGCCTCGATATATCCCAGCAACATCACTTGTGCATTTAAAAGGCCTCGAGGTCTACGCAGCACGCAACCGGCAGTCATTTCCATTCGCATTCTATTTGAATGGCTTTGTTCAAGTTCGCTGGTTTGAATTCGCTCGCTCTGTGGAAAACTGGACATCATCGACTCCCCTCGATGGCACCAGCCCACCAACCCAAGCAAATCGAACAAACCCCGTAAACAACATTAACACTTTTGAAATCAATCGATTTTTTCTCACGACGGAGGGTTACGTCACAGATAGACGATTACTGTACTCACTCACGCTCTTTGGGACCACAGACAACGGCCAGAATTCATCAATTGCTCCACTGGGATATATCGCGTGGAAGTTCAATGATCAACTCATGATGCTTGGTGGCGTTTCATTCGTCGCTGGCACACGAGAATGGGGAACCTCGAGCCGTTGGGTTCTAGGCATTGACCGCAGCATGGCTAATACTTTCTTCCGTCCTTCCTACTCACCTGGAATCGAGTTCAAAGGAAATCTTCTGGATGGTGAACTTAACTTCAGAGGCGGTGTATGGAATGGAATCGATGGATCTCGTGCCGGGGTAAATCGACCCGGAACAGCCATGGCGTGGGCTGGCATTATCGACTGGCAGCCACTCGGCAACTATGGCCCGTTCTATTCTGATATGGAAGTACATGCAGACCCTGTCATCAGAATTGGATGCAGTGGCCTTCAGGCTCTCTCGCCAGCAAGCGAACCAGATTCTCAAGGCAACAACCCGGAAGACACCATCGTGCGACTTACGAACGGCACACCAATAGCCCTCCCTGGTGCACTCCAGCCAGGTACATCGCTCAAGCAGTTTCGAGCGCAACTCGCAACAGTTGATGCTGGCTGGAAGTACAATGGGGTGGCTCTCAATTTTGAGTACTACTGGCGACTCCTCAACGACTTTTATGCAATAAATACAGTTGGGGGAGGTGAGGCGAACCTTAGGACGCAAAGTATATTCCAACAAGGTGGAGCAGGAACCATGTCCTTTTGCCTTATCCCTCACAGGCTTGGTGTCTACGGTCGTTCAAGTGCTGTTACCGGCAGAAGCGGCACGGGTCAAGAATACGGCGGAGGTTTCAATTTCTATCCAAAAAATAATCGTCAGGCCAAATTCACATTTGAAGCACTCTACTACAACAGAAGCCCGGCTGATAATTCACTGTATCCCTATCGAGCCGGCTACAGCGGCACAGCTATCCAAACTCAGATGCTGGTCATGTGGTAGACACAGATAAAAGTCTGCTTTTCTGCAACCAACAGACCACCAGCCTCGATCTTAATTTCCTTGCATGCCTACTGTGCTCTAGAAACCCGTTGACGAAGGCACTCTGTGTCTTTCTTTATCACGACACTACGCCAGCCCGTATATTGCAAAAAACCAGAGTGATTCATAAAGAAATGCACTCCAACAAGAAGCTTGACAGCATCGTTCATCTTTTTTTTCTGTACTATTCGACAAATTTCACGTCACATGACACATCAAATAAGACCGTCAGCACGTTTCAAATCAGCCATTTACCGCCGATTCATGAATACTCTTGAAGAGTGCCAGGAGACACACCCTCTCGCTGGAATTGACCGACTATCGCACTCAATCGTTTTTAGGGAGACGGCCACTGAATACTAAAAGTCCGTGTGACACGCTCCCATAGACCACATCTTTTCCCGCAAACTATGGCAATGCATAACCTGCAAAACAGCTGTAAAAACCGCTTTTCTCGCAAACAATCTCAGCATCTTTGCATTCAAGAAGTTTATTACATCAGTTTTTTTAGAAGAAATCCGTTTTCCAATCGAACGCATGATGCCTATCGTTCGTAATAACGAGGAAAGCTAAAGTGAAGAAACCAGTACGGAAGAGACACTGACAGCTTTAAACCACTGCTAGAACCGGATGCTTGCGGAGGAATCAAAAATGACACGCGAAGAACTGCTTATTCTTTGTGACGACTACGTTCATGATGAAACAATCTCGCCAGATACTAGCCAGATGGACCGCATGTCTCCTGCCCCAACGACATCTATCATACACTGCTTTCGGGAAGCAGAAATATCTGCAGCAGAGATGCAGTCTTTACTGGCTTATGTCTGCCAGCATCAAAATGATGAACTTGATTGGTCTGATGCGGATCGATTCTGTGACGCTTCAGACGGAGTAGGTAGGCTTGAAAATCCCGGAAACGCTACATCTTGGACAACTGATGGAGATCATGGGAATACGATGAGTAAACGTAGACCTCGATAATGATCTGTTCCACCAGTCAGACTTTGTTCCGCAGACAGCGTAGACGTCTATTCAACATGGCGATTAGAAAAACGATTCGATAAGAATTAATTTGCCTTTGTGTCTTCCAAAGTAGGTACTGACAAGAAGTTCGTGCATTTATCACGTCTTTGAAAGAAGCCAGTCAGGAAGTTTTCTTATTTTTCCTTCAGGATCAACGCACACAACCAGTGTTTCACCAGTAGCAATTATTCTACTGTCTCGGATCAGTTCATACGTGTGACGAATGCTCGCAGAAGTTACTTTTCCAACATATGTCCGCAAAAGAAGTATGTCGTCATATTCTGCGGCCGCCTGGTAACGACACGATGCTTCAGCAACAACCATAAAAAGACCTGCGTCCTCGAATGCTTTGTACGTATAGCCTCGTGCTCGAAGCATTTCGGTACGCCCCATCTCGAAGTACGTGAGATAGTTTCCGTGATGTACACGACGCTGGCCATCTGTTTCCTGATAACGCACACGAATTGTAATTTCATGCGATTGGCTAGAGACCGGTGATTGATGCATCACAGCAAAAAACTCATTAAAAGTAGACTGATGACGGTGCCTGAATTATCATGCTTAATCTATCGAACTTAGCAAGAACACACAGACGTTTGTTGACCACCTTGGAATAAAAAGCCTATTCTTGTATCGTACCGATTCACGTACGGAAGAAAAAGGCATGACAAGTTTTAGTGACGCAGGTGAAGGCGCAACAGTTGGCTTTGCAACTGCGCGTGGAAGAAACTGGCCAACATTACGGCAATTCACTGTCTTTTTAGAAAACCGTGTGGGACAACTCGCTGAACTTGTTCGTCGATTTGCTGGCACAAGGGTACGTATTGTTGCCTTGTCGATTAGTGATGCTGGTGAATGTGCTTTTGTTCGCTTTCTTCTGAGCCACCCGGAACAAGGCCGAGAAATCCTTGAACGGGCCGGCCTTGCGATAATTGAGAGTGATCTTATTGGTGTCGAATTGCCGGACGACCCTCAGCCACTTGTTCAAATCTGTACAGCTCTTCTTCAAGCCGAGACAAACATCATTCAGGCATATCCTGTTCTTATGCGTCCCCGAGGACGTCCCGTCGTAGCTCTAATGGTGGACAACACGGAGATGGGCCTAGAGACGCTCGCGGCAAAAGGTTTCTCATTGATCACCGAAGGTGATCTGGATGATGATTCATAATTGAATATCGACTACGTAATATAGCCAGAGACCTAACTCTCCCCTTGGTCCAGAAACATTCCATCTGGTAGCCCTTGGACTTTGCGGACAACCACTCTCTGAATCGATTCCCAAGCAACGGCTTCAAGCGTAATAGACCCATCCGGCTCTTGACGCGCAAACAAAGCATGCGTCCCCTGTGACCACTTCCGCTCGAAGAATTGTGGTAAAATTGGTCTAGAACTTCCGGCAATATGGAGTTCAACCTCCCCCCCATGCTCGAGTTCCTGCCAAAGCCGAGCTATAAGTTGTGCCGTTGGGCTCTCAATGCTGCCTCCAGCCAGATTGCTTGCGACCGAATCATCTTCAACCGGAGGACCAAGGAGATCGCTCGAGGAACTCTGGAGGCTGGAGATTTCGTCCACTACTGCTGAGCCAAGCGTGCTATCTTGGTCTGATGGTTGTGAATTTGGAATGACGACCTTAACTCCACATTTGGAACAGACTCCACCTTTTCCCGCAAGTTTACTTGGAACGGTAATACGATGGTTATTCGGACACTGAAATGTGATAGTAGGAGATTCGACCATTTGAATTACCATGACAGCAGATTAGGAACATCGTACATCTTGTGACAAATGTATATCCTCTCTACTCTACCCCCCATTTTAATACTGTAAAAATAAATATATTTATTTCCAAATACAATTCACAAAGTCGACTCTAATACCGGCCCATAACGCCCCCCCACTGAACACTTTCTCCGCAACCACTCACTTCAGGTCTTCTCTATGGCCATTTCAGTTGTATGCACACAATGCCAGGCACGGTTTAACGTTAGCGACAAGTTCGCCGGACAGACCGGCCCTTGCCCCAAATGTAAGCATCCGATCAAAATCCCGAAGGCAACGGGTGACGTCACAATTCATGAGCCTTCAAAACCTGTAGAGTCATCACAGTCGGGCCATATGCCAACTGCACCGATTGTTTTTGAAGAAGAGTCGTTTTCTCCTATCTCTATCACGATACTTCTTGTCACGGGTGTGCTTGCATTACTTGCAGCTTATGCTTCCGGCAAAGTATTTAGTGCTGATTCAGGTGAACCATCCATACCTTTTCTTCTACAAGCTCTCACAGCCTTCTTTGTTGCAATACCCTGTGCTAAGGCTGGATATACCGTGATGCGAGACAAAGAACTCGAACCTTACAAAGGCCGATCACTCACCGTTCGAGTTTTAGTTTGTAGCATGGTCTATGCAGCATTATGGTACGTGCGGGGAACGATTGGAATTGAGAACCCGGAAATATGGCAATGGACTTTCCTGGCCCCACTATTCTTGTTTACTGGTGGCTTGACCGCAGTCCTCAGCTTTGACATCGACTGGGGTGTTGGGGTAAGCCACTATTCTTTCTATGTAATCCTGATAGCTTTAATGAGATATCTAGCAGGATTACAACCACCCTTGTGACCACTAAATAAAAAGTGGTTTCGAGAGACTCAATGAGCTCGAGATCGAATGTCTTTTGCGAATCTTCAGGAACTGAAAACAATTCATGATGGCGGTGGTGTCCGAATTCCTCCAGATAAAACTGTCCCTCTCACTCCTCGTGTTCGAAAATTACTGGACAGTTCACCAGTACGCCGTCTGGCAGCAGTACGCCAACTGGGCCTTGTTTCACTTGTTTACCCCGGTGCGGTGCACTCACGGCTTGAGCATTCTCTCGGCGTTTATCGACTCGCTCTAGAGTTCCTGTCTAGCCTGAATGGTGATGAATGCTTTCGTCAAATTATTTCTGAGCAAGATGCCTCGGCCTTCTTAGTCGCTGCAATTCTTCACGATATCGGACATTGGCCGTACTGTC
>ERZ1048872.1278-NODE-1278-length-21644-cov-9.321275_pt1 | contig 21644 bp, 18 predicted proteins | sample MGYA00383100_ERZ1048872 | MGnify/ENA primary metagenome ERZ1048872 (study PRJEB29581, sample SAMEA5548370) | metagenome | biome: marine; feature: coastal; material: water | depth 50 m | study: Short-term variability in the microbial, nano- and picoplankton...
TATTATATCGAGGCGTTCATATTAACCTAATGCATAATCGGATTTCGACACGATTCTGTGAAATTGGTGAAATCGCGCTTTAAAATTTTTTTGTGCGTCCTTTGTTGTTTATTTTTTTGAGCTGATTGCGCTTTGCGTGCGAAACGATTATCTTTATGACATCATTCGCTGGTTGTGTAATCTTTTATGTACAGCGTCAGAAATTAGTGACAGTTCTTTGTTTTTGGCTCACAAATTATACATTTTTTGAGGCGAGGCCAAACCGAGTTTAGCAGTTTTCCGGTAAAATTGGCGCGCCTTTCCGTCGCGCAGGGTCAATGCAAAGATTTCCTTAAGTCATTATGATAACTTTTTAATTGACACAATTTTGTATTGAAAGTCAGACAGTTTTTGATCGACTTCAGATATGGTTTTAAGACTTTTATGGTTTCGGCAATTAAATCGATCAAACGGTCATCTGGCGTTTGTGACAGGTGAATAATGTCCCAACGATACTTTAAAGCGGCGCAAATGCGCGAGCTGCTTTTGGGTCTGGAAGACGAAGTGGGCCTTGGGGCATTGACCCAAAACGAAAAAGACGTGTTCTACGCGTCTTACACAGAAATTTATTTGGCAGGTGGCACTGCAAAATCTGTTGATATTAAAAGGCACGCTTTGTTGTTGGGCATGGCGCAGCCGACCTTCCACAGGTGTTTGAAGGCCTTGATCGGGCGCGGGTTACTGTCGCATGCGCCCAATACCAAAGCGGGAAGCTATACAAGCCCCATCGCGTAAGGGGGGCTGTTCTACGGTTGTGTTGCCTTGTGTTTTATGGCTTGTGTCGCGGATGATCTTCGCAAGACCTATATCATGATCGAACCTTTCTTTTTGGGCTTTGGCCTTGGCTTTTCGTTGATCCTTGCGATCGGAGCGCAAAACGCCTTCGTGTTGAAGGCGGGGTTGATGCGCCGTTTTGTTTTGCCGATCGTGTTGCTTTGTGCGGCTTCTGATGCGCTGTTGATTTTTCTGGGGGTGTTTGGTTTGGGCACTCTTTTGGAGGCCCTGCCCAACCTTATGAGCTGGATCCGCTTTGCAGGGGCGTTGTTTCTGTTCGCCTATGGTACACGCAGCATGATATCGGCTTGGCGTGGCAATCACGCTTTGGATGCAATGGGCGATGTGATGTCTTTACCGGCGGCCTTGTTCACCTGCTTGGCGCTGACCTTTTTAAATCCCCATGTATATCTTGATACGGTGATTTTGCTGGGGGGGATTGCCAACCAATCTGAAAGCCCGTTGGGTTTTGGTTTAGGGGCGATGCTAGCCAGTTTTACGTTTTTCTTCGGATTGGGCTTCGGCGCGCGTCTTTTGGCGCCATTTTTTGCCAATCCCCGCGCATGGCAGATTTTAGACATGGGGATTGCGCTTGTGATGTGGGCAATCGCTTACAGCCTGCTCGCGTCTCATTAGCTCTTGTGCTTTGGGCCTATTTAGCTTTTCAGTAACGCCATGACCGAACGCTCTTCTTCATCGACCTTACGCGGCATCTTATGGATGATCGTGACGGGGCTTATGTTTGTGGGCGTCACCTCCTTGGTGAAATATTTAGGGCCGGATATGCCCGCCGCTGAGGCGGCGTTTTTGCGATATGCTTTGGGCTTGGTCTTGCTGGTGCCGATGCTGGGGTCGGTTTTCAAAAGCGATTTTTCTCAGCCGTTGATGCGGCTTTTTGTGTATCGCGGCGCGGCGCATGTGGGGGCGGTGTTTTTATGGTTTTTTGCGATGGCGCGGATTCCTTTGGCGGATGTAACGGCGATGAATTACCTATCGCCGATTTATGTGACATTGGGGGCGGCGTTATTTTTGGGTGAAAAACTGGCGTTGCGGCGGGTGATCGCCGTCGGCATTGCGTTGGTGGGGGCCTTGATTATTTTGCGCCCCGGTATTCGCAGCGTGGATATGGGGCATCTGGCGATGCTGCTGGCTGCGGTATTTTTTGCCTGCTCTTATTTGTTAACCAAACGGCTCAGCGATCAAGTTTCGGCGGGCACAATCGTTGTTATGCTTTCACTCTTTGTCACGGTGGGGCTGGCGCCGATGGCATGGATGGTTTGGGTTCCGCCCTCGACAAACGATTTGCTTATCCTTTTTGGTGTGGCCTGCTTTGCCACATTGGGGCATTATACGATGACGCTGGCCTTTGCTGCAGCGCCCGTGAACATCACGCAGCCGGTTACGTTTTTACAGCTGGTCTGGGCGGTGTCGGTTGGGATGGTGTTTTTTGACGAACCGCTCGATCCGTGGGTGGTGATTGGGGGCGGCACAATTTTGGCATCGGTCAGTTTTATCAGCTGGCGCGAGGCGGTTTTGCAACGTCGTCTGCGCACCCCCCCGGTTCCTGCTACAAAAGTCTAGGCTTTTACCTTTTGGAGGCTCTGACCGAGTAACCTGTATCTGAAAGAGGCGCTTGCATGACATCTTCCCCAAATATTCTGATTATTATGGTTGATCAGTTGAATGGAACTCTGTTTCCGGACGGCCCTGCCGACTGGCTGCACGCGCCGCATTTAAAACGCCTGGCGCAGCGCTCGGCGCGGTTTGCCAATGCCTATACCGCCAGCCCGTTATGCGCGCCGGCGCGGGCCTCATTCATGTCGGGGCAATTGCCCTCGACAACGGGGGTCTATGACAATGCTGCTGAATTTGCAGCCTCTATACCCACCTATGCGCATCATTTGCGCGCGGCAGGCTACCAAACCTGCCTATCTGGCAAAATGCATTTTGTTGGTCCGGATCAGTTGCACGGGTTTGAGGAGCGTTTGACCACCGATATTTACCCCGCTGATTTTGGGTGGACGCCGGATTACCGCAAACCTGGCACGCGCATTGATTGGTGGTATCACAATATGGGTTCGGTGACTGGTGCGGGGATCGGTGAAATTTCAAACCAGCTTGAATATGATGATGAGGTTGCTTATCAAAGCTGCCGTAAATTATACGATCTGGCGCGCGGCAAAGATGATCGCCCCTGGTGCCTCACCGTTAGCTTTACGCATCCACATGATCCTTACGTCGCACGCAAGAAATACTGGGATCTTTATGAGAATTGCGCGCATCTCAGCCCCGCGGTTGCAGCGCTTCCTTATGCCGAGCATGATCCGCATTCACAACGGTTATTTGATGCCAATGATTGGCGCTCATATTCTTTGAGCGGGGCGATGATCCGTGACGCCCGCCGCGCCTATTTCGCCAATATCAGCTATCTTGACGATAAAATTGGTGAGATTTTAGAGGTGTTAGAAACCACGCAGCAAGAAGCCCATATTGTTTTTGTTTCAGATCATGGGGATATGCTGGGTGAGCGGGGCTTGTGGTTTAAAATGTCTTTTTATGAGGGGTCTGCGCGGGTGCCTTTGATGATATCGGCGCCAGAGCTGCCCGCGGGGCTGCTGACCCAGCCGGTTTCAACGCTGGATGTCTGCCCAACGCTCTGCGATCTGGCCGGCATATCGCTTGACGCTTTGCAGCCTTGGACGGCCGGTGAAACTTTGGTGCCGCTGGCGCATGGTCAAGCGCGCAGCGCGCCCGTGGCGATGGAATACGCGGCAGAAGGCTCTTATGCTCCGCTGGTGTCTTTGCGCTATGGGCGCTGGAAATATAACCGCTGTTTGCTGGATCCGGATCAGTTGTTTGATTTGGAGGTGGACCCGCAAGAGCGGGTAAATTTGGCCAATCTGCCGGCGCATCAGGGCACAGTGGCGTCGCTCAAGGCAAAATCCGAGGCGCGCTGGGATCTTAACGCCTTTGACGCCGCTGTTCGACAAAGCCAGGCGGGCCGCTTGGTGGTGTATGAGGCGGTACGCAAGGGGGGCTATTACCCTTGGGATTACCAGCCGCTGCAAGATGCCTCTGAACGCTATATGCGCAACCATATGGATCTGAATATTTTGGAAAGCCAACAGCGCTTTCCCAGAGGGGATTAGCCGGCGCTTACGAGCAGATCCAATAAGTTATTGATATCTGTACGCGCGGCTTTAGCATCTATCACAGCCGTGGATTGCGCCGCACTTATCCAAACACCGTCTATATAGGACTGCAGCGCCTGTTCCACCATTTGTTGGCGCTCTGAAACAACCAGGAGCTGCGTTTCGCGGCGCAAATGGCTGGCCACGCGAGAGCGATTGATTTTTTGAAGCCGCGCCAGCGCGGGTTGGTAGGGCGCGGCTGACCAAAACTGCACCCAGACATTGCAATGGGTTTTGGTGAAGAGAGAATCGGAAAAGTTTGCAGCTAAAACGGCTTGTAGGCGTTGTTTGGATGTCTTGGCTTCTTTTAGATTGTTGATGACCTCACGGCGCAAGAGTTCGAGTAAGTGGCGCATCGTAGCTTCCAGCAGGTTTTCTTTGCTGCCAAAATGATAGGTTATGCTGGCAGCTGTCGTGCTCGCATAGGCAGCGATTTCACTTAAAGTGACATTCTGAAATCCTTTCTGTTGTACCGCTTGCAAAGTGGCTTGAATGAATTCTGAATTGCGTATGTCACGAATGCTGCGTCTTTCCATGGGGTTTATCTGACGTGGCTGGGGTAAAATTTCAAGAAATATATCAAAATTAATATGGTCATATAAATTTTCATTTATCTATATCACTTTTTCTGCTAGGGCTTTCCGCGCAGCTTTGAAGGGGGATATGCATGTCTAGCACGCAGCCAACGGCAAGCCATTTTATCGGTGGGCGCTATGTTGAAGATAAAAGCGGGTCGCGGTTTGATGTGATATACCCCGCTTCAGGGGCTGTTATCGCACAGATACACGCGGGTACGGATCAGATTATCGAGCAGGCGCTCGGCGCGGCGCAGGCCGCGCAGCAGGACTGGGCGGCGCGCTCGGGCACTGAACGGGGGCGCGTATTGCGCCGCGCTGCCGATCTGATCCGCGCCCGCAACCGAGAACTGTCGGTGCTGGAAACCCATGATACGGGCAAACCGCTTTCGGAAACGCTTTATGCGGATGCCACCAGCGGCGCCGATGCGCTTGAATATTTCGGGGGTTTGGCGGGAAATGTGACTGGAGAGCATATCCAGCTTGGCGAAGATTGGGTCTATACGCGCCGCGAAGCTTTGGGGATCTGTCTTGGCATTGGTGCCTGGAATTACCCGACGCAAATCGCCTGCTGGAAAGCTGCGCCAGCCTTGGCTTGCGGCAATGCGATGATTTTCAAACCATCAGAAACCACGCCACTTTGCGCGCTGAAAATCGCCGAAATCCTCAGCGAAGCTGGTTTGCCAGATGGCGTGTTCAACGTTGTACAAGGGCAGGGCGATGTTGGGGCGGCGTTGCTGCAGGATCCGCGCATCAACAAAGTTTCGCTCACCGGATCGGTGGCCACGGGGCGCAAAGTTTACCAAAGCGCGGCCGTGGGTCTGAAGCAGGTGACGCTTGAGCTGGGGGGTAAATCGCCGCTGATTATATTTGAAGATGCGGATTTGGAAAATGCCGTTGGCGGGGCGATCCTGGCGAATTTCTACTCGTCAGGTCAAATTTGTTCCAATGGCACGCGGGTATTTGTGCATAAGGCCATTAAAAAGGCGTTTTTGGATCGTTTAAGCGCGCGGCTTGAACAGGTGGTGATCGGCGATCCACTCGATGAAACCACAAATTTTGGCCCGCTGGTCAGTGATCGGCAGATGCAGATTGTTCAGGGGTTTATCGCGCAAGGTATTTCCGAGGGCGCGCGGCTGGTCTGCGGCGGGCGGCGGCTTGAGCGCCCGGGCTATTATTTGGCGCCGACCGTGTTTGCAGATGTCAGCGATCAGATGACGATCGCGCGCGAGGAAATCTTTGGGCCCGTTCTCAGCGTTTTGGATTTTGATGATGAGGGGGATGTGGTGGCGCGTGCGAATAACACCGAATATGGCCTCTCTGCAGGGGTTTTTACCCGTGATATAAGCCGCGCGCATCGTGTAATTGGTAAATTGCAGGCGGGCAGTTGCTTTATCAATTCATATAATGATGCCCCCGTCGAGGCGCCTTTTGGCGGTATGAAATTATCCGGTATCGGGCGCGAAAACTCGAAAAACGCGATCGAGCATTATTCGCAGTTGAAATCGGTCTATGTGCGTATGGGGGATGTTGATGCACCGTTTTGAACGCGCGGGTATCCACATTTATGCGCGGGGCCTGAGGTGGCGCGCATGAGCGCGGCAGAAGCCGATTATGTGATTGTCGGAGCTGGCAGCGCGGGCTGCGCCCTTGCGTATCGCTTAAGCGAGGCGGGGGCTTCGGTCCTGGTGGTGGAATATGGCGGCAGCGATGCGGGCCCGCTTATTCAGATGCCCGGCGCGTTGAGCTTTCCGATGAATATGAAGCGCTATGATTGGGGCTATCGGTCCGAGCCCGAGCCGCATCTGGGCGGGCGGCGGCTTGCCTGCCCGCGCGGCAAGGTGATTGGGGGGTCTTCTAGCATCAATGGCATGGTTTATGTGCGCGGCCATGCCAAAGATTTTGACACGTGGGAGGCAATGGGGGCCAGCGGCTGGTCTTACGCGGATGTGCTGCCCTATTATAAACGTATGGAAACCTGGGATCCGGCCGGGCATGGCGGCGATGCCAGCTGGCGCGGAAGCGATGGCCCGTTGCACGTGACGCGCGGCAAGCGCGATAACCCCTTGGTGCAGGCTTTTGTGCAGGCTGGCCGGCAGGCCGGCTATCAGCTGACCGACGATTATAACGGCCAGCAGCAAGAGGGCTTTGGCCCGATGGAGCATACCATTCACAAAGGGGCCCGCTGGTCCGCTGCAAAAGCGTATCTGCGCCCTGCCTTACAACGTGAAAATTGCAATCTGATCCGTGGCCTGGCGCGTAAGATCGTGTTTTCCGGACGTCGCGCGGTTGGGGTTGAGCTTTTGGCAGGCGGGGGCTTGAAAACCGTTCGGGCCAAAAAAGAAGTGATTTTAGCAAGCTCTTCGATCAATTCCCCGAAACTATTGATGCTCTCTGGGATTGGCCCTGCCGCGCATCTGACCGCTCATGGCATCCAAATAGTGGCGGACCGCCCTGGCGTTGGCCAAAATCTTCAGGATCATTTGGAGGTCTATATTCAAATGGCCGCCAGCCAACCGGTGAGCCTGTTTAAATATTGGAACCTGCTTGGAAAGGCGCGGGTTGGGCTGCAATGGGCGTTGACGCGCAGCGGCCCTGGCGCGTCTAATCAATTTGAAAGCGCCGGATTTATTCGTTCGGCCGCGGGGGTTGAATATCCCGATTTGCAATTTCATTTTTTGCCCATCGCGGTGCGCTATGATGGCCAGGCAGCCTCAGAGGGGCACGGATTTCAAGCCCATATAGGCCCGATGCGCAGCCCGTCTCGCGGGGCGGTTACTTTGCGGTCGGCCAAGCCGGAAGACAGCCCAAAAATTACCTTTAACTATATGTCTACCGAAAAAGATTGGATAGATTTCCGCCGCGGTATTCGCCTCACGCGAGAGATCTTCGCGCAAGAGGCCTTTCGGCCGTTTGTAAAACACGAAATTCAACCCGGCGTTGAGTTGCAAACCGATGCCCAGATTGACGGATTTATCCGCGCCCATGCCGAAAGCGCCTATCATCCCTGCGGTACCTGTAAAATGGGGGCGGTGGATGATCCTTTGGCGGTGGTCGATCCGCAAACAAATGTGATTGGTGTTAAGGGGCTGCGCGTGGTTGATAGCAGCATTTTTCCACAAATCACCAATGGCAATTTAAACGGGCCTTCGATCATGGTTGGCGAGAAAGCCAGTGATCTTATTTTGGGTAAAACGCCGCTTGCGCGCGCCAATTCACAGCCCTGGTTGGCGCCGGATTGGCAGACCAGCCAGCGCTAAAGAAGCGGGCATTAAACGGCGCGGCGATTTTTAGCGATCACTGGATGGAATAGGGAAGGTTTTCGCGTAGATCATGATCAATGCTAAGCTCTTTATCTAACGGGGGCAGCGCGCGTTGGTGGCAGGCGCGTCGATCACAGACCCGGCATGAAACGCCAATAGGTTCATAAGCATGCGGGGTGTCAAGGTCCATTCCATCGGCATAGACCATGGTCGCGGCATGTTTCACTTCGCAGCCCAGCGCAATGGCATAGCGGTGCGCCGGAGCCCCAAACGCGCCCCCGGTTTTTGACACATCATGGGCAAGCGAAATGTAACGCGCTCCATCTGGCGTTTCGGCCAATTGCCGCAAAAATCGCCCCGGTGTTTCAAAGGCGCGATGCACATTCCACAGCGGGCACGCGCCGCCAAAGCGCGCAAATTGCAGCCGCGTCGCAGAATGGCGTTTGGTGATGTTGCCTGCTTGGTCGACGCGCACGAAGAAAAAGGGAATACCTTTTGCGCCGGGCCTTTGCAGCGTAGAGAGCCGATGCGCGACTTGTTCTAACGACGCTCCAAAGTGGCGGGCCAACCGTTCCAGGTCATGGCGCTCGTCTTGGGCCGCCTGCAAAAATATTCTGTAAGGCATCATCACGGCGCCGGCGAAATAATTGGCCAGACCAATTTTTGCAATATCGCGGGCTTGAGGTGATTGAAACCGCGCCAAATCCAATGTGGCCTCGAGCAAAGGCTCTTCTGTGATCAGGGCAAATTGCAGGCAGAGTTGAAAAATTTGCGTTGGTGGGCTGGCATGGGCGCTCAAGCTCAGCCGGTTTTGGGTCTTATCATAGTGCCGCAGTGGGGTTTGGTCGCTTAATTCCACGCGTATTCCTAAGCCTGCAAGCGCCTTTTCAACGTTTCCACGCAGCCAGTTGGGCCCCTGCCACCCATGCGCGAAACGTTCGGCCGCTTTATCCACCGCATCCAGGTAATTGTCGCAATAATGAAAGAAATCACGTACCTCTTCCCATGGGTTGGGCTGCATATGCCCGTCTTGCCAACCCAAGGCTTCATCAAATGACATCATGCGTTCTTGGGTGTTTTTATACGCGCGGTGTAGATCCAGAAATGCGCGGCTAAAGGCCGGGGCATTAAACGCCACCAGCCGCAGATCGCCAAGCGAGGGTTGCGCTTCGCTAAAAATCGGGTCCACCAGAACTTCGCGCAGATCGCTGACAAGCCGCTCGCTTTCTCCGCTTGATAATTCTGTGATGTCAAAGCCGAATTCTTGGGCCAATGCCAAGAGAATAGAACTGGAAACGGGCCGGTTGTTGTTTTCAATCTGATTCAAATAGGGCAGCGACACGCCCAGCCGCGCGGCAAATTCCTTTTGTGTCAGGCTCAGCTTACGGCGTAGATCGCGCAGCTTGGCGCCGGCATAGAGCTTTTGAACGGCCATTGTCACCCCGATTTGCAAATTTTCAAAAATGATCTGCTAAGCTTGCTAATTATGTTAGAGGCGTCAAGAGGTTTGAATACTGCGATGGCGTTTTTTGACATAGATCATGCAGATCACCCCTGCGGCAACCGAGCTCCACATCAACCATAGCAGGGGCGTGGCGCCGCTGGTTGGCGTTAAAACGGCGCCGGCAAGGGCGGATAAGGCCGCCCCGCCCGCAATCATAATGGCGCTGCCAAGCCCTGAGGCGGCGCCGGCAAGATCTGGGCGTATGGCGAGCATGCCGGCCGTGGCGTTGGGAATGCTTAATCCATTGCCAAATCCGACAAAGGTCATGAAGCCAAAAAAGCTGATTGCTGACCCCATGCCGTTGTAGAATACAGCCAAAGAGGCGGTGAGGCCAAATAAGTTCAAGGCCAGCCCCCAAAAAATCATCGCATCAAGGCCGATCCGCGACGAAAACCGCCCGGTGAAAAAGTTTCCCAAAAAATATCCCGCTGCCGGTGCGCCGAAGAATAACCCGAGCGCCTCTGGGCTTAAGTTGAATATTTCAGAGCCAACAAAAGGGGCCCCGCCCAGATAGGCGAAGAAGGCGCCTGATCCCAATGCGGAGGTGAAGCAATACCCCCAAAACCGTTTTGAACGCAAAAGATCGGGGTAGAGCGCAAAATGCGCTTGGAATTTCACATCTGCCGTTGGCGCGGTTTCACCAAGGTCAAAAAAGCAATTGAGCCAAAGCGCCACCCCCAGCAGGCTCAGAATCCAAAAATTAGCGCGCCAGCCAAAATAGGCATCAATCACCCCGCCCAAAGCTGGCCCGAACATCGGCACCAGCGCCATACCCATCATGATATAGGCGATCCGAGAGCCCGAACTTGCGGTATCGGTGGTGTCGCGTACGATGGCGCGCGAAATCACAAAAACGCTTGCGATGACAGATTGGATTGCGCGCAAAATCAAAAATGACTCGGTGCTTTGACAAAAGGTAATGGCGATGCTGACCGCCGTGAACAGGGCAATCGACCAAAGCGTCACTTGACGGCGCCCCTGCATATCCGAAAGCGGCCCCGAGAATAACTGAACCAGTGCGCTGATCGCCAGATATACGCTCACTGACAACCCTAAAATGGCGGCGCTGGTGCCAAACTCATCCGCCATGCGCGGGAGGCTTGGTAAAAAGATATTCATCGCCAGCGCCGAAATGCTGACCATCAAAATCAGCGTGGCCATATGCGGCTGGGTTTGCCGGTTAAGAAACTGGGCCCTGGGTCTTTCGATCATATACGCTCCTTAACCATCCAGAAGAAGGCGGATGGGGTTATCTCTTTGCTGGTTAAAATAAAGTTAGCAAATTAACAAATTAGCACTTTAATCCGCAGATTTATTTGCAAATTTGCATAAATCTTCTTTGCGTTACACCGCAAGCAGTATAGCAGAAGCGGCAGATTGCCGAAGGAGTCAAGATGAAAGATATTTTGCAACAGCTTGAGCAGCGCCGCGACGTTGCGCGCCAAGGCGGCGGCAGCAAGCGCATAGAGGCGCAGCATGCCAAGGGTAAATTAACCGCGCGCGAGCGGGTTGAGCTGCTGTTGGATGAAGACAGTTTCGAAGAGTTTGACATGTTTGTTGCGCATCGCTGCACTGATTTTGGCATGGAAAAACAGCGCCCGCCCGGCGATGGTGTGATCACCGGTTGGGGCACGATTAATGGCCGAATGGTTTATGTTTTCTCGCAGGATTTCACCGTGTTCGGGGGCTCGCTCTCTGAGACGCATGCCCAAAAAATTTGTAAAATCATGGATATGGCGTTGCAAAATGGCGCGCCGGTGATTGGCATAAACGATTCTGGTGGAGCACGTATCCAAGAGGGGGTTGCCTCGCTTGCAGGATATGCCGAAGTGTTCCAGCGTAATATTTTGGCCTCTGGCGTGGTGCCGCAAATCAGCTTGATCATGGGTCCTTGCGCCGGTGGCGCGGTCTATTCCCCCGCGATGACCGATTTCATTCTGATGGTCAAAGACAGCTCTTATATGTTCGTCACGGGGCCCGATGTGGTCAAAACGGTGACCAATGAGGTGGTCACGGCCGAAGAATTGGGCGGCGCCGCGACGCATACCAAGAAATCATCTGTTGCGGATGCGGCGTATGAGAATGATATCGTTGCGTTGAGCGAGGCCCGTCGTTTGGTTGATTTTCTGCCTTTGAACAACCGTGAAAAGCCACCCATACGCCCGTTTTTTGATGAACCGGGCCGCATTGAGGCGTCATTGGATACTTTGATCCCTGATAATCCCAACACCCCTTATGATATGAAGGAATTGGTTTTTAAAATCGCCGATGAAGGTGATTTTTTTGAAATTCAGGAAGATTTTGCAAAGAACATCTTAACTGGGTTTATTCGATTAGAGGGGCAAAGCGTCGGCATCGTGGCGAACCAACCCATGGTGCTCGCGGGATGCCTTGATATTGACAGTTCGCGCAAAGCGGCCCGGTTCGTGCGGTTTTGCGATGCGTTTGAAATCCCAATTCTGACGCTTGTGGATGTGCCGGGGTTCCTGCCCGGCACCTCGCAAGAATATGGTGGGGTGATCAAGCATGGTGCGAAATTGCTCTTTGCTTATGGCGAAGCCACGGTGCCAAAAGTAACCGTGATCACCCGCAAAGCCTATGGCGGAGCCTATGATGTGATGTCCTCAAAACATTTACGGGGTGATTTTAACTATGCCTGGCCCACCGCCGAGATTGCTGTGATGGGGGCCAAGGGCGCAACCGAGATTATTCATCGCGCCGATTTAGGCGATGCAGATAAAATCGCGCAACATACAGCCGATTACGAAGACCGGTTTGCCAATCCGTTCGTGGCCGCAGAGCTGGGCTTTATAGATGAGGTTATTCAACCCAAATCAACCCGCAAACGGGTCTCGAGGGCTTTTGCATCCCTGCGCGGTAAGCAGCTGAAAAATCCATGGAAAAAGCATGATAATATACCATTGTAAAAAGGTTTTGCTTTGATTTTTAGTAGTGATGTGAGCTGAGCATGCAACAGAAAACCATCAAGCGCGGCAATTGGTTCGAAATCTATGATGGACCATGTTTCACATTGGCGCGCCGGCTTCCAGCGCGGTTTGATATCAGCCGCGAGATTTCTATGCCCCTGATGTCTGCGCCGCGTTTGGCGCGCCAAATTCGGCAAGATATTTGGCGCAAACTGCAATCGATTAGGGGGTTTTTGCCGGTGGTTGAAATCACTGATTGCGGGGCGCATTTACACATACGGGCCGGGGGCGAGTTGACATGCCCAGCGCCATTTGAGCGCTCTGGCGAGCGGATCTTTGATGTCTTGAGCAATCGAGATAACCAGCGTCGCTGGGCGGCCTTTGCCGCAGCGCGCGGCCCCCATTGCCATAAACAAAAGGCTCTCCCATCATGCTAAAACATCGTGGCTTCCCGGGGCGTTTGCCGGGTACAGATTTTCAATTCACCATTCGCCGGCCCAACCCCAAAGGCGTGACGCCTTTGAAACGGCTTGAGCGCTTTAAAGACCGTCGCCCCCCGGATCGGCGGGCCGATACGGGCTTCGTGCGCGCGCTGCTTGAACATTTTTGGGATCAGCCCTTTGAGCGGGGAAATCTGGATGCAGGGCGGCTCAATTGGTTGTTTGAGCGCGAAGTGAAACCCTATGATGATCCGTTTGATCCAGCCTGTTATGGGGCCAAGCTGATCCTCGATTTGAATTTGATCCACGCCAATTTTGCTGATGCGTTTGATCCAGAATAAAAAGGACTGTTCCGATGTTTGAGAAAATTCTGATAGCCAACCGCGGTGAAATAGCCTGCCGCGTCATCAAAACTGCCCGCAAAATGGGAATCAAAACAGTTGCGATCTATTCGGATGCTGACCGTCAGGCGCTGCATGTGCAAATGGCTGATGAAGCCGTGCATATTGGCCCATCTCCGGCCAATCAATCCTATATCGTGATTGAAAATGTGATGAAGGCGATTGCAAGTTCAGGGGCGCAGGCGGTGCATCCCGGCTATGGGTTTCTGTCTGAAAACAGCCGGTTCGCGCAAGCTTTGGCGGCGGCGAATGTGGCTTTTATTGGCCCCCCTGTCGCCGCGATTGAGCAAATGGGCGATAAAATCACCTCGAAGAAAATTGCCCAAGAGGCCGGCGTTTCAACCGTGCCTGGATATATGGGCTTGATCAACGATGCCGAAGAGGCGGTTAAAATCTCGCAACAAATTGGCTATCCGGTGATGATAAAAGCCTCGGCCGGGGGCGGCGGCAAGGGCATGCGCATCGCCTGGACGGATGATGAGGCACGCGAAGGCTTTCAATCTTCTAAGAATGAAGCTGCCAGCAGCTTTGGGGATGATCGCATTTTTATTGAAAAATTCGTCACCCAACCCCGCCATATTGAAATTCAGGTTTTGGCGGATAGCCATGGCAATTGCATTTATCTAAACGAACGCGAATGCTCGATCCAGCGGCGCAATCAAAAAGTTGTGGAAGAAGCGCCGAGCCCATTTTTAACGCCAGAAACCCGGGCCGCGATGGGCAAACAAGCCTGCGCTTTGGCGCAAGCCGTGGGCTATCAAAGCGCCGGCACCGTGGAATTTATCGTCGATAGCGCGCAAAATTTTTACTTTTTGGAAATGAATACGCGCTTGCAGGTTGAACATCCGGTGACCGAGCTGATCACCGGCATCGATCTGGTGGAGCAAATGATCAATGTGGCGGCGGGCAAGCCGCTTGGCCTAACCCAAGACGCGGTTCAGATCAATGGATGGTCTATTGAAAACCGACTTTACGCGGAAGATCCTTATCGAAACTTCTTGCCCTCTATTGGCCGGCTTACCCGCTATCGTCCGCCTGCCGAAACAGCCTCAGATGATCATATTATCCGAAACGATACGGGGGTGTATGAGGGCGGCGAGATCAGTATGTATTATGATCCGATGATCGCAAAGCTGTGCAGCTGGGCGCCAAGCCGGGCCGGGGCGATTGAACATATGCGCTTGGCGCTTGACCGGTTCGAAGTTGAAGGTATTGGCCATAATTTGCCCTTTCTCAGCGCGGTGATGGATCATCCAAAATTCACCTCTGGTGATATGACAACGGCGTTTATCGCAGAAGAATACCCGGACGGTTTTGAAGGGGTTACGCTGCCAGCTGCGGCTTTGCGACGGGTTGTTGCGGCCAGCGCTGCGATGTACCGCGTTGGCGAAATACGGCGGGCTCAGATTTCCGGACGCCTCGACAATCATGCGCGCAAAGTTGGCGATCACTGGGTGGTGTGCTTGCAGGGGGAAACTCATGCTGTAACCGTAGCGGCGGATCCAAATGGGGCTTTGGTCACCTTTGAGGATGGCGCGGCGCATTATGTAATTGGAGCCTGGACGCCGGGCATAAAATTGGCCGATATGCTGGTGGATAAGACGCCGTTGGTGATGAAGGTCGATGAGATATCAGGTGGTTTTCGCTTGCGCACGCGCGGCGCGGATTTAAAGGTCACAATCCGCAGCCCCCGCCACGCAGAATTGGCGCTGTTGATGCCCGAGAAACTGCCGCCTGATACCTCAAAGCTGTTGCTGTGCCCGATGCCTGGAATGCTCGTGAAGATCAGTGTTGAGGAAGGTGAAGAGGTTCAAGAGGGTCAAGCTTTATGCACGATTGAGGCGATGAAAATGGAGAATATTCTGCGCGCCGAGCGCAAAGGTGTGGTTCAAAAAGTGAACGCCCTGGCCGGAGACAGTTTGGCCGTGGATGACGTTATCATTGAGTTCGAGTAAGCCGTTGAGCCCGACGCATTCACATATAATTGATTGCCCAAGGCCGAGGGCAATTATCTGTAGATTACCACGCTTGGGCGTGCAGGGTTCAGCCCAGCACGGCGGGCCCATATGGCTGGTTTATTTTGAACGCATTTCTTGCTGGCGCATAGGCATTTTATCGATGCTGCGGCTTAATTCTCTGGCATCCCAAGGAAATGGTTTGCGCAATTTTATTTGCCCGTCTTTGCCCATCAGCAGCACCGCGAATCCGCGTGGCCGGAATTTTTTGCGCAGGGCGGTTTCTTCGGCGGGATTTGCATCGACCAATACCACCACATCGCGTGCGGCCAATTCCTCTGCGCCTTGGTGCAAAGATTTCATCTGGGTTTGGAAATTTACATCCAAGTCGGTATTGGCAAAAACAATCACCGGCCGTTTTAGCCATAAATATCCGTCGATCGTGGTTTCGTTTGTGACGTCTACGAAGATGGTTTTAAGGCTTTCTGCGCCTCCCAAATTGGGCAGCGCGGCAACACAAATTGCGGCGATCAATGATTTCATGATGACTCCCTTTAAGTTTGATATAGGTCTCTTGAAAGCGTTTGCGAAGAGGGGTTCGCTATGATCGTTAAAAATTTTCACTCAACTCTGCGTGTTTGGCGCGGCGAAAAATGCGAGGGCGATGAAAAATGACCCAGAAAAAAGCGATATGGCAAGAGATCGCGGCGAAAGAATTGCGCGGCCGTGATCCGGCAGATTTAACCTGGAATACGTTAGAAGGTATTGCCGTGGATCCCATTTACACGGCGGATGATCTGCAGGGGCTTACCCATTTAGAGGGGCTGCCAGGGCAAGAACCCTTTACCAGAGGCGTTAAGGCCACGATGTATGCTGGACGCCCTTGGACAATCCGCCAATATGCGGGATTTTCCACAGCGGAAGCCTCCAATGCATTTTATCGCAAAGCCTTGGCTGCGGGGCAGCAGGGCGTTTCCGTGGCGTTTGATTTGGCCACGCATCGCGGCTATGACAGCGATCACCCGCGCGTTATAGGCGATGTGGGCAAAGCCGGCGTTGCGATTGACAGCGTTGAGGATATGAAAATCCTTTTTGAAGGAATCCCGCTTGATAAAGTATCCGTCTCGATGACGATGAACGGTGCGGTGATCCCGATTTTGGCCAATTTCATCGTCACAGGTGAAGAGCAGGGCCATGATTGCCAGGTGCTTTCGGGCACTATTCAAAACGATATTCTCAAAGAATTTATGGTGCGCAACACCTATATTTATCCGCCCGAGCCTTCGATGCGCATTATCGCGGATATTATCGAATATACCTCGTCCAATATGCCCAAGTTCAATTCGATTTCGATTTCGGGCTATCATATGCAGGAAGCCGGGGCGAATTTGGTGCAAGAGCTGGCCTATACGTTGGCGGATGGCAAAGAATACGTGAAAACTGCGATGGCGCGTGGGATGGATATTGATCAATTCGCGCCGCGCTTGTCTTTCTTTTTTGCCATTGGGATGAATTTCTTCATGGAAGCGGCGAAGTTGCGGGCCGCGCGGCTGTTATGGCATCGTATTATGGAAGAGCTTGGTGCCAAAACGTCAAAATCCAAAATGCTGCGAACCCATTGCCAGACCTCGGGCGTCAGTTTGCAGGAACAAGATCCTTATAATAATGTTGTGCGCACCGCCTATGAGGCGATGAGCGCGGTTTTGGGGGGGACGCAATCGCTGCATACCAATGCTTTGGATGAGGCGATTGCCCTTCCCACCGAATTTGCCGCCCGTATCGCGCGCAATACCCAATTGATCTTGCAAGAAGAAACCGGAGTGACCAATGTGGTCGATCCACTGGCCGGCTCTTATTATGTGGAAAAGTTAACCTCGGATTTGGCTGAGGCCGCCTGGAAATTGATCGAAGAGGTGGATGATATGGGCGGGATGACCAAGGCCGTGGCCAGTGGTTTGCCCAAGCTGCGCATCGAAGAAACCGCGGCGCGCCGTCAAGCCGATATTGACCGTGGCGATCAGGTGATTGTTGGGGTGAATAAATACCGGCTGCCTGAGGAAGATCCGATTGATATATTGGATATTGACAATGAAGCCGTGCGCGAGGCGCAAGTAACCCGTTTGAAGCAGATCCGCGAAGCCCGTGATGAGGCGGCCTGCGACGCGGCGTTGGCAGAATTAGAACGGCGGGCGCAAGCGGGTGGCAATCTTTTGGAAGCTGCGGTTGAGGCTGCCCGCGCCCGCGCCTCTGTTGGAGAGATCAGTATGGCAATGGAGAAAATATTTGGCCGTCACCGCGCCGAGGTTAAAACCTTGGCCGGCGTTTATGGCAAAGCCTATGAGAATGACGAAGGCTTTGCCGCCATTCAGCGGGATATAGAGGCCTTTGCCGAGGAAGAAGGCCGGCGACCGCGTATGCTAGTGGTAAAGATGGGGCAGGATGGCCATGACCGAGGCGCCAAAGTGATCGCCACCGCCTTTGCCGATATCGGCTTTGATGTCGATGTGGGCCCCTTGTTTCAAACCCCAGAGGAAGCCGCGCAAGATGCGATTGACAATGATGTGCACGTGATCGGTATATCCAGCCAGGCGGCGGGGCATAAAACGTTGGCTCCGGAACTGATTAAAATCTTAGCAGCCCGCGACGCGGGCGATATCTTGGTGATTTGTGGGGGGGTTATTCCCCAACAGGATTATGATTTTTTGAAAAATGCCGGCGTGAAGGCGATTTTTGGCCCGGGCACCAATATACCCTCGGCGGCGCAAGATATTTTGAGCTTAATCCGCGCCAATCGGCGCTGATCTAAGGCAATGATGCAACAGAAACGGGTTTTGTGACCTGAAAAGCAAGCGTGAGATGGTACCTATGGTGCTTGGTATAGATCATATCGCAATCAGCGCCGGCCGTTTGCAAGAGGGCGTTGAGTATGTTGAGGCCGCTCTGGGCGTGCCCTTAGAGGCTGGCGGGCGTCATTTGCGCTTTGGAACCCATAATCGGCTGCTGAATCTGGGCGAGCTATATTTGGAGGTTATCGCGATCGACCCGCAGGCCGAAGCCCCGTTTGCGCCCCGTTGGTTCGATCTAGATCGGTTTTCCGGTCGCCCCAGACCCACCAACTGGATTTGCCGCACCGAGGCGATGGGCCCGGCTTTGAAGGCTGCGCTGCCCCAAACGGGCCCCAGTGTTGCGGTCAGCCGCGGCGATCTGAACTGGTTGATAAGCGTACCCGAGACCGGTATTTTGCCGCTTGATAATATGGCCCCGGCTTTGATCGATTGGCTGGGCAATCCCGCACCCGCCCAAAAGCTGCCTGATCGGGGCTGTCGCTTGAGGCAGCTGAAAATTGCGCATCCCCAAGCTGAGTTGCTTGCGGCTTATTTGGCTGCGCAGCTGCAGGATGATCGGGTTTTGATCGAAAAGGCTGATCAACCACAGCTCAGCGTTTGCCTGACAACGCCAACCGGAGAGGTGGTGTTGGAATGAGACTGCGCGACGCCAATGTGCAGGATGCTCCTGCAATCGCTGATCTTTGGAACCCTATTATTCGCGATACGCTAAACACCTTCACCACTGAAGAAAAAACCATCATTGCGCTTGAAACAGCAATTTCTGCTGCAGGCTTGGAAAACCGTGGGTATTTTATCGCCGAGGATGCGGTTGGTCTGTTGGGGTTTTGCACCTATTTTCAGTTTCGCGGGGGACCAGGCTATCGCCATACGATGGAGCATAGCATTATTTTGGCCCCAAGGGCGATGCGCCAAGGGATCGGGCGTCAGTTGATGGAGCGGCTCTGCCGCCATGCGTCCAATAATGGGGTGCATAGCCTTTGGGCCGGGGTCAGCGCTGCAAATTTAGCGGGCTTGAAGTTTCACAAAGCGTTGGGCTTTCAAGAAAGAGCCCGGCTTCCCGAGGTGGGGTATAAGTTTGAAACTTGGCTGGATTTGATATTGATGCAAAAAATTTTGTGAACAGAAGCTGACATTTCAAATCGGGAAGGGTATTCAAGCTCTATGTCGCTTTGGTCTCGTATCTCTGAAGTTCTTTCGGCTTTGGCAAAGGGTGCGCCTTTGTCCGAAGTCTTTGCACGTTGGAGCAAGCCGCCCGAGCAAACCGTGGCCTTTACCATTGCCGTGATTGCGCTGGGTGCAAAAATGGCAAAGGCCGATGGGCATGTCACGCGCTCAGAGGTGCAGGCGTTTCGACAAGTGTTCCATATTCCCCCCGAGGCGCTTGAACAAGCCGCGCGGGTTTTCGATTTGGCGCGACAGGATGTTTCGGGGTATGAACATTACGCTGGGCGGATTGGCGCTATGTTTGGCAGCGGTAGTAAAATTTTAGAGGATTTGCTGGAAGGGCTGTTTCACATTGCGACTGCTGATGACGATTATCACCCGAAAGAAAACGTCTTTTTAGAAAAAGTGGCTGATTTATTCGGGCTTGAGGGGATGCAATTTCAATCCATTCGCGCCCGCTGCGTGAACGGCTATGCTGCGGATCCCTACACAATTTTGGGGGCATCTCAGGAGGAGGCCTTTCCCATAATAAAGGCCAAATGGCAGGCGCTGGTGCGCGATAGCCACCCCGATCTGATGATCGCGCGCGGGGTACCCGCAGAAGCCGTGAAATTAGCCGAAAAACGCTTGATCCGGGTGAATGAAGCCTTTGAGAAAATTAAAAACGCCAAAAGCTGATCGGCCCCCCTTGCCTTTGCGGCACCCGCAATCATCAGCGCGCAGCCCGGATCTGCCCAAATCAGAGAAGATAAATTGTTTCACAGTGCCTCAGCGGGTGGCATAGCTTGCACGTTGCCGGTTGCCTCTCCCTCGAAGGCAGGCCGGTGAAGCTGAACCTTTCTGGGCAGCTCGCGCCGAGCCTTTTCTGTCAGCGGCGCGCGGTGGTTTAAGCGATGCAAAAAGCGCCTCTGCGCAAGTGCCGCAACGCCTTTTGGGATAGATTATTTTGCCTGGAAGGCAAAGCTGGCATTCATCGCGCGCGCAAGCGATTTCAAGCGGGCTTCGGCCACCTCACCATAAAGGCTTACGGCATCGCCTTCCAAAACCAGCTGCAAGGCTTTGGCATCCGGGGCCCAAAATAATTTGGCGTTGGTTTCCTCTTTATTCACCCACATCATGGCGCCAAGCCGCATCGCTTTGCCCAAAATTTCTGCCATACGCATCTGCTCCTGAGACAATAAAGAAAACAGGTTTTCGAATTTATGGCCTTTGCGTTGATTGCGATAGCGGTGCATCAACGAAAGCCCCAGGAATACTCTTTCGGCATGTTTCAACCCGCCCAAATTGGCCCGTGTAGCGTTGTCAAAGCAGATTTCGGCGCGATAATCGGGATGGCCGCGCCAACTTACATCATGCAGATGGCAGGCGGCTTTGATCAGGCGCGCTGCCTCGTCATCCGCGGTAGGAAAAAGCGGCAAAACAAATTTGAACAATTGCAAGCCAAAGCCGGGTGCGCGCGCATCTTTCATTTCTGCGAAGGCGCAGGCTTCAATCAGCGGATCTTTTTTGCGCAGTTTTTTTGACATTTGTTCGTATAAAAGCCCTTCGCGTATACCATAGCTGGAGAGGGCAATATCTATCGGTGTAAAACTCTCAACCAGCGCATCAAGAACTTCAATCGCGTAAGGTAGCAGCGCCATGCGTGCCCCCGAGATGCCGCATTTGATCCGCAATTTCTCAGGATCCGATTGGCGTAGGAAAGCGGCCGTTTTTTGCACTGCGTCTTTATCCATGCGGTATTCATGAATCACGTGTAACGGGTAGGCACGGCGCTCCATGTCGATACGCGCCAGCGCGCGCCAGGATCCACCCACCAGAAACAAACGGTTATGTTGCGGCCCCATTTTCTCCGTTAACTTGGCCATGTTGCGGGCAATCAACTGCTGGCGTGCCGCTGCACCGCCTTGAAGCTCGCGCAGCTTCAACGGGCCAATTCTTGCGCTGATGCGCTTGCCCACTTTGCCGTCGCCGATTTCGGCCAGCTCCATCGAGGAACCGCCCAAATCACAAATCAATCCATAGGCGCCGGGCCAGCCCAGTAACACGCCCTGTGCAGATAAGCGGGCCTCTTCTTTGCCCTTGATCACCAAGACCGCCTGACCGGTTTTCTCCTTTAGCTCTTGAACGAAAGCGGCGCCGTCTTGCGCGTCACGCACCGCCGCTGTAGCCACCGCGATCAAGCGCGGTATGCCCATGGCTTTTGCCAAATAAGTAAAGCGCAAAATCGCCGCCACCGCGCGCGCGCGGCCCTCGGGATTCAAGCACCCGGTTTCTGCCAGCCCCGCCCCCAAGGCACACATTATTTTTTCATTGTAATAATAGGCGGGCGAACGCGCAGCCCCGTCAAACACCACCAAACGCACCGAGTTTGACCCTATATCGACAACACCCACTTTCGACAGCGCGACCAGATCACCTTTTTTGCGCAGGCGCGAGTCAAAGTTTGCCTGTTCCTGTTTGGAAGGCGCATAGTTTGACACCATTACATTGCCCCCCGCGGGTGGTTTGTCTGTCTCGCTTTATGGCGGCCAGAATGCGCTAGGTCAATCGCTTGAATGGTCC
>ERZ1048872.1280-NODE-1280-length-21610-cov-6.261053_pt1 | contig 21610 bp, 20 predicted proteins | sample MGYA00383100_ERZ1048872 | MGnify/ENA primary metagenome ERZ1048872 (study PRJEB29581, sample SAMEA5548370) | metagenome | biome: marine; feature: coastal; material: water | depth 50 m | study: Short-term variability in the microbial, nano- and picoplankton...
AAACTAAAAATCTTTAACGTTTAGAATTGCGGCGGGACAGCATTGGAATCAGCCAGAGGAAACAGGCAAAGGTCCAGATGATACTCCCGATAGTCGAGAGATAATCCCCACTTAGAATGCCTGCCACGATGAAAAATATTCCTGAAATGATGAAGCAGATCAGACCCGCCAGTTCTAGATAAAAATATTTCATTGCTATTTGTGTTTAAGTGCTGCTTTGTTGCTGAAAAGCGTTAAAGGAATAGACGAGCAGTCCTGCCCAAATCAATCCAAAGGTGACAGCATGAGTTGAAGTAAAAGGTTCATTGTAAAGATAGATTCCAATCACAAGTTGGATAGATGGAGTCAAATATTGTATAAAACCCATTGTTGAATAACGTAGTCGTTTGCCTGCATTAGTGAACCACAACAGTGGTAGTGAAGTTACTACTCCTGCGCCTATTAATAAAAAATCTGTTTTCCACACATTTCCAAAAGATCCCGTTCCGTCAATTTCCCAAAACACGATTAAAACTGCAGCCAAAGGTGCAAGTAAAGCAGTTTCCATTAAAAGTCCCACCAAAGGTTTTACAGGTATCATTTTGCGGAATAATCCGTAAAAAGAAAAGGTGAAGGCTAAAGAAAGTGCAATCCATGGTAGTGAACCAAAATTCCAGAGAAAATTCAAGACTCCTAAAGCAGCAAAACCCACCGCTACAATTTGCCAAATATTTAAACTTTCTTTCAAAAAGACTGCACCCAGCAAGATTACCAACAGTGGATTGATAAAATAACCTAAACTTGATTCAATAACCTGGTTTGTGTTTACTCCATAAATAAAAACAAACCAGTTGCAGCCCAACAGTGTTGCTGTACCAAGCAGCATCAAGATGTATTTTGGCGAATGAAATAATTGGCGGAATTCTCCTAAACGTTTCTGTATCGCCAGCAAAGCTAAGAGAAAAAACACAGACCAGACCATGCGGTGAGTCAATATTTGCATCGATGGAACAGTATCGAGAAATTTCCAGTAAATGGGAAGAAAGCCCCATGACACATAAGCCAACAGGGCATACTCTACTCCGGATCTGGTTTCAGAATGTTGGGATTGAAATAAGCTGATCAAGTTAAACTGTTTTTGCTTTGAGGTTTGTGGTTTAAGTGTAAAAATGCAAATCCCTCTACGAGAGAAAGGGCAAATTTAAGATTCTGACTTTTTCAATAGTTAATAAAATATGCTGTTTCAGCTATTTCGTTTCAGGATACTGGAAAGTGAAGAGTGAAGATGCTGCCCTCTGCGATTGTGCTTTTCAGCGATACTGTACCATCGAGTAATTCCATCAAACTCTGCACGAGAGTAAGTCCGAGTCCAGTGCCCTTTTGAGGTGCATTTCCGGCAACTTTAACTTGGTGAAATACTTTAAAAATATGCTGTTGCTGTTCTTCACTCATGCCGCAACCGGAATCTTTAACAGCTACGTCAATTCCGCTTTCGTCTTGAGTACAACGGATTTCAATACGCCCTTCTGGCTCAGTAAATTTAATCGCGTTAGCAAGTATATTTATTAAAACTTGACGTACCTTGCCGGCATCAGAAAACAACAGGAACTGTTGATCATGCTGAAAAATAAGCTCATGTTCTATAGACTTTTCCTGCAGTAAAGGTTCAAGCCCTTCCATTACATCCTGCAGCAAATTTTCTAACTGAAAATTATTCTGCTGAATTTCCATCTGACCTGCTTCAATTTTAGAAAGATCGAGCAGTGAGTTGATCAATTCCAGCAAATGTCGTCCACTTTTTAATATCCTGCCTAGACGGTCAGTTTGATAAGCAGAAAGTTTCTCATCCCCTATTGATTCCAGTAAAACTTCTGTAAATCCGATGATAGCATTCAGCGGTGTTCGCAGTTCATGTGACATATTGGTCAGGTACATACCCTTGGCACGGCTGGCTTCATCAAGTTGACGATTTGAAGATTCTAGCAATTCAGTACGTTCCCGGATGACGTCTTCCATTAGCTGGAAAATTTCAGTCAGTTTTTGGACTTCATCCTCATTTTCGGAAAAATCTTCTATGTTATCACTTGATTTGAGAACAGGGCTGCCGATTTCACGATCCTGTTCATTTATAACCTGTTGAACTTCACTTCTCAATTGTCTCAGCGGAGCAGAGATTCGTTTTGCGAAAAATAAGGCTAAAACCAAAACCAACAGCAAAACTACTGAAGCAACGATCCAAATCCAAATTCCAAGTCCGGATAAACCCTGCTGCAGTTCGGAAGCCTGCTGCCGCGCAAAATTGGTTTGCCAGCGTACCATGATTTCAACCTGCCTGCTGATCTTTAAAACCAGCGGCCACTCCTCGGTCGACCATTCAAGCAACGCTGTTTCAGAGTTGTTGTTTTGAACTTTAGTATTTGCTTTTTGCTGGAGATTTTCGAGAGACAAAATCATCAGCCGTAAATCATAAAAAGCACGCCGTTCAACCGAACGTTCTCCTTCCCACACACGTGACTTTTTATAAAGCAGACCTAGTTGCTCGAAAGCTGGATGTATCTCATTTTTCCACGTCAGCTCACGTTGCTTGAGAAACTTATCATCAGCACTTTCCAACCATGCCTTTTGTACCCATGTTGCACGATGTACTGCATTGTTAAGTGTAAACCATTTAATGGAAACAGCAGGTAGATCACGATGCTGTTCCAAGGCTCGGTTTTGTTCCAATGTCAGCCAATACAGGGCAAAAAATCCCAACAATGTTATTGCTGCACAGACCGCGACAACCAGCAAAATTTTGTGGCCTAAACTTTGGAACATATGCTGTTGTATTATGAAAATATAATCCATGAAATGGCTGCTAGCTTTTATAAGCTAAATCAACCCCTACCTAAATCAGCAATCCGGAAATGAAAATGTGTTAGTAGATTTTACAGTTTCACCATCATCATTATTAATCATTTGTCACCGGTTTCTGCCGAAATGCAAAAATCAGGTTTAGGACAAGCCAGCCTGATGATGTCAGCCAGAAAATTGCTCCTGCACGGACAAGCCAGTCAATTTGTAAAAGCGCACCTGGTAATAAAGTCAGCATTGCCAGTGCAGCCTGTAGTAATTGTCCGGATGTTCGTTTTGCCGGCAAAATTTCTTTGAGCAAAGGAACCTTCACTTTTCCGACCAAAGTGCTGAAACGGTGAAACCAAATTAAAAACGGTACAATTTTGTATAACATCCCGTTGGTGATTGTTGCCGCAAAACCCATTAAAAACAGCAGCCCAAAAGCAAAAGTCAGCCGTTCATCAGGCCAGAATAAATGTACGGACAGACAGAGCAATGACAGTGGAAAAGCGAGCAGGCCTATTTGCCAAAAACGCAAAGTGGCATCCACGACTTTTCGTTTGCGTTTAAGCAACATCTGCCAGACAGTTAGAGTAAATATTATACTTGCCGTTACTCCCGGCAGCATCGCTGTGAAGAGCAATACTGAACCTGCTGAGTTTAAGAGCATGACTGAAACAGCGGCTAAACTAAACATTCCGGCACGTAAAATCCAGATCGCACGCTTTTCCGGAAAAGGACTGGAAAGGTAAAACATCGGAATTATGTGAAATCCAACTCCAATAATCAATCCGCCAATTCCTCCGGACAGTGCCAAAGTCACATGCAGGTTTTTGACGATCGAACGTTCAATCAGCGGTGGCCACAATCCAGTAATTGCGCCAATCTCGAGCACACCAAGTGACACTGCGAGTGCCAGTGATATCAGTGAAATGCGCATGGCAACTACCACAGGACGATTTGCCTTTACCCGGAAAAGTGCTGTCAGCAGTTGTGTGAGGAAAACTGTGAAGGCAAGCAATAACGCTGCGATTGCAACTGGAAACAACAACGGAGAAATTAGTAATAATCCTCCCGCCAAGGCCAAAATACCGATGATCATGAAAAAATGTACTACGCGTGATAACGCGATCCACGGAACTTGACCTCCTGCCAGAACCGGAACAAGCTGATAAAAAGCACCCATCATTATCATCATGACCCAGCCTAAAGTTATCAGGTGGGTTAAGGCAATAGTTTCAAAATGCCAACTACTGCTGAAAACTAAAACTCCCCGGTATAGTATCAGACTTCCTGCCAGTAAACCGAACACCGGAGCCGTAAGGAAAAAACGAAAAGGAATATCTTCAGGCGGGGCTTGGTCCAGACTCAGTCCGGAAGATCTCATTGGACCTCCTGCCAAATCCACAATTCAATTGAACCATCTTCAAACTTATCCAGATGGGTCAGCATTCCGCGTTCTTCAAGCAGAGGAAACAACGGACGTGGAGCTTGCCGATGAAGCATTTTCAGCACCTCCGTTTTTTGCAGTTTGTCAACTGCCTCCAGCACCACAACCATCGGTTCCGGAGGTTCAAGTTCGCGGCAATCCACCGTGATGATGGAGTGTCCGCCTGGCACAGAATCAGGAATCATGGGGGCTACTCGATGGCATCCATTTTCTGGATTAAGTCCGGAACTTGAGCAGTTAATTGTTGATCGACCATTGGATAGAGCATACCCTCTTCCTTCATATTATGTTGCTGGATCAACATCAGCAGAGTTTCGCCTGCGCCAAGAGTAGTGTCAGGATCATCAATTTCAAGCGATTCCTGAATTTGAGCTAATATGCCGTTCATTTGAACATGCTCTGCGCGCATAACCATTGTGGGGCCTTGAGTCATGCCTGTCGCTTCTTCAAACGCGGGAAACAAAATCGCTTCTTCCATCTCAAAATGCCTCCGCATTCCTGCTTCAAAAGCGAGCATCTTTTCCCGTCCTTTTTCAAAACTTCCTGAGAGTAACTCTGCTTCAGCATCTGCGTACAGTTGATCACAACGTGCATGATCTGCTGCCATATATTCATTTATTGTCTGCATCTTTTCCTTGGTTAATGTGTGAGCCTCCCAATGAAAAAGTTGATCGAAAATAACTTTTACTGTATAAATCAACAGTGAAAATTAAAAATCAATCAGCTAAAATTAGAACATAATTGAGGTTCAAAATCGAGTGATTAGTCATTTTGGAAGCTATAATTTATTTAACAGAATCTCCGGAAGCTGAGATTTAAATGCTGAGTTGAACGAAGGATGGTACTATCTGCAGAAAACATTTTTAATGCAAAAAGGTAGCTTAAAACAAACAATACATCATTCAAACTTTAAAGTCTTCAGCTTGCAAGATTTCTGTAAACAGGCCAATCTGCAAGCGTAGCTTTGAAGAGTTGCCTGCTTCTTTTTCCTTTAAAAAACTGCTTGATCTTCAGCTCCGACATCCACTTTTAATTAATTTAGCACTCCAATTTATAATTCAAATGACATATCAGTCCATTCAGTATCGTTTTCAGGCTGCACAGGTTTTGGTGCGTGACGCAGGTTTATATGCTCTTCAGTGGTTCAGAAATCTCGAGAGTCTGCATACCGAGCAAAAAGGTCCACAGGATTGGGTGAGCGAGGCTGACCGTGAAGTAGAAAAGATGATTCAAAAAAGGCTGAAAGAATTATTTCCGGAAGATGGGTTTTTTGGCGAAGAAAGCGGATTTCAGTCACAAAATTCTGAAGGTCTCTGGGTTGTGGATCCGATTGATGGAACAAGCTGTTTTCTGCAGGGTATATCAACCTGGTGTGTCTCAATCGCTTATGTCGTAGATAATGAAATTGAGATTGGGCTGATTTACGCTCCCTGCACAGATGAATTGTTTGCAGCACAACGTGGAAAGGGGGCAACGTTGAACGGACGTCCCATGAGACCGAGTAAAGCAACTTCACTTTCTGAAGGTATTGTAGGTTTGGGATATTCACCTAAAAGTTCTATCGAGGCGATCCAAAAAGCATTTGCTTATTTATTCGAAAACGGTGGTGTCTATCACGATATTGGTTCAGGTGCCTTGATGACCGCATATGTTGCTGCGGGACGTTATGTCGGATATTATGAATATCAGATAAATTCCTGGGACTGTCTGGCAGGTATCGCTATGGTTCGTGAAACCGGTGGCTGGACCAATGACTTTTTAGCCAATGACGGTTTACACACTGGGAATCCAGTTCTCGCGGCAGCTCCCGGAACCAAAGAAGCCATGTTAAACTTATTCAGCGCAGCCGGTCATTAAGCCTGCACTTTTCCAGACTTGCCAATGTTTCAAGCAATTAAGCCTTTGTCAAATCCTGCCATGGGTGCCTGCTGGCAGGAAAAAAATTTCCAGTTTGGTCTGGTTGCCACGGACGTCGTTTGTATCCACTATGTATTCTATGCTGATTTACTTCCGCAAGCCGGAACTGAAGCAGCACTGTTGAACCTTGTTGAATTGGACAAACAGTTTCAGTTTGGTGATGTCTGGGGCTGGCAAGCAGAATATTCCGGAAAAAATGAAGCTCCGCTGACTTATCTCATACAACTCGAAAAAAGTGATGGTACTAAGCATTTTGTGATTGATCCTTTTGCGAGAGAAAGTCGGGGTGGTGAACAGTGGGGAAGAACTCTCGGTTTTGCGGTGGATGCGGAAGATTATTCTCTTAAAGTATTTTCACGGACGCAGGATTATTTTTTTCATGGAATACGTCGATTACCGGTTATGCGTCCGGAAACTCCAACTGTTAAAATTACTTCAAGACCTCCTGCACCTCAACATTCTTTGGAACAGAGTATTGTTTACGAATGTCACCTCCGCGGAATGACCCGCAACCCATCCAGTGCCGTCGCTGATTCTGCTGCTTCCGGAACCTATCTGGGTTTGACAAATTGCATTCCACACCTGAAAACACTTGGTGTAACTGCGGTTGAATTACTGCCTGTTTTTGATTTTGATGAAAACGAGAGAACGTTTTCTGCCGATGACAAGGTTCATCCATTATATAATTATTGGGGTTATTCAACGCTTCAGTTTTTTGCACCAAAACAAAATTATGCAGCAGATGTGGAAAATGCTGTGTCGGAATTTAAAGCGATGGTTGATAAATTCCACGCAGCCGGTTTAGAGATATGGCTGGATGTGGTTTTTAACCATACCGCAGAATTTGGTGCGGATGGTCCCGTGGATCATTTCAAGTCACTTGCTCCGGATCATTGGTATTTGCTGGAAAAAGACGGTTCTCACAAAAATTATTCCGGCTGCGGGAATACGCTGAAATGTGCCCATCCAACCAGTAGAAGGATGATTCGTGAATGCCTCATTTACTGGGCACACGAAATGGGAGTTGACGGCTTTCGGTTTGATCTCGCCACAATCCTTAATCGTGACGCATCCGGAAATGTCATGGATTTTCCGCAGTTACTATGGGAATTGAGGAATGATCCGTCACTGAAAAATATTAAACTGATTGCGGAACCTTGGGATGCTTCCGGAGCTTACGAACTGGGTAAAGCATCCGGACTTGCGGATTGGGCGGAGTGGAACGATAAATACCGTGATACTGTACGCCGTGCTTTGCGGGGTGAGGAAAAAATGATGGAGGCGCTTAAAGCCTCAATTCTCGGCAGTCCGGAAATTTTCGGTTCTGTAGATTCCGGCAGGAAATACAGCCTCAACTTTCTCACTTCGCACGATGGTATGACGTTGATGGATCTCGTTTCATACAACGAAAAACACAACGAAGCTAACGGAGAAAATAACCGCGATGGTCATAATTCCGAATTTGCTGAAAACTGCGGAATTGAAGGGCCGACTAATAATCAGGAAATACAAAAATTACGTTTCCGCAAAGTACGTATGTTTCAATGCCTGCTCCAACTGTCAAACGGAATTCCGATGCTGCTCGGAGGTGATGAATTCGGCAGGACGCAGCAGGGGAATAACAATGCCTATTGTCATGACTCTGAGCTGACATGGCTTGACTGGGAGCTTGCAGAAAAAAACTCTGAGCTTTTGCTGTTTACTCGTCGTATGATTGCTGTGCGGAAACAGTACTTTTCTTTTCTGTTTTCAGCAAAAAGTAATTATCAGTGGTTTGACGCTTCCGGAGGTACGGAAGAGTTTGAGCCATATGTACGTACTCTGCATTACGAAGTAACAAATTCTGAGTGGCCGGAACAGACAATACGTGTACTTATCAATTGTTTTGAGCAGCCGGTTGAATTTATGCTGCCCAGAGAAATCGATTGGAGGGTGCTGATTGACAGCCATAAGGAGCCTGCAGAATACATTCCTCCTCAAGCAGGAAGCGCATGGTTGGAAGGATTTACCGTGCAAATCTTGAGAGCTACTGGTGTGAAAGTTTGAAATTGTAAAATTGACGATTTCCTGCTTTTCCAGGATAAATTATGGAAAGAGATTAAATGTCAAAAACAAAAAAAGATACTCCTGCTCTTGGAGCCGATTACAGCGCTAAAATGAAAAGCAGATATGCTGAAAAAGTTAAGCCCTCCGCTAAAATATATTCAAAAGCAGATCGTCGTGATAATCGTATAGTGCAAAATATGACAGAGGAAGCTCAACAGGAATCACAGAAAGGAAGCAGTTGTCATGGGCATTGTTTATGCGGGGCTGTAAGCTTCAACATCACAGGTGATTTGCGTCAGGTGGTCAATTGTCATTGCGGACAGTGCCTTCACACTCACGGACATTATGCGGCATACAGTGCGGTTGAGAAAAACAAAATTCAGTTTGTGAATGATGCCGGACTCAAATGGTATCGTTCTTCAAACGAAGCAAGACGTGGGTTCTGCCAGGAATGTGGAGCAAGTCTTTTCTGGGAACGTCTTGGAGCAAGTACCATCAGTATTGCTGCAGGAATGCTCGATTTAGCTCACGGAATAAAAACGATTGGGCACATTTACTGTTCAGACAAACCTGAGTATTATGATATTGTTGATGATTTGCTTAAGTTTCCTCAATCCTCAGCGGGTGAACTTGAAGGTGACAACAGCTAAACAGTTGAAATAAGCTTCAACTCAAAAAAAGCCCTGAACCCATATCATTTCGAATTAAGCGCTAAATCTGCTATCTGCAACAACGCTAATATCATCAAGATTTCTCACAACCTTCGAAATGACAACATTTTAACTCTCCATCTTTAATAACTGTGTTGAGGTCTGTCTACTAAATATCACAAAATTAACATACAGTCACCATAACTAAAAAAGCGGTAATTATGATCAATCGCTTGCTTGTATGCAGACAATAAAAAATCACGTCCGCAAAAAGCTGAAACTAATATCATCAATGTTGATTTTGGAAGGTGAAAATTGGTCAGTAGTCCAGCCATCATCCTGAATTCGTAAGGTGCGTGAATAAAAATATCTGTCCAGCCGGAACTGTGCTGGAAATTCTGTTGCGCCAACGTTTCCAGGACTCTTACAGAAGTTGTGCCAAGGCAAATAATCTTTTTTTGATTTAGCCTGTATTTCTTCAACTGCTCCAGAGTTTGAGAGGTAACAGAAAAAAATTCCGTATGCATTTTGTGTTGCCTGATTTCTTCCACCTCAATGGAGGAAAAAGTACCCAGCCCGACATGTAGTGTAACCTCCAAGATGTCTATACCACGCTTTCTGATTGCTGATAAAATTTCTGGTGTAAAATGCAAACCAGCAGTTGGAGCAGCAATTGCCCCCGGTTCTGAAGCAAAACAGGTTTGGTAACGTTCCCTGTCTTCCTCGTTTTGTAAATCACTCGCTTGCCTACGTTCGATGTAAGGCGGTAAAGGTGGGAGACCAAATTCTTCTAAACGTTCTTTCAAAAGTTCAGCTTCTTCAAATGACAACAGCCATTTTCCCTCTTCAAGTCTTTCCTGCGCAACTGCACGGAGACGTCCACTGCAAAATTCTAGAAGCTCTCCAGTTTTTATCCTTCCGGCCTTACGAACAATAGCAGACCAGTGACCTTCACTTTTTTCTTCAATCAGTAATGCTTCAATTACTGCTCCTGTTTGACGTTTTCCGGGAAGACGAGCAGGCAAGACTTTGGTGTTGTTGATGACAAGGCAGGAGGATTCAGGTAACAGCGAAACTATTTCGGCAAAGTTGTGATGTGAGATTTGTCCACTTTGACGTTCCAGCAGGAGCATACGAGACTGGTCACGCTTAGGTGATGGATGTTGGGCAATGAGTTTTTGTGGAAGTTCATAATCGTATGAACTTAACTTCGAATCGTATGCAGGCATTGAGAAATTGTAGATAAAATGTCAGCTTAGAGCAAACAGGTTTATTAAAAAATGTATCCTTTTCTGCCTGTTCTGCTGCTAATTCGTTCTATCCATACCTCCCATTTTTTTTATACGCTCTTCAGGAGCAATAATCTGTATTATTTTTGCCCCAAATTTTTCATTTGAAACAACGACCTCACCTTGAGCGACCAATTTTCCGCTGACGAACATATCAAGGTTTTCACCAACTAATCTGTGCAATTCCATAACAGATCCCTGACCAAGTGAAAGGAAGTCGTTGATGTTCATTTTTGCTCGTCCTACCTCAAAGGTAACGGTCAAAGGCATCTTCAGCAAAAAATTCAAATCAACACCTTCTTCATCACCGGACGCTGCGTCCATGGTGGGCGAGGTGTCTGACGCCGATTCCAGTAATTCATCGATATTATCGTCAGTCGATTCAACTGTCTCGGTGATTAAGGAACTCAAATCACCACTGCCGCCAAAATCCTCCGAAGCTGGGCTGTTTCCATCCATCTCATTCATCAACGAATCCATATCATCTTCAGGATTATCCACATTTTCAGCCTCAGTACTTTCCTGATCTTCTTGAACTTCTTCGTCTGTCATTATTTACTCCAGTACAAAATATTATTAAACGGATTCGGAGGACTCCAGCTCCCAGCAATTGCGCAATAGCGGCTCTTCAAGGGCATCACAACCGGAAGGACTTTCAAAACCTTTCAACTTAAAAGTAAAAGCCATTTCATCCGGAATTAGTGCTTGTAAATCAACAGAACTTTCAGCATTGCGGAAGACGGCAAAGCAGCGGAAAGTTTCTTCAGTTAATTTTTCTACCTTCCGGATTTGAGGCCGACAGGACCACTTCCGCATAAAGCAAAAATGCTGTACATGTGCTTCCGCGACTTGCTCCAATCCGGAGAGAAAAACCGATCCGCGATAAGCTGTACCATAAACCTGAGCAGCTTTACGGCTTGCTAAATAATTTGGAACCTCATCCGCACTAAGGTGTCCATATGCCCTACCTGTTGGGAAATCAATCATGGTGGCGGCAAATCGGTGCCCTCCAAGATGACTGCTGTCCCAGACTTCAACGGCAGATTTTTGCCTAGAAACATGATAACGCATTTTATCAGCAAGTTCCTGCCCAAACTTGGCACAGCATTTATCATGCCTCCCATGGGTACAAATAAAAATCTGCTCCCCTTCAATTGCGGCAGGTGAAAAAGCGGTAGTTATTCCATCACGAAAATATGATTCCAAAACTGCTGGAATTTGACTGGGCATCACATTTGAATAACATTGTTTTTCAGGATAGATAAAAATATTTACTTTGTCCTGACTCAGTCCTGCCCGGCTGATCAGGCGGATGCTGATTTTTCCATTGACTACGCTTTGTTCTTTCATCCATTTTTTTAATCCCTGCGGAAATCCACCTTTTGATTCAAGTGCTTCATATTGCCAATATTTTTTTGGCCAGGTGATAAAAATGAAATGCCTGGCATATGGAGCGGTTCCCGCAAGTGGTTCAGCAGATTTCCTTGTCAAAACGCTGCAGTAATTTAAAGCGGACATTTTTCAGTTTCAGTTAGTTGTTGCACAGGCAGTCTTTCAGGATTTAACAAGAGCAGCATAAGGTTTGTAACAGGCAACTTTATGCTTAATCTCCTGCGGATTATTCTCAAAACATGTTGCAGAACCAGCTTGAATATTTTGCAGAGCAGGAGAAATGTTTCTACATTTATCCTCAACCAGCGGACAGCGTGAAGCGTAGGCACAGCCATTTCCGGATAGGGTTTCAAAATTTGAATCCGGTATTTTAGGAACAGAACTAGCTGCAGATTTACTTTTTTTACGTGAAGGATCGGTACGGGGAACCGCTGCCAGTAAAGCGCGTGTATAAGGATGCTGAGCATGATCAAACAGCATTTGCGTTCGACCCTGCTCCACAATCCTGCCAGCATACATCACTGCAACTTTTGTTGTCATGTGCCGAACTATGCTGAGGTCATGACTGATAAACAGATAAGCCAATCCGTGCCGGTCACGCAGGTCCATCATTAAATTCAGGACCTGAGCCTGTACTGAAACATCAAGCGCGGAAACCGGTTCATCCGCCACAATTAAAGCCGGACGTGTTATTAGAGCACGGGCAATTGCAATCCGTTGTCGTTGTCCTCCGGAAAATTCATGCGGAAATTTAACCGAGTCATTTGGTGAAAGTCCAACATTGTCCAGAGCTTCCGTAACCATTTCGCTCCGTTTTTTAAGTGTCATTTTTCCAAGTAAAGACAAAGGTTCAGCAATAATTTTTCCTACACTTTGCCGTGGATCAAGCGAGCCGTACGGATCTTGAAAAATCATTTGTAGACCACTTCGCACACGGCGTAAATCTTTAGCTTTTAGTGCATGGAGAATCTTACCCTGAAAGCAAATTTCACCGGATTGTGGAGCTTCAAGTGCCATTACTGTACGAGCCAAAGTTGATTTTCCGCAGCCGGACTCACCTACAATGCCAAAACTTTCACCGGAATTTATGGTCAAGCTCACACCATCCAGCGCTCGGAAACGTTTAGCTGAAGAAAATAACTGTTGGCGGGGAAGAATGTATTCCCGCACTACTTTCCGAATTTCGAGTAATGAAGTGTCTGTCTTTTTTTGATTCATACATTTTACTAATAATGGAAAAAACAGGCTGTAGAGTGTGCCGTACCGAGTTGGATTTCCTCAGGAACTTGTGAAGAACATTGAGGCTGAACCCGTGGACAGCGGTCAGCAAAGGAACAGCCCTTGGAACGTTCCCAAAACTCCGGTACACGTCCCGGAATTGTTGACAATCTGTTTGTTTGCGAATATTCTGATTGTAATCCTTGTTCAGAATTTACTTTTTCTGAATCAGGAATTGAGGCAAAAAGGCCCCTTGTGTAAGGATGTGCCAGGTTTTTAAAAACATTTTTCGTAGGACCTCTCTCTACTATACGTCCAGCATACATGACCAGCATCTCATCTGTATTCTCAGCGACAACACCTAAATCATGTGTGATCAGGATCAGAGACATGTTTTCTTCAAAAACCAACTCCGCGATCAAAGCCAGTATTTGCGCTTGGATTGTTACATCCAGTGCAGTTGTCGGTTCATCCGCAATGATCAATTCCGGACTGCAGGCCATTGCTATTGCGATTACAACCCTCTGTCTTTGTCCTCCCGAAAGCTGATGAGGATAGAGTGAGTGGGAATATTTTTGACTTGGTAAACCGACACGGTCCAGCACCTTTGAAGCCTGTTGCTGTGCCTGATGGCGGGATAAGTTTTTGTGCAGTCTAAGACTTTCTGCCACCTGAAAACCAATCGGCAGGACTGGATTAAGTGCGCTCATGGGTTCCTGAAAAACCATACTGATTTTGTTTCCCCTGATTTGACACAATTCTTTTTCAGGCAAACTCAGCAAATTACTTCCGAACAGAACTTCTCCGGATGCAGTCATATTATCCGGTAGCAATCCCATGATGGCAAGGGCCATCATTGATTTTCCGCAACCTGATTCTCCAACAACACCAAGGCTTTTACCGCGTTCAAGATTAAAATTGAGATTGTCCAAAATGTTTATAGAACCGGACTGGTGCTCTGTACTTACAGTTAAATTATTTACGGTCAACAAATTCAAAATGGAGTGGCTTGAAGCGAATTTTTTGCAGGTTGTAAAGATGTTCACCAAAAGTGAAACTGAATATTTCTAAAAAGATGCAATTGATTAATTTTCACAAGTTGGCAAGCTTTTTGGAAAGCATACCTTAAAAGTGCAGTTTTTGCATGCAGAATTTGACCATTATGAGTATTCTGTGATAAATTGTTATTAAAATGGAAAAACAATAATAATGCTCCTAAGAGGGATGAACATTGTCTTTCTTTTTTTAAATTAAATCAGCAAAGGTATATTTTATGAGATCAGCGATTCAGGAAGAATTATTTGGTGCAGAACAATACACTCGTTTATGCAGTATCTGCAGTGGCGAATTTCCACGTTCTTCAGAATTTTTCCCTGAAGGCCGTTGTCAGGACATGATGACCTCCTATTGTCGAAAATGCGCGAATGTCCGGGTACAGACGCAAAGCATCTCAAAAGAAAGTGAAACAGAAATCTCAAATTTATATTCGCTGGAAAAGAGTTGTAAAGAATGCGGAGAAATTAAACAATTACGTGAGTTTTACATGTCTTCGCAATCGCATGATGGTAAAACATATGCGTGTAAAAACTGTACTGACGAAAAACATAAAGCACGGGAGATACGTCAGCAACGTCTTGCTGAGTTTGAATGGGCTGTGTATTTTATCCAGGATTCAAGAAATAACAGAGTTAAAATAGGTTCAAGTGATGATCCCGAACAGGCACTTTCGATCCTGCAGGAAGGTTCTTCGGAAACTCTTCATATGCTCGCGAATCACGCGTCAGGTGAAAAAGATACTGCTGAAATGAGCGTGTATGCAATACATAGTCTGTTTCAAACTCATCATACCGGAAACGGTTGGTTTGAAATGGTTCCTTCCTTGGAACAGTACATTTCCCTAATTCAGCATGGAAATTTCGAAAATGCTGAATTATTGCTTTATCCAATTGAAAATAATGAATACCAATCTCCAGTTAAAGCGACTCAAAAAGAAAGCATAGAAGGTGTAGTAGTAGTTGATGGACACAGTTTCCCTAGCATTTCAGCTGCTTCAAATGCAACCGGATATACTCCAGAACAGATGAAAAAATACTTGCAAAAATCTGCGGATTCGAACTCTCTACTCACTCAAAAGCTTCAAAAAGCAGGTTGATTTTTTGATTGACCAGACAATGTCATGAGTGGTAGTTTTTATTCAAAATTTGTTTTTCCCTACCTTTGTGAATTTTTCATGTCCGGAGCTTCCTTAAACGGTTTTCGACAGGACGCACTCCTTAAAACAGGAGGTGAAGTACTGGAGATAGGTTTTGGAACAGGACTCAATCTGCCTCATTATCCGGATTCAGTACAGAAAATTGACGCCGTGGATGTTAATCCAGCTATGTATCCTCTGGCACGTAAAAGGATTGAAAAGTCAGAAATTTCTGTTACAAATTATATCCTTTCCGGCGAGAATTTGCCGATGGAAGATTCAAGTTACGATTGCGTTGCCTGCACTTTTACCTTGTGCAGTATTCCGGATGTCTCGAAGGCACTCTTTGAAATAAACCGCGTGCTTAAACCTGGAGGAAAATTTGTTTTTCTTGAACACGGTTTGAGCGATACCTCAAAAGTTCAAGTCTGGCAGCACCGTCTCAATCCTTTACAAAAAATAATTGGAGATGGTTGTCATCTTAACCGTGATATGGATCAAATTGTACGCGGCGCGGCTTTTGAAATGAAATCCTTAAAACGTTTTCAACTACCTCTACTACCAAAATTTATCGGTCACTGTTATCAAAGCGTCGCGGTCAAAGAGTAGTTCGTAAGCTTAATGAGAAGAGCTCTCCTGAAAAGATAAGCCATACTAAATACAGAGTTATCGAGCAGGAATGGGATTGAAAAATGAAGAAAAACATGTTAGTATAACTTCTGTAAATAAACTTAGAAAAACTTTAATCTACAAACAATTATTATCATGGACTGGTCATTTGTTATTTTCCTCGCAGTTTGGATAGTACTGCAGTTTTGGATGTTCCCTAAATTAGGCATACCTACCTGAGGCAGCCAAAATTCTTGCCGCGTGCCGGTGAGTAAAAAAGATGCTGATTCAGTTGAACTGGTTGAAAATTCTAAGAAAGAATAAAGAAAATCCTTCCTCAGTCCCCAAAGTCTAATCTCAAGATAACGTTCGTGTTCAGGCCGTTGAAAACATAAATCTGCGGACAGCTAGGGCCTTTGTTGAGCGTAACGTTGAGCGTAACAATGATTGACTCACCTTAGTGCTCGATGCTTACGTCGTTTTTTTGAGATCGACATCCATATTAAATTCTTGACCAGTGCGAAAACAGGGTTTATAATTTGCCTTATTATGCATTTAAAAAAACATTGCTTGACAAACTTCTTCTTTCACAGGTAGCCTCAATATTCATTTTCGCAAAATAAAAATTTGTGAAATATCCATTGGAACTTGCTTTACGGGCATATTTCAAATTGTTAATTATATTTTGGAGATAAAGATGAGTTGGAGCAAAAAAACTATATTTAGTATTATCTGGATACTCGCAGCTGTCTGGATTATGGGTGTTTCGCCGTTGAACGCAAAACCTAAAGTCGCTGCCATTTACACATTGCCGGTTGAGCAGCAGTGGATCAGCCGTATTCACAAAGCACTTAATGCGTCAATGGCTCGCGGAGACATAGAGTATGTTTTCTCTGAAAGTGTAAAAAATACCGACTATGAACGTGTCATGCGCGAATATGCTGAAAAAGGCATGGATCTGTTGGTCGGAGAAGTATTTGGGGTGGAACGTGCTGCTCGCAAGGTAGCCAAAGATTATCCCGGAACAGCCTTTCTGATGGGGTCGAGTTTTGGTCCAAGCGGGCAAAATTTTTCAGTATTTGACAATTGGATTCATGAACCGTCTTATTTGACAGGCATGATTGCCGGAGCCATGACAAAAACCAACAAAATGGGAATTGTCGGTGGTTATCCGATTCCGGAAGTAAACCGTTTGGTTCATGCGTTCATGGATGGCGTACACGAGGTAAATCCGGATGTAAAATTTATGGTAACTTTCCTCGGCAGTTGGTTTGATCCGCCTAAAGCTAAAGAATCAGCTTTTGCACAAATCGAACGTGGTGCTGACATCCTTTTTGCAGAGCGTTTCGGAGTTTCTGACGCAGCTAAGGAAAAAGGAGTTTTGGCGATTGGCAACGTGATTGACACCCAGTCGGATTATCCTGACACCGTGATTGCTTCTGCAATCTGGAACATGGAAGCCACAATTGACAGAGCCGTTTCCAAAGTTGCTTCAGGTTCTTTTGAAGGAGAAGACTATGGTCAATATTCTTTCATGAAATACGGTGGTGGAAGTCTTGCGCCTTACGGAACTTTTGAAAACCGTATTCCGGCCAAAGTAAAAAAACTGGTGGCCGAGAGATCACAGGAAATAAAAGATGGATTGTTCAGAGTCAACGTTAATGACGCTGAGCCGAAATCCACAATGTGAGTAACGGTGTGAAGCGTTCTGAAATTGAAATTTCGGAAAAGCAACCATCCGCAGAAGTGGTGCTCCGCCTGCGGGGCATCACCAAAGTTTTTGGAAGTTTGGTCGCTAATGATGATATCAGTCTGGAATTAAAGTCCGGAGAAGTACTGGCATTACTTGGAGAAAACGGTGCCGGTAAAACGACTTTGATGAATATCATTTTTGGTCATTATGTCGCAGATTCTGGAAGTATCGAGGTATTCGGTAGTTCCATTCAGCAAGGCTCTCCGCATGTGGCGATCGAGTTGGGCATCGGCATGGTGCATCAGCACTTTACGCTGGCAGACAATCTGAGTGTGCTCGACAATGTGATGCTTGGCACAGAACCCTTGTGGTCACTATATTCAAATCGACGTGCCGGAAGGCAGAAACTGGAACAACTGGGTGAACGTTTTGGTCTGCAGGTAAATCCAAATGAACGTGTCGCTGAACTTTCAATCGGCGAACGTCAACGAGTTGAAATCCTCAAAGCACTTTATCGAAACGCACAGATCCTGATTTTGGATGAACCTACTGCTGTGCTTACTCCGCAAGAAACGGAAACGTTTTTTGAAACACTCAAAAAACTAGTTTCAGGTGGACTTTCACTGATTTTTATTTCCCACAAAATGCAGGAAGTTTTAGCGATCAGCGATCGGGTTGCGGTTTTACGTGACGGACGTTTGGTGTCTGAACTCAAAACCGCCGGCGCCTCCGAAACGGAATTGGCACAGGCAATGGTTGGTCGGAATATCGAACTCCCAAAGCGAAAAGCGTTGAAAGCCGGTGAGCCTGTACTCAAGCTGAAATCTGTAACGGTTAGGGCCGAGGATGGACGTTCGGCATTGAGCAGTTTGTCCCTCGATATACGAGCCAGGGAAATTGTCGGGATCGCGGGTGTTTCCGGAAATGGTCAAACTACAGTTGCGGATTTAATAAGCGGACTGGTCGAACCGCAAAGCGGCACCTTGGAACTGCATGGTGAGGTTGTCAATAATTTTACACCCAGAAATATGCTCAGGAAAAAAGTCGGACGTATCCCTGAAGACAGACATTCTCAAGGTGTGATAGGTGACATGACATTAGCCGAAAATATTGTTTCGGAGTCTTATCAGGAACCGCAATTCAGCTCTTACGGCTGGCAGAATCATCTCAACCGTCAGCGTTTTGCGGAAAATGTGGTGAGCAAATTTGATGTGCGCGGCTATTCAGATAATTCTCCTGTACGTTTGCTTTCCGGAGGAAACATGCAAAAACTGATTTTGGGTCGTGTCCTTTCGGGAAATCCACAATTGATTCTGGCAAACCAGCCCGGACGTGGTTTAGACGTGGGCGCAGGAGCTTATGTTCATGAACAACTACTTGCCGCACGTGCTAATGGTGCAGCGATTTTGCTGATTTCCGAAGATTTGGAAGAGCTCCTCAAAATCTGCGACCGTATCGCCGTCATCCACCGTGGTAGACTCAGTGAGAGCTTTCCACGTGAATCTATTAGCATTGCTCAACTTGGACTTTTAATGACGGGCCAGCAAAAAACGCCAACAACAAATAATCAATCAACTGAAGCAGATGCGTCTTGAACCACGAACCAGAGTGCCTTTTGCACTGGTGATATTCGCTCCGGTTGCGGCAATTGCGGCGAGTTTTGTTTTGTGTGCAGGATTAGTTGCATGGAGCGGAGCTTCAATTTTTGAGGCATATGGACTTTTGCTGAAAGGCGCACTCGGCTCAGGCTTTGCGCTCTCAGAAACATTTGCGAGGGCGACGCCGTTAATTTTCACCGGCTTGGCTGCCGCGGTTGCTTTCAAATCCCGTTTTTGGAACATTGGTGCAGAAGGTCAGTTATATGCCGGTGCGCTCATTATTACTGTTTTGGGAACCGGAATGCTGGATTTACATCCAGGATTGATGATTCCGATTTTAGTCATTACCAGTGCGGTTGCTGGAGCTTTGATGCTACTGGGGCCGGTTTTGCTAAAAATTCATTTTGGCGTGGATGAGGTTGTTACAACACTCCTGCTGAACTTTATTGTACTTTTGCTGGTGAGTTTATTGTTGGAGGGACCACTCAAAGATCCTATGGGACTGGGTTGGCCGCAAGCGGAACCGGTTACAGAAGCGGCTGAACTTCCTCGCCTTTTCAGGGGAATGCGTTTACATTCCGGACTTTTGCTGGCACTTTTATTTTCCCTCATTATATGGATTGTGAGCATACGAACTACCCTCGGTTATGAAATGCGTGCAGTCGGTTTTAATCAAAAAGCCGCGCGTTTTGCGGGAATGCCGGTTAAAAGTGTGATGATCAAGACTGCATTAATTTCCGGAGGTATCGCAGGAATTGCAGGATTCAGCGAGGTTGCGGGAATGAAAGGTAATTTGACGCTTGATCTAAGTCCGGGATTTGGCTACACGGGAATTGTAGTGGCCATGCTGGCGCAGTTGCATCCGCTGGGAGTGATTATTTCCGCAGCTTTTGTGGCAAGCATTTTCGTTGGTGCAGACGCTATGAGCCGTTCTGCAGGAGTGCCGAGTTATATTGCGGACGTGATGGTCTCGGTTTCCTTGCTGTGTATGCTGGTGTCGGTTTTGCTGGTACGTTTCCGGATTCGCTGGAGTTGAAAATGAATACTGAGTTAACAATAATACAGTTTATTGAAGACGTTGAAACGATTTTATATTCATTGAAATCATAATGGAAACAAGTTTTGCCTGGTTGGATATATTTCTCAATGCGAGTTTTTGGGTTGCCGCCGTGAGGATTGCAACACCTTTGATTTTTGGTACACTGGGAGAAGTAATCTGTGACCGTGCAGGGGTCCTCAACCTGGGGATTGAAGGAATAATGACATTCGGTGCAATGGCCGGCTGGATGGCTGTTTATCAGGGTGCTGGTCTTTGGACCGGACTGCTTTTCGCCGCAGCCTGTGGAGGGACTTTTGGTTTACTGCACGCTATGCTGACCGTGCCTTTGGGGCTTTCTCAACATGTAACCGGTATTGGCATCACACTACTGGCCACGAGTCTTTCCTCCTATGTTTACCGGTTGATTCTACCGGAAGTCAATTCTCCACCGCGAATTCAGGCTTTTGAACCTTTGGAAATTCCCGGCTTGTCTTCAATACCGCTCATCGGTGAGGCTCTTTTCAAGCAAACCCCATTAACGTATTTTGCGTTTATTTCAGTGATAGTTGTCGCTTATGTGCTTTACCGCACTCCAGTTGGTCTGGCGGTGCAGATGGTAGGTGAAAATCCTGCTGCGGCAGAAGCACAGGGTTTGAACGTCACTCTTATTCGAACAGGCGCAGTTGTCTGTGGAAGTGCTTTTATGGCGGTTGGAGGTGCATTCTTAACGATGTCGGCCTTTAACGCTTTCTTTTTCAACATGATCAATGGGCGCGGTTGGATTTGCATTGCACTGGTCGTTTTTGCCTCGTGGCGTCCAGGGAAAGCTCTTTTGGGCGCATTGTTGTTTGCTGCGTTTGATGCCTACCAGATGCGTTTGCAACAGTTACTAGGAGCAGAAATACCTTACCAAATATTTCTGATGATGCCTTATGTCCTCAGTATTTTAGCGTTGATAGTTATGTCGAGACGTGTCGGTTATCCTCAGGCACTGATGATCCCTTACCGCAAAGGCGAACGTTGAACTCAGGCAAGCAAAATTTAGCAGATTCCAAAAACATCTTGTATCTATGCGTTAAATTTTGTAATTTTATAAGCTGAATCTAGCGTCATCTATTCTTAAGAGAATCTTTTTCACGGGTGAGTGTTGGAACGGAATCCCTCATTTGTTTTTCCAAAATATATCTACCCACATGGCAAAAAATATTACACCCCGCAAAGAAAACTACTCTCAGTGGTATCTTGATGTAATTGCCGCGGGGCAGCTTGCAGACTATGCTCCAGTCAAAGGCTGCATGGTAATCCGACCTACGGGATTTGCCATCTGGGAAGAGATGCAGGCCCGTTTGGATCGCATGTTCAAAGAGACTGGTCATGTCAATGCCTCATTTCCTCTATTGATCCCCAAGCATTTTATGGAACGCGAAGCAGAGCACGTTGAAGGCTTCAGTCCGGAATGTGCTGTTGTTACTCATGGAGGAGGTAAAGAACTGGAGGAACCGTTGATGATACGTCCAACTTCTGAGACTATAGTTGGTCACATGTATTCCCAATGGATTCAAAGTTATCGTGACCTTCCGGTGCTGATTAATCAATGGTGCAATGTGTTGCGCTGGGAAATGCGCACACGTCTGTTTTTACGCACCTCTGAGTTTCTTTGGCAGGAAGGGCACACGGCTCATGAAACAGCCGAAGAAGCGCAGG
>ERZ1048872.1292-NODE-1292-length-21479-cov-7.396751_pt1 | contig 21479 bp, 20 predicted proteins | sample MGYA00383100_ERZ1048872 | MGnify/ENA primary metagenome ERZ1048872 (study PRJEB29581, sample SAMEA5548370) | metagenome | biome: marine; feature: coastal; material: water | depth 50 m | study: Short-term variability in the microbial, nano- and picoplankton...
CTGTTGATATGCAAGATATTGAACAACGCTTATTATCGCGTTTTAAATGGGGACTTTCTGCAGAATTACAAACACCAGATTTCGAAACACGAGTTTCTATATTAAAAAATAAGCTTTACAGAGATGGTGTGGAAATGCCAGAAGAAATTATAGAATATGTTGCAAAACATATTAAAACAAATGTAAGAGAGCTTGAAGGAGCAATCATTTCATTAATTGCTCAGTCTTCATTTAATAAAAAGGAAATCACAATAAACTTAGCAAAAGACATTGTTGAGAAATTTGTTAAGAATACTAAACGTGAAGTTTCTATAGATTACATTCAAAAAGTCGTTTCAGATTACTTCCAAATGGATGTAAACACGCTGCAATCTAAAACACGTAAGCGACATATTGTACAAGCACGTCAGCTAGCCATGTTTTTTGCTAAAAAATACACAAAAGCATCTCTTGCGAGTATTGGTTCACAAATTGGACAACGCGATCATGCTACTGTATTACATGCATGTAAAACTGTAGATAATCTATCTTCTACAGACAAACAATTTAGAAAATATGTTGAAGACTTATCTAAAAAATTAGCGCTTTAATTACTTTACATTATGACTCGTATTTTAATGGTATGTCTTGGCAATATTTGCCGCTCACCATTAGCACATGGGATATTACAATCTGAACTTCCTCAAGATAGTTATTATGTGGATTCTGCCGGAACAGGAGCATATCATATTGGCAATCAACCAGATCATCGCGCAATAAAAGTTGGGGGAAAACACGGAATTGATATTAGCACTCAACACGCAAGGCAATTTAAAGTTTCTGATTTTGACACATTTGACTTAATTTATGCTATGGATCAGTCTAATTATACTTGTATTATTGAATTAGCAAGAAATAATAATGATATTGGTAAAGTAAAATTGTTTTTAGAAATTAATGACGAGGTTACAGACAAAAATATTCCTGATCCATACTATGGCGGACTAAACGATTTTGAAAAAGTTTATAATTTAATTGAAGACACTTGTCGTAAATTAGTCTTAAGTTTTAAACTTTGATTGATACTAGATTTAATATTGTACTATCCTTTTTTTTGTAAATTAGTGCCATTAACAAAGAAAAATTGAATGAAACATTCAGCTACATTATTTATAGTAACAGTTTTATTATTACAACTTTCTTACGCACAAGACTTAGATTTAGAACTCTTTGCCTCTAATTTAGAAAGACCCGTAAATATCAAACATGCTGGGGATGATAAACTATATGTTGTAGAACAACAAGGTTTTATTAGTATTATAAACGCAAATGGAACAGTAAATTCTATCCCATTTTTAAATATTGACTCAAAAGTAGGCGCTATAGGTTCTATTGGTGACGAAAAAGGTTTATTAGGTCTTGCTTTTCATCCAGACTATACTAATAATGGATATTTTTACGTGAATTATATAGATAATAGCGGAGATACAGTCATTTCTCGATTTAGTAGAGATACCAGCAACCCTTCTGCTGCTGATCCCACTTCAGAATTAATTATTCTGTCTTATTTCCAACCATATGGTAATCATAATGGTGGTGACTTAGCTTTTGACTCTAATGGGTATTTGTATATCTCTTCTGGAGATGGAGGATCTGGTGGAGATCCTCAAAATAATGGCCAAAATACTAATTCATTATTAGGTAAATTACTTAGAATTGACATTAACACAACTACGCCTTCCCAAAACTATAGCATACCTTCAGACAATCCGTTTGTTGGCAATCCTATTGCTAAAGCAGAAATATGGGCTTATGGGCTGAGAAATCCATGGAAATTTTCATTTGATCGTTTGAATGGAGATCTTTGGATAGGAGATGTTGGTCAAGGTAATGATGAAGAAATCAACAAGGCTTCATCTACTGCATCGGGCTTAAATTATGGCTGGAGATGCTATGAAGCCAATTCTCCATACATCCTAGATGATTGTTCAGACCCAAATTCTATGACATTTCCGATTGCTGACTACAATCACTTCAGTGATGGAGCATTTAAATGTTCTATTACAGGTGGCTACAGATATAGAGGCACAAGCTTCTCTAACTTTGATGGTTGGTATTTCTTTGCAGATTATTGTAGTGAAGAAATTGGATATTTAGTCTATGATCAGGTAAATGACGAATGGGATATGACTTTAGAACCATTTACAGGTCGCTGGACTGCTTTTGGAGAGGATGTAAATGGAGAGATTTATGTATCTGATATTCAAACTGGAAATATTTATAAGCTTATAGACACCTCACTTAGCATAGATGACAACCAAATTGCTGCTATTGCGATATATCCCAATCCAAGCAAAACTATAATAAACATCGATTTTGGTTCTAATGGCATCTCAGCACCTTCTACCAAAATATCAATATACGATTTACAAGGAAAAATTATTAAAAGCGTATTTAGAAATACTGAAGTTGTTCAAAAAGTAAATGTTTCGGAACTTTCAAAAGGCATCTATATTTTGAAAATAAACACAGACACAGGAGAACAAACTACTCATAAATTGGTTATTAATTAATGGAAGACACAAAAGGGAAATTATACCTTATACCAACGCGATTAGGAGATAATCCGCCTCTAGAAGTTTTACCTATTTCAATTAAAAAAATAATCGAAGATTTAGATCATTATATTGTTGAAAACGAAAAAACAGCTCGTCGTTTTATAAAACGAGTTTCCCCCAGTAAATCACAACCATCCTTAAAATTAAATATCCTCAACAAATTCACAACAGAGGCAGAAAGCAATACTTACCTTAATCCTTGTATTAATGGCATTTCAGTTGGATTACTCTCAGAAGCTGGCTGTCCAGCTATTGCAGATCCGGGTGCCGATATTGTAAGTTTGGCGCATCAAATGAACATACAAGTGGTTCCACTTGTTGGACCTTCTTCTATTATTTTAGCGTTAATGGGTTCTGGCATGAATGGTCAAAGCTTTACTTTTAACGGTTATCTACCAATAGAAAAAGGAGAACGTAAGTCAAAATTAAAGGCTCTAGAACGTTTATCTTCAGAGCACAATCAAGCACAAATTTTTATAGAAACTCCATATAGAAATATGAAAATGTTGGCTGATTTAGCATCAATACTACATCCCAATACCAGAGTCTGTGTCGCTTGCGATTTAACTTTGCCAACAGAGTTTCTTAAGACTAAACCTGCCAAAGATTGGAAACACAATAAAGAAGACTTACATAAAAGGCCTGCTATTTTTATAATACAAAAAGATTAAAGTGTAACTTTTGCTTTTTTATTTGGAATTACTGTAGAAGTATCGTAACCTGAAAACTTTTTGATATAATGTTTTACAGTTGAACCATAAGCATCTGCAAAATTGGTTCCACCATAACTACGCAAAAACTTTTTCACACTACCAGGACCTGCCAAATGTGCAGCAGCCAAAATGCCAGATTCTGTAATCATTACACCACTTATTCGTTTACCTTCAAAACGCTTAATATCATTTCTAAGCACCCATTTATTACGCTCAGCATTTGCAATAAATGCCTTTTCTTGTAATTCTGGATTATATAAGAATTGATTTGGATGATAAATTCCAATAACTTTCAAAGTTTCTGAACCAAACTGATATTTTCCTAAATAACCTAAAGTATTTACAGTAAAATAATTTCCTCGAGATTCTTTAAATGCTAAAGCTTCTTTAAAACCTTCAAAAGATTTACCTAAGTGTGGTGTAAAAATATTGTACTTAACATCATTCTCATTAGAAGCCATCGCTAACTCTTCTGAGATATTGTAGTTAAGTTCTAATCCTTCAGTAGAATATTTTTCAGGATTAAGACCAGAATTTGGATATAATGCCAATGTCATTAATAAACAAGTTGAAAAAGGTAAAATAAAATTCTTAAAACTAATTTTATTCATAATAGCTAACCTTTACAGTAAAACTTCTTCCCCCAAACAGCCTTACTAAATTCGCGTGCAAATATACAACATATTCGTAACTTTTGAAAATCAGCCAATTAAGTGTTAAAATTTTAACTTAAAAGTAGATATAGTGCCATTTTATCCGACCATTGTCGTTTACCTCTAGAGTCGGAAATGGTATCTTAATTACGTTAAAAACGTCGAAAATGGTTTTTAAGACATGAGAATTTGTTCGAATTCTGGTTAAATCAATATCTAAACTCAAGTAATATTGTCGTGTTCTATCCTGATTTAAGAATCGAGGATCATTAGATTCCCCTGTAAGCATTCCGTCCGCACCATATCCAAAAGCTAGGTTTAACCAATTAGGAACACTTTTAGTTTTAAAAAAAGAATTAATATTAGCACTTAACCAATACGTTTGCCCATTATAATCTTTTAAAAATTCTTCAGAAAAACCACTACCTAATACGTCTGGTCTTTGTATCGCAAAATCTGTTCTGTGAAAAGAATACTTCAAAAGAATTCGCTGCTCTTGCCACAATAATTCCTGCCCAAGATACAAACCAGTTCCACCAATATTTGCTGCCATATCTGTCCACGAAAACCCCCATTCTTCAGAAAATCCATCCATTACTTCAACAGCAGTAAGAAACCCCAAACCTAAAGTAGAACCATATAGTAGCTGATCTTTTTCACTAACTCCTGCCCAATTTAAAGCATTGGCTCCTAACCTACCTATCTGGTAAGAAGCAAAAGCATGACCCATTTTATCCATTTGAAGCCACTCGCCACTATCATCAGTAGATTTAAAATTTGAGCGTGGATAATCCGAATACCATAAATGATTTAAACCTATTAAAGTTACCGCTGCCAACGAACTTTCTGTTATGACAACTGCATTTCTACGTGATTTATTTAAAGTATCACTTGGTCTTAAAAACTGATTGAGATTGGATTGACAAAATAGTGCACCTCCTAATAAAAAGGCAATATAAAAATAGAGCCACTTCAAAATCTATTTATTTATACCTTGAGACGACAAATATCTTTGGTACTCTCGAGCATTATTATTGTGTTGTCTAAGTGATTTTGCAAACTTATGATAACCGATACGTTTTGCATCTGCGGCAAAATATAAATAACTATGCTTTTCAGGGTTAAGAACAGCTTTTACAGCAGTTAAATCTGGCATTGCAATTAATCCTGGAGGTAATCCTTGATTTTTATAAGTGTTATAAGGAGAATCAATTTGTTTATGAATATTTAGAACTCGTCTTATTACTGTATTCTTATATTTTGGTAATTGGTATGCAGCAAACTTTAAGGTAGGATCCGCTTGTAAAGGCATACCTATTCGCAGTCTGTTTAGATAAACACCAGCAACCCTCGGTTGCTCATCGGCTTGCTTTGACTCTTCATGCACAATAGACGCTAAAGTAATCACTTCATTCGGTGTTAAATTTAATTTTTCTGCTTGCGCCTTTCTAGAGTCTGTCCAAAAACGATTGTATTCCTTCAACATTTTATCTCTAAATCCTTCAGCAGAAGTATTCCAGAAGAATTCATAGCTATTTGGCAAATACATTCCTAATGCTGATGCATTTGAAAATCCATTTTTTTCTAAAAACGATTCGTCGGTCATAGCTGTTAGTAATGATAAACTGTCCGTTTCAATTTGAGAGCTTATTCTTCCTGCTAAATCTGCCAAATTATTTTGGTTATTAAACGCTATTTTAATAGGTAGGTTTTTACTTCTAATAGAATTAATAATATCATTATTACTCATCCCTTTAGCAATAGAAAATCGTCCTGCTTTAATATTTGAAGTATATTTTTTCTGGCTTGCTAAGGCATCAAACTTGCCAATATCATCCAAAAGTGGAATCAATTGTTCTCGCACTTGGTCATAACTGGCATTAGTTGGCACATATATATAAGCTGTTTCATTATTAAATGCTGTGTTTGGTTGAAACATAGCACTATATATATAGTACGCTACAAATGCGAAAATGACCAAACCGATTAGAGCAATAGCCCAAAGAATTTTTTTAATGTACATAGTTAATCGTTAATACGTTGCAATATATATTCGTTAGAGTATTGAGTACCATCAAAACTCCAATCTTTTTTCAATCCTATTTTTTCGAAACCGTTACCTTCAAAAAGTTTTAAGCTCGCTAGGTTAGATTCATATATGTTTGCATAAACCTGATGCAAATGTAAAGTATCAAAACAGTAATTTACTAATAGGTTTAATGCTTCTTTTCCGTAGCCATGATTTCTGTTTTCCTCCGACTGAATTAGTATTCCTATGCCTGCACGCTTGTTCTTTATATTAAAATCGAAGACATCAATTAATCCGATAGTTTCATTTTTTGAATCACATATTGCTAAACGCAATTGTTTGGCTTCAAAAATATCTTGTTGGGCATTTTCTAGATATTGCTTTATTAAAAACCTAGAATATGGTGTTTGCGTATCGCTAAGTTCCCAAAGTGACGTGTCGTTTTCAATTTTATAAATAAAATCTAAATCCTCAGGTTCTAAAGCCCTTAAATAAATATGTTGCCCTTTGAGTGTTACCATGCCAATTCACCCTTAAAAACTTGTTGTGCTGGTCCTAAAAGCCAAATATCATTATAGCCATCACCATTTGAATTAAAAGTAACTTTTAACAATCCTCCAAGCGTTTTTAAGCTAACTTCTTTACTATTTGTCTTTCCGATATTGTGCATTGCCAAAGCAACAGCAGTAACTCCTGTACCACACGATAATGTTTCATCCTCTACTCCACGTTCGTAAGTCCTAACAGCAAACAATTCACCTTCTACCTGCTCAACAAAATTCACATTACTACCAGCTTCATTATAAGGTTGTCCAAATCTTATTTTTGAACCTATAGATTTTACTTCATAATTTTCTATATCTGAAACCATTTCTACATGATGAGGCGAACCTGTGTCTAAAAACAAATGATTATCATACCTTTCGACAGCAGGTACATCTTGCATTTGAAGATGAATAATTTCATGTTCAATCTTTGCTTTATGTAATCCGTCTATAGCTATAAACTCAGTTGAGTCTCCAATTATTCCTAAATATCTTGCAAACGCTACAATACAACGCCCACCATTGCCACACATGCTACTTTCGTTGCCATCCGCATTGTAATATACCATTTTAAAATCCACGTTTTCGTCATTTTCCAATAGTATAAAACCATCTGCTCCAATACCAAAACGTCGGTCGCATAATTCTGCAATACGCTTGGTATCATTTTTGTCTATTCGTTGCAAACGGTTATCAACAATAATAAAATCGTTTCCTGTGCCTTGATATTTAAAAAATGTCATAGTCATTACTAAGAGACAAATATAAGCATATTCGGCTGTAATATATGGTGTTAAAACGTCGTTAAATTTGACGTTAAAAAGTAGTTAAATTGAAAATTGATTTCAATAAACTTTTAATTTTAAACGTTAATAACAGATAATAGTTAAATAAAATTTATTAAAAAACATGAAGAAGATTCTAACATTAGTAATGGTTTCGGCATTAGGTGGATTGTTAACTCTTGGTGGCTATAAACTTTTTATAGAAAAAAATAATGATCAATTAGTTGTTGAACAATCTTCAGAATTACCTGTTTTTGTTCCCACGAACAGTGCTGTAAATGCAGTACATACTAACTCATCAATAGCGCCAAATTTTGTTGCAGCTGCTGAAAAATCTCTGGATGCGGTAGTCCATGTAAAAAACACATCAATTGTTAATGCACCAACAACAATGCGAGATTTGTTTTATGGTCGAAATTCGCAACGAGCGCAAGTTGGTACTGGTAGTGGAGTTATTATTTCTCCAACAGGCTACATTGTTACGAATAACCACGTTATTGAAAGTGCCAATGAAATAGGTATTACACTAAACAACAATAAAACGTACACAGCAGAATTAATTGGTACAGATGAAGCAACAGATATTGCGTTATTAAAAATTGAAACTGAAGAAGATTTACCATTTATGGCATTTGGTGATTCTGCTAATGCTAAAATCGGAGAATGGGTTTTAGCAGTAGGTAATCCATTTAATCTTAACTCAACAGTAACAGCCGGAATCATTAGCGCAAAAGCTAGAGATTTATCTGGCAAAAATGTACAATCATTTATACAAACAGATGCTGCTGTAAATCCAGGAAATTCTGGCGGAGCGTTGGTAAATACCAATGGTGACCTAATCGGTATTAATACAGCAATTACCTCTCAAACTGGATCGTATATTGGGTACTCCTTTGCTGTACCAAGTAACATTGCACGTAAAATTGTAAATGACATTATGGAATACGGTAATGTACAGAACGGTATTCTAGGTGTTGTTGGAGGTGCTCTAAATAGTGATTTCGCAAAAGAATTAGGAACAGATATTACTGAAGGCTTCTATGTAAGCGATGTACAGGAAGAAACTGGAGCGGCAAAGGCAGGAATACAATCGGGAGATATTATCAAGAAGATTGACGAAGTTGAAATCAATAAATTCTCTGATTTAACAGGGTATTTAAAAACTAAAAGTCCTGACGATATTGTAAGTGTAACTTTGTTAAGAGATGGTGACGCAAGGATTTTACCTGTAACTTTATTAAAGAATTCAATATTTGAGGTACCTATAATTGGTGTTGTTAAAAATATTTCGAAAAAAGAATTGAAGCAATTTAATCTTGATTATGGAGTAAAAATTTATGAATTGAATAAAAAATACGCACCTTATCTAAAAGAATACGGGTTAGAAAAAGGAAGTGTATTAACAAAAATAAATGGTAGAGAACTTTACTCTATTGATAATGCTCAAAATATAATGAAACAACATAGTTTTAAAGAACCTTTGCGAATAGAATTATTAAATAAAAAAGGTGAGAAGGAATCTATTATGATAAGATAACTCAATTTAAAAATACCCATCTAAATTATCTTAAACCTTTCTTCAATATTAAAAATCGGAGTGTTCAAAATGTATTAAAAACACAAAATCTAAATGATCCACTTCAAATTGAAGTTATAAATAATAAAGGAGAAAAATTGACTCCTATCTTTAGGTAAAGCTCCATTAAAACAGATTAAAATTCACCCTTCAAAGTGTTATTCTTTGAAGGGTTTTTATTTTCGACAAAAAGTATTACGAAAACGTTTGAAATATGTATTTTTGCGCAAAATCTAAATCAACTAAACCAAAATCAAATGGGTTTTAACGACACTTACGAAAAAGAGTTAGCGTTTCAAGCAGATCGTCGCAGAGCAACAGTAGAATTTATTAAAATTGTTAGTGACTTATGGTACGACAAGTCTATTGAACTTGTTTTGTTTAGAAACCAATTAATTGATAGAAATGTTAGCGAAATTTTAAACTTGCATGAGTATGCAGGTGAATTTGTTCAGAAGCCAATTTCTATTTTCGACTCTGTTGAAATTGCGCAAGCTATTAAAGCTTTAAAGTTACCTCCAGCCAAGTTAGATATCGGTAAACTGACTTACGAATTTCATTTAGAAGATCAAAAATATAGTAATGCTACTGCTTTTGTCGCTTCAAAATTAGGTAATGCAAAAAATAATAAAGCTATCGAACCTAAAGATGTTGTACTCTATGGGTTTGGTAGAATTGGACGACTCGTTGCTCGTGAGTTAATGACCAGAACTGGTACTGGTAATCAATTAAGATTAAGAGCTATTGTTACAAGAGGTGCTATTGACGAAACAGTGTTAGAAAAGCGTGCTTCATTATTAAGAAACGACTCTGTACATGGAGATTTTTCTGGTATGGTAAGTACCGACGTTAATAATAGCGCGTTGATTATCAACGGAACTACGGTTAAAATAATTTCAGCTAATGCACCAGAAGATATTGATTATACAAAATACGGAATTAACAATGCGTTGATAATTGATAACACAGGAGCTTTTAGAGATAAAAAAGCATTAAGCAGACATTTAAAAGCTAAAGGTGTTGATAAGGTTTTATTAACTGCACCAGGAAAAGGTATTCCTAATATTGTACATGGTGTAAATCATTTAGAGCATAATCCAGATAAAGTACATATTTTTTCAGCGGCTTCATGTACAACAAATGCAATAACACCTGTATTAAAAGCTGTCGAAGATTCATTTGGTATAAAAACAGGTCACTTAGAAACAATCCATGCTTATACAAATGACCAAAACTTAGTAGATAATTTCCACAAAAAATACAGACGTGGTCGTGCAGCTGGTTTAAATATGGTAATTACAGAAACTGGAGCAGGACAAGCAGTTAGTAAAGCATTACCATCATTAGAAGGTAAATTAACATCTAATGCAATTAGAGTTCCTGTACCAAACGGTTCTTTAGCAATACTAAGTTTAGAATTGAATAAGAAAACTTCAGTGGAAAGCATGAACACTATAATGAAAAAGTATGCGCTAGAAGGTGATTTAGTAGAGCAAATTAAGTACGAAATGAGCGACGAATTAGTATCTAGCGATATCGTTGGTAGCTCTGCACCATCCATCTACGATAGTAAAGCAACTATCGTTAGAGCCGATGGAAAAAATACGATTCTATATATATGGTACGATAACGAATATGGATACAGCCACCAGGTTATTCGTTTGGCAAAATATATTTCTAAAGTAAGACGCTATGCTTATTATTAGAATTAATGAAGAAGAAGAAGGAAAAAAATCTTGCTTAACAGCAAGATTTTTTTGATTATCACAGTTTCGAATTTCGATATTTAATGATTTAAAATTGACTAAAATAAATTCAATTTTAAACTTGCAAACATCTAAACCAAAATTTCCATCGTATATAATTTAGCCTGTCAAAATTGATAGGCCATTTGTTATATAATTATTTATGATATCCTCATAAAATTATTATCTTGGCAACCAATTAATCCAACAAAACCAAAATTAATCTAAGATGAAATTCTTAACCAAAGTTTCTGTAATTCTTTTAGTTACATTTAGTTTACAAACAACAAATGCTCAAACCGCAAAAGCCGCAGCAGATAAATTATCCCTTAATAGCGGAACTATAGATAATCAGTTTGAATTCGTAATTAGACGCTCTAATAGCTGGCAAGATTATAAGACGGTAAAAAAAACATGGTTATATGCGCTGAAATCGCATACTATGGATTCTTTGAAAGCAATACATAAAAATTTAGCAGACACAAAGACTATTGTAAAAACACAGGCAAACGAAATAACTAATTTAAAGACGAGCTTATCGAATACAGAATCTACTTTGAACTCAACAAATGAAGAAAAAGATAATATCTCATTGTTTGGAGCCAAAATGAGTAAAGCCAGTTACAAGGTTTTAATGTGGAGTATCATTGCTGGATTATTTGCGCTTTTATTATTCTTTATTTATAAATTTAAAGGAAGTAATTCTGCAACACGCGATGCAAAATTTAAATTAGACGAATTAGAAACTGAATTTGAAGATCATAGACGTACAGCTTTAGAGCGTGAGCAAAAAGTAAGACGTCAATTGCAAGACGAGTTAAATAAACATAAGTCCTAAAAGACAATTTCATATAACTAATAAATCCGTAATTTTAATTGCGGATTTTTTTTATGCAAATTATTAAAGCACATATCGATCATTTAGAAGATTTAGTTCCATTGTTTGATGGTTATAGAGTGTTCTATAAACAAATTTCTAACCAAGATGGAGCAAGACAGTTTTTATTTGAACGTTTTAAATATAAAGACGCTATTGTATTTATGGCTTATATAGATGATAAAGCTGTTGGTTTCACACAACTCTATCCACTACGCTCTTCTGTGTCTATGCAACCAATGTATTTACTCAACGACTTATTTATTGATGTTAATTACAGAGGCCAAGGTATTGGCGAAGCTCTAATAAATAAAGCTTAACAACTCTGTGCTGCAGAAAACAATCAAGGTTTAGCCATACAAACTGCTCATGATAATCCTGCACAACATTTTTACAAAAAAAATGGTTTTATAAAGGATTTTGATTTGCATTTTTTTTGGGCAACCAAAACACTGAAATGAAGTAATTTTTTATCTTAATATTTTAAAATTTTTAAATAACAACGTTTAACGTCTGATATAAATATTTAAAACAGTCTCATACTATAATAGCTAAATGAACTCCAAAAACCACTTCTTAAAAATTACCACAATTAAACTTACCTTTGCATTCTATTTAAAGATACAATGCGCATAGACATCATAACTGTATTACCGGAACTTTTAAAAAGTCCATTTGAAGCCTCGATTTTAAAACGTGCCATAGAAGCAGATTTAGTTGAAGTTCATTTTCATAACTTAAGGGAATATACAACAGGCAATTACAAAGCTGTTGACGACACTCAATATGGTGGTGGAGCCGGAATGGTAATGCTCATTGAACCTATTGACAAATGCATATCTAAACTACAATCTGAACGTGTTTACGATGAAATCATCTATATGACCCCAGACGGAGCACAACTGAATCAAGGTATTGCTAACCACATTTCATTAAAAGACAACATTATTATTCTCTGCGGTCATTATAAAGGAGTAGATCAACGTGTACGTGATAAATTTATAACAAAAGAAATCTCAATAGGAGATTATGTTTTGTCTGGCGGAGAATTAGGAGCTGCAGTTTTGTGCGATGCTGTGATTCGATTAATACCTGGAGTATTAGGTAATGAGACCTCTGCGCTAACCGATTCGTTTCAAGATAATTTATTAGCACCACCTATTTATACGAGACCACGAGAGTATAAAGGCATGAAAGTGCCAGAAGTGTTATTTAGTGGGAATTTCCCAGAGATTGAAAAATGGAGAGAAGAACAAGCCTATAAGAGAACAGAAGAAAGAAGACCAGATCTTCTTAATGATTAATGACTGAAAAAACTTTTCACTTTCTACTTTTTACTTTATACTTTTTAACTATCTTTGCACCCAATTTTGGATTAACCTCTGGCGAAAATCGTGAATGTTGATTTGGAACAACCATAATAAACAAAACAAAATGAATTCTTTAGTAAAATTTGTACAAGACGAATTTGTAACTCGTAAAGACTTCCCAGAATTTAGTGCTGGTGATACAATCACTGTGTATTACGAAATTAAAGAAGGAAACAAAACGCGTACTCAGTTCTTTAAAGGTGTAGTATTACAACGTAAAGGAACAGGTTCTTCTGAAACTTTTACAATCCGTAAGATGTCAGGAACAATTGGTGTAGAACGTATCTTCCCTGTAAACTTGCCAGCTTTGCAAAAAGTTGAAGTTAACAAACGTGGTAAAGTACGTAGAGCTAGAATTTTCTACTTCAGAGGTCTTACTGGTAAAAAAGCAAGAATTAAAGAAGTTAGAAGATAATTTAACTCACATAATACATTTAAAAAAGCCTTCAATATTGAAGGCTTTTTTAGTTTATCAACTTTTGTTAATAACTTCAGTTTATAAGTTGTTCATATCTAAACCGTTAAAAAAATTGATTTTTCGTAATTATCTTATACATTAGCTGAACAATTAGCAACAAACCTAGTTTGGTTTTAAAAGTAATTTTGAATTTATGTTTAATTGTTATAAAGAAACGTTCTTTATTTATTGAGGTTGTTTTTTGAGGTTGATGAATCGCTTGTGTAGACAAGTGTTTGGAAATTGACCAAGAAGCTCAGATATTATTGCATGCAACGTAGGTAATAAGATTTAAGTGGAAAGCTTTGAAAAAGTACCGGAATCGAAAGTGAACGCGAACATGACGAGCAATGTTTTAAAACGTATTAGACACGCAAGTGAATGATAAAAGAAAAAACATCAAGGAAAACAAACTTAAGAAACGCAGTAATATCAGGTCAATACATTTTGAAAGATATGAAACGTTTCAATGAAGCAGAAAAGCTTGAACTGAAAAGGATGATGGTGTTAAAACCACGCAGCTGAGTTAGTGCAAACTAAATAAGTCACGTAAGTACTGTTTCATAAAAGAAGCCATGTCAGAGCAGTTTTACTGTAGTGATATGGCTTTTTGTTTTAATAAGACTTCTATATTATAATCCTTAGCTACACGTTGTTTAACCCGATATATTTTTTTTAGATATTAATCATTCAACTTAACTACTTCTTACATTCTGTTTTTTTAATTAATTGATATCTTTTGTATCCTTGCAATAAGAATCTTCCACTTATTGACAATCAAAATATTGAAAACAAAAATTACACAGTAGAACAATTACCAAAAGCAGAATATAGTTGTTGTACGTTCTATAATTGCAATTTTGAAAATTCAGATCTTTCTAATATTACTTTTTCAGAGTGTGATTTTGTTAGTTGTAATCTAAGTAACGTAAGTGTAATGCATGCTACATTCAATAATGTAACCTTTAAAGATTGCAAATTAGTTGGTGTTTTATTTCAAAATTGTAACGATTTTTTACTTGCACTCAATTTTAGAGATTGCACTTTAAATCTAAGTTCATTCTTTCAACTTAAAATTAACAACACTGCGTTTTTAAACTGTAAAATGCATCATGTAGATTTCACTGAAAGCGAAGCAAAAAACACATCGTATTTTAACTGTGATTTAAAATCTGCAATCTTCGATAATACCAATTTAGAAAAAGCAGATTTTTTAAAGGCTCATAATTTTTTAATCAACCCATCTATCAATCAAGTTAAAAACGCAATCTTCTCAAAAGAGAACTGTTTTGGGCTATTAAGTACATTTAATGTTAGAATAAAGTGACATTCTAATTCTACTTCAAACTTATTATTATATTCATAAAACATTTAGCTGTTTACTGTTAATCTAATACTAAGAAAACGTTATCGTTTTTGTATATTTGCACAGCTAAATTTTAAGCTAAATATCATTCAAAATATTTTCAGAATTTATGACTAAAACAGCAAAGATTGTTTATACAAAAACTGACGAAGCGCCAGCTTTAGCAACACGTTCATTTTTACCAATTGTTCAATCATTTACAAAATCTTCAGGTATCAGAATAGAAATTAAAGATATTTCATTAGCAGCTAGAATTTTAGCTGCATTTCCAGATTTTTTAACCGAAGATCAAAAAGTAGCAGATGCTTTGGCAGAATTGGGTGAATTAGCAAAACAACCTGAGGCTAATATTATAAAACTACCAAATATTAGTGCTTCTATACCGCAACTTACTGATGCCATAGAAGAATTACAATCAAAAGGATATAAGCTTCCTGACTATCCAGACGAGCCAAATTCCGATGCTGAAAAAGAAATAAAATCACGTTATGATAAAATAAAAGGGAGTGCCGTAAATCCGGTTTTAAGAGAAGGAAACTCTGACAGACGTGCACCAAAAGCAGTTAAGAATTATGCGAAGAAAAACCCTCACAAAATGGGAGCTTGGTCAGCAGATTCTAAAACACATGTAGCAACAATGTCTCATGGCGATTTTGCACATAATGAAAAATCGTTAACGATTGCTGATGCTACAACTGTAAAAATAGTACACACTGATGCTAACGGTAATAAAACCACTTTAAAAGACAACTTAGATTTATTAAAGGGTGAAATTATAGATGCTACAGTAATGAGCAAAAAAGCATTACTAGAATTTTTAGAACATGAAATTCAAGATGCTTTAGATAAAAGTGTATTGTTTTCACTCCACATGAAGGCAACCATGATGAAGGTCAGTGACCCAATCATATTTGGACATGCTGTTCGTGTTTTCTTTAAGCATTTATTTGAAAAACATGGTCAAACGTTCGATAAAATTGGAGTAGATGTTAATAATGGTTTTGGAAACTTACTTGAAAAATTAGGCGAATTACCAGACGAAGAACATAACGAAATAAGAGATGATATTAGATATGCGCTTCATCATAGTGCAGATTTAGCAATGGTAAATAGTGATAGAGGTATCACTAATCTTCATGTACCGAGTGATGTAATTATTGATGCTTCTATGCCTGCAATGATCAGAACATCTGGACAAATGTGGAATGCAGAAGGCAAACAACAAGATACCAAAGCGGTAATTCCAGATAGTAGTTATGCTGGAGTATACATCGCAACTATTGACTTCTGTAAAAAACATGGAGCCTTTGATCCTACAACTATGGGAACTGTCCCTAATGTTGGCCTTATGGCTCAAAAAGCAGAAGAATATGGATCACACGATAAAACTTTCGAAATCGCATCAAAAGGAAAAGTACAAATTATTGATGCTGATGGTTCAGTTCTAATTAGTCATAAAGTGAAAACTGGTGATATTTGGAGAATGTGCCAAGTAAAAGATGCTCCAATTCAAGATTGGGTAAAATTAGCAGTTACAAGAGCCAGAGCTTCGCAAACTCCTGCTGTTTTCTGGTTAGATAAAAAGAGAGCTCATGATGCTGAATTAATCAAAAAGGTTGAATTATACTTACCTAATCATGATACTTCTGGATTAGACATTAGCATCCTATCACCCATTAAAGCCACTAAATTTACGTTAGAACGCATTAAAGACGGTAAAGACACTATATCTGTAACCGGAAATGTATTACGTGATTATTTAACAGACTTATTCCCAATTTTAGAAGTTGGAACTAGTGCAAAAATGCTTTCTATTGTTCCATTAATGAATGGAGGAGGTTTATTTGAAACTGGAGCCGGTGGATCTGCACCGAAACACGTTCAGCAATTTGTGGAAGAAAATCATTTACGTTGGGATTCTTTGGGAGAGTTTTTAGCTTTAGCCGTTTCTCTTGAACATTTTGCAGAAGTAAATAATAATGAAAAAGCTAGAATTTTAGGAGAGGCTTTAGATGATGCTTCTGATAAATTATTAGAAAACAAAAAAGGACCATCTAGAAAGGTAAACGAACTAGACAATAGAGGAAGTCATTATTACTTAGCACTTTATTGGGCAGAAGCTTTGGCTAACCAAACTAAAGATGCTGAATTAAAAGCTGAATTTACAATCTTATATAATGACTTAGCAACGAATGAAGAAGCAATTATTAAAGAACTAATTGATTGTCAAGGGGAATCTGTTAATATTGAAGGGTATTATCTACCAAATGAAAATTTAGTCACTAAGGCAATGCGACCCTGTAAACTATTAAATTCTATTAAAAAATAAGTTTAAACTTACGTTAAAAGAGCTTCATTAAAAATGAAGCTTTTTTATTTTTGTAAAAAATTTATAAATGGAAAAAAAAATTCTAGGATTCTTTATTGCAATAATAGGATTTACTTCTCTTATTTCTGGTCAAGAAAAATTTACACTTAGTGGTACAATATCTGAGAGCGAAAGTAATGAAACACTCATCGGTGTTAATATTATTGTTCCCGAATTACAAACAGGTACAGTTACTAATGAATATGGTTTTTATTCACTTACACTTCCTTCCAACAGCTATACCATTCAGATCAGTTACCTAGGATACAAAACAATATCGGAGACAATAATCTTGAATAAAGATATGTCTAGAAACTACAAACTTACTGAGTCTGCCGAGAATTTGGACGAAGTTGTTATTGAAGATAAAATTGGGAAACTAAACATAAAAAAACCTCAAATGAGTGTCAACTCATTATCTATTAACACTATAAAACAATTACCTGTAGTACTAGGAGAGGTTGATGTTATTAAATCTATTACACTATTGCCAGGTGTAACTAATGCAGGTGAAGGGTCTTCAGGTTTTAATGTAAGAGGTGGCGCTGCGGACCAAAACCTCATTCTTTTAGATGAAGCTACAATATTTAATTCTTCACATTTATTTGGATTCTTTTCAGTTTTTAATCCAGATGCTATTAAAGATATTAAATTGTATAAAGGAGGAATTCCTGCAAAATATGGTGGACGTGTGTCTTCCGTTTTAGATATCTATCAAAAGGAAGGAAATAGTAATGAGTTCCATATGAATGGAGGTATTGGATTAATTTCTAGTCGTCTTTTAGCAGAAGGTCCAATAAAAAAAGATAAAGGTTCCTTTTTATTTGGAGGTCGTAGTAGCTATGCACATTTATTTTTACCGCTATTCGATTTAGATAATATTGCTTATTTCTACGATTTAAATACTAAGTTGAGCTATCGATTAAATGATAGTAACAGTATTTTTCTCTCTGGTTACTTCGGTCGTGATGTATTTTCTATATCTGACAGCTTTGAAAACACCTATGGAAATAGTGTCATAAATTTTAGATGGAATCATTTATTTTCAGATAAATTGTTTTCAAACTTATCACTTATATATTCTGATTATGATTACGATTTAGAACTCTCTTTTGTAGAATTCGATTGGCAATCTGGCATTAGTAATTTTAATTTAAAATACGATTTAAAGCACTATATCAGTAATAATTTCAAATTAGAATTTGGATTTAATAGTATCTATTATAAATTTAATCCTGGTGAAATTAACCCTACGACAGAATCATCTGGAATTAATCCGTTTAAATTAATTGATAAATATGCATTTGAGAATGCCATATATATAGATGCAGAACATAAATTAAACAATAAACTTTCGGTTTCTTATGGTGCGCGTTTCAGTACGTTCCATCGCTTAGGGCAAGAAGAGCTCAATATTTATGAGAACAATCGAGCATTAGATTTTAATTCAGAATTAAAGATTTATGAAAAAGCTGATCCAATTAGTACTCAATCATATAATCGAAGTGATGTAATTAAATTCTTCGCAAATTTTGAACCTCGATTTTCATTAGCTTATCAACTTTCTAATAATTCGTCTATAAAAGCGAGTTATAATCGCATGAGCCAATATTTACATTTATTATCTAACACAAGTTCACCAACTCCCTTAGACGTGTGGTCTCCAAGTGGAAAATATATAAAACCTCAGATCTTAGATCAAGTTGCAATTGGTTATTTTAAAACATTGAGAGACAATACCTATGCCCTAGAAGTAGAGAGCTTCTATAAAACAATAGACAATCGAATAGATTATATTGATGGAGCTGACCTTATTGCAAATAATGCTATAGAACAAGTTATTTTAAATGGGGAAGCAAGAGCTTATGGTTTAGAAGTTTTGTTTAGAAAAAATGAAGGCAAGTTTAAAGGATGGTTAGCTTATACCTTATCTAAATCTGAACAGAGAACACCTGGAAGAACTTCGGGAGAAACAGGAATAAATAATGGCGAATGGTATAGAACATCATTTGACAAAACCCACGATATATCACTTACGGCGAGCTATGAATTAAATAATAAATGGACATTTAATAGTAATTTTTTATTTCAAACTGGGCAACCAGCTACGTTTCCAAATGGTCAATATCAATATAACGGTCTCATAATTCCTAGTTTTGAATCGAGAAACTCAAGTCGATTACCTGCATATCACAGACTGGATTTTTCTGTAAATTATAATCCAAACCCTCAAAAGACAACAGGATGGAAGAGTGAATGGGTTTTCGGAATTTATAATACTTATAACAGACGAAACGCAGCGACCATATCATTTAGGGAAAACAGAATATCTGGAAATAATGAAGCTCTAAGATTAGCCATTTTTGGAATAGTCCCTTCAGTTTCGTATAACTTTAAATTTTAAAAGTATGAGAAAACTAGCGGCAATATTACTTTTAACAGCATTTACATCTTGTGAAGATGTTATTGACGTAAATTTAAATTCAACTGAACCACGCCTAGTAATAGAAGCTTCTATTAATTGGTTTAAAGATACAACAGGTGATGAACAACAAATAAAACTCACTTTATCTGCGCCTTTTTTTGAAGAAGAACTTCCACCAGCCAATGGGGCAATTGTTACAATTACTGACACGAATAATAACACATTTCTTTTTGAAGAAGATGGAAATACAGGACGATATCATAACACCATCTTTAATCCTATTTTAAATACCACTTATTCATTAACGATAATTTATAATGGAGAAATTTATACTGCAACCGAAACATTAAAATCAGTATCCTCAATAGACTATATAGAACAGAATAATGAGGGTGGTTTTAGTGGTGAAGATATCGAATTGAAAGCATATTATACGGATCCTGCGAACGAAGAAAATCATTATTTATTTGAGTTCATAAGTGATATTCCAGTAATACCTACATTAGAAGTTTATAATGATGAATTTACAAATGGAAATCAAATCTTTGGATTTTATACAGAAGAAGATTTAGAATCTGGAGACGAAGTGACTATCCGAAATTATGGTGTTTCAGAGCGATTCTATGAATTTATGTTTATTCTTTCGCAACAAGGGAGTGACGATGGCGGAGGTCCTTTTGAGACACAGCCAGCAACTGTTCGAGGAAATTGCATTAATGAAACCAATCCTGATAATTTCCCTTATGGTTATTTTAGATTATCAGAAGTTGATGAGGTAATTTATATCGTTGAATAATTAAAGTATTTGTATATTTAAAGCATGACATTTACTAAGATTACCGAGCAAGATTCAAATTATAATAATCTCGAAAACATGTCAGTTAACGAGATTATCACAAACATTAATAACGAAGATAAGACAGTCCCAAAAGCTGTAGAAAAAGCACTTCCTGAAATAGAAATACTAATAAAACAAGTTGTAAAAAAGCTAAAAAAAGGAGGACGTCTTTTTTATATTGGATCTGGTACAAGTGGCCGTTTAGGAATTCTTGATGCTTCCGAATGCCCGCCAACTTTTGGTGTTTCGCACGACATAGTAATTGGTTTAATTGCTGGTGGTGATAAAGCAATAAGAAAAGCTGTTGAAAATGCTGAAGATTCAATTACGCAAGGATGGAAAGATTTGGAGGTTTATAATGTTAGTAATAAAGATATCGTTATCGGCATTGCTGCCTCAGGTACTACACCGTATGTTATACATGCTCTAAAAAAATGTAATCAAAATAGTATAATTACAGGTTGTATTACTTGTAATCAAAATAGTCCGTTATCATTAGTTTCAAAATTTCCTATTGAAGTAATTGTAGGACCAGAATTTCTTACTGGTAGTTCTAGAATGAAAGCTGGAACTGCTCAAAAATTAATTCTTAATTTAATTACCACTACAACAATGATCCAATTAGGAAAAGTGAAAGGAAACAAAATGGTAGATATGCAATTAAGCAACGATAAGTTAGTTAATAGAGGTGTTAAAATGATCATGCACGAGCTAAATGTATCTCAAGAAAAGGCATTGGAATTATTATCTAAACATAAGAATGTTAGAGAAAGCATAAGACATGGAAGAAACTAATCGAACTGATAAGGATATTTTATACAAGGGATTAAAACAAATGGGCTTATGCCTTATTCTTATGTTTACCGGCCCAACTATTTTACATTTAACGTTAAACAATAAAGATAAATCTCTTTATATTCCTCTTTTTATTCTGTCAATAATATTATGCGTTTTAGCAATTGCATTTCTATTTATTGGTATCAATACTATTATGAATAGTATTTTTAAAAAGAAGAAGTAATGCAAATCTGCGTGTAATCTTCACTAACTTTTTTCTTTTGAATATATTCTTAAACTTTTATTATAAACGAAAAAACCCTCACTAGTAAACTAGTAAGGGTTTCAAAAAAGGCGG
>ERZ1048872.1293-NODE-1293-length-21428-cov-6.897207_pt1 | contig 21428 bp, 23 predicted proteins | sample MGYA00383100_ERZ1048872 | MGnify/ENA primary metagenome ERZ1048872 (study PRJEB29581, sample SAMEA5548370) | metagenome | biome: marine; feature: coastal; material: water | depth 50 m | study: Short-term variability in the microbial, nano- and picoplankton...
TCCATCAGCCCTATACCCATGAATGTACTCACTTCGGGCTCTTGCGGCGGCTGATTACCAAGGCCTCCACTGCGCGCCAACTCATCGAGGGAGGGCCGCTGACCAAGGGCCACCTGAAGGGTTTTACGCTTGCCATCCCGCAGCACCACAACATTGACGGTTTTGCCCACAGGTGCTTTGCCGACCACGCGGACCAATTCGCCCGAATTTGCCACCTTGATACCATCAAACATCACAATCACATCCGTAGCCTGAAGCCCGCCCTCATCAGCGGGTCCACCCGCAGCCACATCCTGCACGATGGCGCCGCTTGGATCGTCAAGTCCCAGAGCTTCCGCAATATCTTCTGTCACATTGCCGATCGTAACGCCCAGCCAACCGCGGCGCACTTCGCCAAACTCACGCAGTTGCGCCACCACGGGGGCAACCACATTTGACGACATGGAAAACCCGATCCCGATCGACCCGCCGTTGGGTGATAATATCGCCGTATTTACCCCGATAACTTCGCCGTCCATACTGAACAATGGTCCGCCAGAATTGCCGCGGTTGATCGCCGCATCGGTCTGGATATAATCATCGTAGTAGCCCGAAAGCTCACGGTTGCGTGCGGAAATGATCCCGGCCGAAACAGAAAAACCCTGCCCCAGCGGATTACCGATCGCCATAACCCAATCACCCACACGGGCAATATCGCTATTGCCAAAGCTCACATATCCAAGCGCAACATCGGTGTCGACTTTTAGCAGCGCAATATCAATATTCTTATCAACCCCGATGATTTTTGCAGCCCGTTCACTGCCATCAGAGAATTCAACCATTATCTCGTCCGCACCTTCGATCACGTGATTATTTGTGACCATAAAGCCGTCTTCGGAAATAATGAAACCGGAGCCCAAGGCAGAGGCCCTGCGAGGCGGTGCGCCATTGGGATTGCGTTCTTGAAAATCGCGAAACAGATCTTCAAACGGGCTGCCTTCGGGCACAATGCCGCGGGGGGCAATTTTTGTATCAATTTTAGTGGTGGTGGTAATATTCACCACAGCCGGGCTTGTAACTTCAACCAAATCAGCAAAGCTTTCCGGCGCGCCGCGGGCAAACGCTGGCAGATTTTGCACCAGTAAAAATAATAATGCCATCGCCCCGAAAGATACGCTGCGGATTAAAATCCAAGCCTGCATATTAATTGTGGGGGCATGGGCCCTCGATCTCTGACGCGTTACAAACATGTTCATCAACTCCTGTCATTGCAAATGGCATTAAACGCCGGATGAATGTTCTTTTTATCTAGGGCCGCGATCATCAATCGGCAATAGCAAGAAAAGACACCCAAGAACTTGTGATCACGCGTGAGATGAAGGCGTGTTTAAAAAAATGCCCTTACGGCCCATAACAACATTGCCCCAGCCAGAGCGGTGCTTAAGCCAAAGATGCGGCGTGTCGAATAAGGCATTGATTTAAGCTGATCTAGCAGCTGTTCGATGATCTGAGGGGCCAGTCCATAAACCAGCCCCTCGATGAGCAAAACAAGGCCTAGACCCCAAAGAATCGCTTCAATCATTTACCGCCCGTATCAGATTTCAGATAGTTGAAAAACTCTGAATCCGGCGACATGACCATACTCGTGCCTTGGCCCCGCAAAGCGGAGCGGTAGGCCGCCAGCGAGCGGTAAAACTCGAAAAACTCAGGATCGGCCCCAAAGGCTTCGGCAAAGATTTTATTGCGTTCAGCATCAGCCTGACCACGCGCGATTTCAGATTCGCGTTTGGCTTCCGAGACAATCTCGACCTGCGTTCTATCCGCTGTCGCGCGAACCCGCTGCGCCGCCTCGTTACCGCGCGCGATCTCATCTGCGGCCTCGCGTTCCCGTTCAGCGCGCATCCGCGCAAAGGTTGCGTCTAGATTCGCCCTTGGAAGGTCCGTTCGTATCAATCGCACATCCACAACTTCAAGCCCGATAGACCGCGCGCTTTCAATTGCCCCGTTGCGAATACGCAGCATGAGTGCCGCCCGATCCGAGCTTAGGATATCGTTTGAGCTCACAGAACCAAGAACTTCGCGCAATTCGTTGATCAAAATGCCGTCCAAACGGGTCTCGGCAATTTGAATCCCGCCTGGGCCAACGGCTTCGCGGAATTGGTTGACATCGACAATCCGGTAGCGGGCAAAGGCGTCAACCACCAAACGCCGATCATCAAGCGGCGTGACTTCAAGCGGGTCTACATCACGGCTTAGGATCCGATCATCGTAGAACACAACTTCCTGAATGAACGGTATTTTAAACGCCAGACCGGGGTCTTCTTTGATGGACACCACGCGGCCAAATTGAAGCACAAGCGCTTTGTTACGTTCGTCGACAATAAATATTGCTGACATGAGACCGATGATCAAGATCACCAGAGCGGGAATGAGAAAACCTATTCTACGCATCACTTATTCTCCTGCCGAAGTTGGTTCAGTGGCAGATAAGGCACAACGCCCTGACCGCTTGCTTGTTGATCGATGATGACTTTGTCGACGCTTCCCAAGACCTCTTCCATGGTTTCAAGATAAAGCCGTTTACGGGTAACATCCGGGGCTTTCAGATATTCTTCTAAAACAGCCGAGAACCGGCTGGCTTCACCGGTTGCTTCATTGATCACCCGTGCGCGGTATCCTTCTGCTTCTTCCAGTACCTGAGCAGATTCGCCGCGCGCCTGCGCAAGCACCCGGTTGGCATAGGCATCCGCCTGTTTTTCAAGCCGATCGCGTTCCTGTTCGGCGGCCTGAACCGCACGGAAGGCATCAATCACCTGTTCTGGCGGATCAGCACGGTCAAAGTTAACCCGCACCACATTGACGCCGCTATTGTAGCTGTCGAGTGTTTGTTGGATCAAAAGTGCAAGGTCGTCTTTGATGACTCTCCGATCCCGGTTCAAAATCGGCGCCAGTTCGGATTGGGCGATAATTTCACGCATCGCAGATTCAGCCACCGCCCGGACGGTCATTTGCGGATCGCGAAGATTAAAGAGGTATTTGGCCGGATCATTGATATTCCAGACCACTTCAAAATCAATATCAACGATGTTTTCATCGCGGGTCAGCATCAGGCCAGCTTCGCTTCCACGACCGCCAACACCAATCCCTTCGTTTTGTTCGCGCGTGACTGGTAACACTTCATAAGTCATCAGCGGCCAAGGGGCAAAATTCAGACCGGGACTTCCGATGGACGAATATTTCCCTAGGAAAAGCTCGACTGATTTTTCTTCCGGTTTGACAGTGTAAAAGCTGCTAAAGGCCCAAAACACCACCAAGCCGGCTAAAATCAACAAATAGGCGCCGCGCCCAAAAGTTGGACCTTCACCCCGACCCCCATCGCCGCTACGGCCACCGCCGCCTTTTCCACCCATCAGAACCCGAAGCTGATCTTGGCCTTTTTTCAGCATATCATCGATTTCAGGTGGCATTTGCAGGCCATCGTTTGCCGGCCGCCGTCCTCCGCCTTCATTTTGTTTAGGGCCGCGATCGTCGCCACCCTGTCCACCGCCGCCCCACGGGCCGCCTGAGTTTCCAGCCATAAAATTTGTCCCTTTTTATCCGTCTCTTCGGTCTACTCTATGCTCCCCTTTAAACTGGGCAGCAAAATTCATTTTTCAAGCACTGGCGCGCATTACACGCATCGTCACCAGTTCTTCTGCCATTGTCGGATGCACGGCCATCGTGCGATCAAAGTCGGCTTTGGTTGCGCCCATCTTCACCGCGATACCGGCCAATTGGATCATCTCGCCGGCTGCAGGGCCAACAATATGGCACCCTAGCACGCGGTCGGTGTCTTGTGACACAATCAATTTCATTAACATTTTTTCGCTTTTACCCGCGAATCCAGAATGCATTGGCTTAAAGCTACTGGCATAGACATCAATTGGCTCTTGGGCCCGCGCCGCTTCCTCGGAAAGCCCGACAGTGCCCATTTCAGGCTGCGTAAATATTGCCGTTGGAATTAAATCATGGTCCGGCGCTATGGGATTATCCTTAAACACCGTCTCAACAAAGGCCATAGCTTCGCGGATCGCAACCGGGGTCAGGTTGGCACGGTTGGTCACATCGCCGATGGCATAAACCGACGGCAGCGAGGTTTGAGAAAATTCATCGACCAGTATTTCGCCGGCAGCCCCTGTCTTAATGCCAATATCTTCCAGACCGAGACCTGCAGTATTTGGCGCGCGGCCTGTTGCATACATCACCTGATCAAAGCTGGCCGTATTGCCCCGCGCATCCGTGACCACCAAACCCGAGCCATTTTTTTCGATTCTGGCAACATCCGTGCCGCAGCGCAGATCAATGCCGCGCTCGATCATTGACGCTGCGATCAAATCGCGCGCTTCTCGATCAAATCCGCGCAAAATTTGCTCGCCGCGATAATATTGCGTGGTGGCGACCCCCAACCCGTTCATAATACCGGCAAATTCGCTTGCAATATAACCGCCGCCGACAATTAGGATCGACTTGGGCAGCTGCTTCAGCCCGAACATCTCATTTGAAGTGATGCTATGCTCGATGCCCGGCACATCAGGCCGTACCGGCCATCCGCCCGTTGCCACCAGAATATAGCGGGCGGTTTTGGTTTCGCCGGTGCTTAATTCAACCGTGTGTGGACCCGATAACCGCGCTTTGGCATCAAAGCTGGTAACCCCGGAATTTGCCAGAAGCCCGCGGTATACATTTTCCAGCCGATCAAGTTCCCCGTTCAAGCGGCCCCTGAAGGCAGGCCAGTTAAACGCCGTAGCCTCAACATCCCAGCCGTAGCTGGGCGCTTCGGCGAACACGCCGGAATACTCACTGGCATACACCATCAATTTTTTTGGCACACAGCCACGTATAACGCAGGTACCGCCATAGCGATCTTCTTCGGCCAATCCGACGGATAGGCCAGGCTCTGCCGCCGCCACCCGCGCGGCCCGAACACCGCCAGAGCCGCCTCCGATGACAAAAAGATCAAAATCAAACTTCATATCAATCCTCAATATCAGAAAACAGATTATGCCCCTGAGCAGACATATCTGAATTTTCTGTCACCCCGTTCACTAAATCGCGGGTTTCAACCCGGCCATCGGAATGACCGATAATAACCGATGAACAGATATTAATAAAAAGACCATTTTCAACCACCCCGGGCAATTGATTAAGCGCGAGCGCGAGCGCTTTGGCATCGTTGATCACGCTCATATGCAAATCAAGTATATGATTGCCCTCATCTGTGACAAACAATCGGTCGCCTTCCATACGAGTGCTGATTTTTGCCTTAAGATAACCAAGTGCCTCAAGCATGCGTTCGATCGAAATGCGGGTAGAGTTCATCCCAAACGGGATAACTTCTACAGGCAATGGAAAAGCACCAAGTTGTGCCACTTCTTTGTCAGCATCTGCAATGACAATCATTCGGTCACTTGCCATTGCAACAATTTTTTCTTGCAGCAGTGCACCGCCGCCGCCTTTGATGAGCGCAAATTCAGCATCAAACTCATCAGCGCCATCAATTGTCAGATCAAGCCAGCCAGCTTCATCAAGAGTTATAATCTCGATGCCTACTTTTTGCGCCAGATCCGCCGTCCGGGTTGAGGTGGGAACCGCTTGAATAAGCAGCCCTTCGTCGCGCGTCTTCTGCCCAAGGTGCTGCACCAGCCAAGCGGCTGTGCTACCTGTTCCAAGCCCAACCTTCATTCCGCTTTGCACCAGGCCAGCCGCCCGTTTTGCAGCAGAAAATTTAGCTTTGTCGGCAGCACTTAACGAGTCAAACATAGAACACCTCCATTGGGATTACTGCGCTTATAGGCAACATTGAAACGATGTGCGAGCGTGATTTGCGCAAAACCCAAACACATCAGCAACCGCGGTAAATTTAAGATGACCTGTTTGCCATAACAACTGTCGCTTTTTGAGTGTTTCGGCAGCCTTGCCTCACTTATGTAAGGGCCATGAACGATATGATTTTTGTCGCGTCAATGCTGTTTGACGCTATGATGAAGCAGGTCACCGTGAGTGCGCGGGCTAAATAAGGATCGCATTAGATGTTTTTGTCGGTGTTTGACATGTTCAAAGTTGGCATTGGCCCGTCGTCTTCGCATACGATGGGGCCGATGGTGGCGGCTGCCCGGTTTTTGGACGTGCTGCGCGGCTCGCCCTTTGCTGCGGCCGGACTGCAAGCCAGTCTGCATGGCTCGCTTGCGTTTACCGGCGTTGGCCATGCAACCGATCGCGCCACAATCTTGGGGCTGGCAGGATTTGAACCCGATAGCTACGATCATGACAAAGCAGAAGCGGCTCTAGCCGATATTCGCAGCACGCACTCTGTTGCGCCGCCCGGTTTGCCGCGGCTTGTGTTTGATCCAAAAAATGATCTGCAGTTTGATTTTGGGCCCAATTTACCCGGTCATCCAAACGGCATGATTATCAAAGCCACGGATGCCCAAGGCGATGTGATCCTGCAAGAGACCTATTACTCGGTCGGCGGCGGCTTTGTAATGACAGAAGCCGAACTGGCCGAAGACGGGTCCGAAAACACAGCGGCCGACGTGCCCTATCCCTTTACAACCGCGGCCGACATGCTTCGGATGGCCGAAACTTCAGGTAAAACCATCGCCCAATTAAAACACGCAAATGAAATTGCCTGCGCCGGTCAAGATGAAGTACGCAGCGGGGTCGCCCGCCTGTGGCAGGTCATGTCCGATTGTATCGATCGCGGTCTTGCCCGCGATGGTATTCTGCCCGGCGGACTGCAGGTCAAACGCAGGGCCAAAGGCATTCATGATGCCTTAATAGCTGAGCGCGGTATGAACCTTGCACCGCCGCATACAATCAATGACTGGATGAGCGTTTATGCCATGGCCGTAAACGAGGAAAACGCAGCCGGAGGGCAGGTTGTCACTGCGCCGACCAATGGCGCCGCCGGCGTCGTGCCAGCCGTCATACGATATTATCTTGATCACGTTCCCGGCGCACAGAAATCACGCGTCGAAGACTTTTTGCTCACCGCTGCGGCAATTGGCGGCTTGGTAAAATTCAACGCCTCAATCAGCGGCGCTGAGGCCGGCTGTCAGGCCGAGGTTGGCAGCGCCAGCGCTATGGCTGCTGCGGGGCTATGCGCGGTTTTAGGCGGCAGTCCGGAACAAGTAGAAAATGCGGCAGAAATCGCCCTTGAGCATCATCTGGGCATGACTTGTGATCCGGTCAAAGGGCTGGTTCAGGTGCCCTGTATTGAGCGCAACGGTCTGGGCGCCATCAAAGCCATCTCTGCCGCTAGCCTCGCGCTGCGCGGCGATGGAACCCATCTTGTTCCGCTTGATGCGTGCATCGAAACCATGCGCCAAACCGGGCTGGATATGAGCGAACGCTATAAAGAAACATCGCTGGGCGGATTGGCGGTCAATATCCCAAATTGTTAGACTGTGGTTTTGAAGGCCTGGAGTGTCGGTTTCGAAACAGATTGTGGGACAAAACAAAGATCAACTTCGCCGCATGAACAGTTCTTCACCCTCTGCTGCTGACCCCAACACCGATCGGGTGGTCTTGGGCGTTGGTCTGATGATCGCCTTTTGCGTTGTCGCACCACTTTTGGACGTCGCCTCAAAACTGGCCGCAGATAAAATTCCGGTTGCCGAAATCACAACAAGTCGGTTTGTTCTTCAAGCTGTGTTGATGGCGCCGATGATCAGCTTGCTTGGCCACAGGTTTACCATGCCTCAGCGCTTGATCTGGCCCATGATACTGCGTGCTCTTTTATTAATCGCATCAACCTATTGTTTCGTAGCAGCCATTTCAGTGATGCCAATTGCTGATGCTTTGGCAATTGTCTTTGTTGAACCCTTTATTTTGCTCGTGCTGGGCAAATGGCTTTTAAAGGAACAGATCGGACCGCGCCGGTTGGGCGCCGCAGTGGTCGGTTTTGCAGGTGTGGTACTGGTTATTCAGCCCAGCTTTTCCGCCTTTGGGGCCTATGCGCTCTTTCCACTGGCAACTGCCGTTGGGTTTGCGGGATATATGCTTAGCACACGTAGTATTTCACGCCATATTCATCCCGTTCCGATGCAATTTCACACCGCGCTTATAGGCTCGCTCTTGTGCGTGCCGGTAATGATCTGGGGCCATTTCGGAGCGATCGCTGGCTTGGATCCGGTTTGGCCGCATGGTATTTATTGGCTCTGGCTTTTGGGGGTAGGGCTCTTTGCGACTATCTCACATCTGCTCATGACCTTTGCACTTCGCTTTGCCCCCTCTACAACGCTGGCACCGCTGCACTATCTTGAAATTGTCAGTGCGGTGTTTTTTGGCTATGTTGTTTTTGCGGATTTCCCGAATAAAATAGCTCTTTTTGGCATGATTATCATCATCGGGTGCGGGTTTTATATATTTCTGCGCGAGCAAAAAATGGCGCAAATGTGATTTATCACCTTCCTGACAACTTTAGATTGCTTTTTAATATGTATTTTATTACCTATGGTGGATGATCCATGATCGTCCATTATTCGGCATTTTGTTAATGTTATTGTTTTGCCTGCTGGCTCCGCTTGGTGATGCCTTGGCAAAACTACTTGGCCAAGAGATACCTTTGGCCCAATTGATGTTTGTGAGGTTTGCCGTTCAAGCAATCCTATTGGTCCCACTGGTTTATGCCACAAAGAGCAAGTGGCGCATGTCGGGATGGGTCTTGGCCTTTGCATGGTTGCGGATTGGCCTTTTGATTGGCAGCATCACCTGCATGGTTATTGCACTCAGATATCTGCCTTTGGTTGACACGATCGCAATCGTTTTTGTAATGCCGTTCATTTTGCTGTTATTGGGCAAAATTATTCTTAAAGAAGTTGTAGGGCGCCAGAGGTTGATCGCTTGTCTGGTTGGATTTGGCGGCACGCTTTTGGTTATTCAACCGTCTTTTCAGGACGTAGGCGCACCCGCTTTATTACCACTTTTGGCGGCTTGGTTGATTGCATTTTTCATGATGGTCACCCGCCAAATTGCCAAGGTCACAGACCCTATCGGACTTCAGGCGGTCAATGGCATGATGGCATTGGTGATGATTGCGCCAGTGCTTTTGATTTTTCAGAGCCGCGAATTTGCAGAGCTACATGTGATTGAGCTTAGCCAAACTCAAATCTGGCTGCTGCTGCTGTTTGGCCTGACAGGAACAGCTGCGCATTTGGTCATGACTTGGTCCCTGCGCTATGCACCCTCAAGCACCACTGCACCGCTGCAATACCTGGAAATACCGATTGCCACTGTGATCGGGTGGCTGATTTTCTTCGATCTCCCCAATCCAATAGCCTCGCTGGGCATCATGGTGATCATTGCGGCGGGTCTTTATATCCTCATCTGGGAACGGACCATTTCGGTGCGCGCTGCAACGCCGTTGCGACCAGCTGGGCAAATTTCCGCGGCAGAATAAGCAGCATTGAGGGATTTTGCGGTGCTAGGACCAACTTTCCGCTGCAGCGGTTGGATGTGCCGATCTGGCCGTTCGGGCAAAACTCAACCCCATCTGTCGGCCAGTGCAACCCCTGCGAGGCAATCTTTGTGGCTGCCATCGGAAAAAGCGACACGCGGGTGCCAACCGGCAGATCAAGTGCAAATTGCGGCGGCACAACACAGATAAGATCCTGCATGCCAATCAGCAAACAGCGCTGATGTGCATAACGAACCAAAACGCTCTGCACCGCCATTTGATGATCAATACGCCCCCCGAGAAACCCCAAACCGACAACCAGCGGTGCCTCAATCCGCGACAGGCATTTTTCAAAATCCGTACTGTCCTGTTCGGCAATGCGATGTAGCCGGCCGGTTGGCACCTGCGCCTGCAGATCTGGGGCGAGCGAATCCAAATCACCGATCACGGCCAAAGGGCGATGGCCATGGTCGAAAAGGGTTTTTGCACCCCCGTCTGCCGCCACGGTCTTAGGCGCCAGGCTTAAGCCTTCGGCCAATAGGCCTGCGTCGACCGGAGCCCCGCCCACCAGGGTGATTGGTTCATTTTCGGATACAATAGGCCTTTTCACAACAAAATATTCCTCAAAAGATAGGGCTGCCATAATATGGCCATGAAATCATACATGCTTACACATAGATTCGTTTGTTTTTTGACGATTTTATCATGTTATCTAAATTACAGACAAACGCGAAGGTCAGCTGCCCTATGGGAATTGAAAACAAAGTACTCACGGTGTCCTATGGCACGTTTTCCTGCACTTTGGAGGGGTTTACCGACTCGTTTGATGCTATGAAAGCCATTGCCGAGTATTTTCGCGATTTGGCTTCTGATGATCGTTATTTTGCCGCCACCCCCCCCCGACCTAGATCCGGGGATCATCAGCGAACTTGCCTCACGCAATTCCTCACAAAAACTGACGGCTCGAACTCAGGGCACCAATGTTGTGCTATCACCGGCAAATCCCAAGACCACGGAGCCAAGTAATTTTAGCCCTACAGCGCCCACTCAAGATACAACACTCACTGAGCGCGTAGAGCGGATTAGAGCCCTCGTCAACCGGGGGACAATCAGCGACGATGAAAATGAGCAAACCAAGATATGGCCCGCAAATAATATCATCCAGGCAGAACCAGTTGAGAACTTTTTTGCAGATAACCAGGAAGCCGGACCAGCCACCCAAGAAAAACCCGCACCGCAACCAGCGCCTCTTTCCCTTGAAATATCAGCAGGCGAGCAAACCCGAGCGGCGTCCGAGCTGAGCGCAAAAACCTCTGAGCAGACCCGCGAAGTGCAAGCCAAAAATCAAAACCCAATGGACTTGGCATCCACCAGCACGAACCAAAAACCGCTGGAGATCATCTTTGATGATTTTACTTTTGAGCCGAACAACAGCATTGATCAAAACGAACCAGTCAAAACAGATGAACCGATCAAAGAGGCACCCAAAAATCTTGCACAACCTGCGCCTATACCTGATGCGGCTGATTTGCCCGAAACCAGAGCCCCAGAAAAGGCGGGCGAGACCGCTCAAAGCACCGCGCCAAAATTGGAACCGACAGCGATACCAAGCCCGAATGCACCGCAGAAACCGGCTATCACGCTGCCCGACACCCCAACTCCATTGCCAGTTAAGCCCCTGGTCAAAGTGGTGCGCAAACCGGTATTGACGAATAAAGAGCCATCTTCTGAAGCCCCAAAACTTCTTCCCGATGAAGCAAATTCACGACCACGGCAGATAGAAAATCAATCCCAGTCTGCAAAAAATACTGCGCGCGGCAGCGAAGCTATCAAACCTTTGGCTGCCGTACAAAAACCCATCCAAGAAGACGCTCTTAAAGGCTCTTTTGAGGATAATTTAACTGAAATGCTGTGCTTGAATTCGAGCGGCGCTGAAGAGGAAAAACAAAAGAAAGCCAAAGAAACGCAGCCGGCGCGACCGAGGCAACAGGTTTTGCGCCAAGAACATCAAGATGTTTCGCGGTTGTTGAAACAAACCGATCAGAAAATGGCCCAACCCGATCAAAGCCGGCGGCGTAATGCATTGGCACATTTACGCGCGGCTGTTGCTGCAAATAGAGGCGAACTCCCAACTGACCCTGAGATGACAGACATTTTAAAGATTGCAACATCGACAAATTCCGCTTCGAAAACATTTCCTTCGCAAGAAGTGCCCCCCAAAGAAAACAACACCTCCCCAGCGCCTAAACCGCTTCGATTGGTGGAAAATCAACGCGTTGATGCGCCCGATGTTGCCGCTGCAGATACATCTCAAAACACCCCCATCGAAACACCTATTGATTTTGCGACCTACGCCCAACGGGTTGAGGCGACCACACTTGAGGCCCAGATTGAAGCGGCCGCGAGCTATTTATCATTGATTTTAAAGCGTGACACATTTTTTAGGCGCAATGTTTTTTCCCGCACGCGTCAGGTATCCGAACATCCTTTTGTGCGCCGGACTTATATGGGCATTTTCAGCTCCTTGATTGAACAGGGGAAAGTAAAGAACCTAGAGGACGGAACCTATGAAATCTGCAAGGATAAAATAGGCTATCAATTGCCGGATCAGATTTTACACTAACGTGATGTGCAAGCGCTGTACTTGATCTGCCCGCTACTGGTCAGGATCGGCCTGACCTATGCCGCGAAAGATAAATTTAAACGGCAATGCCCAAAGCACCCCCAAAGCCACATAGATCAACAATTCAAGCCAAATGGGCGGTCTGTCGAATAATCCGATCACGCCAACTGCCACAACCACGTATAGCGGCAGGCCGATCAGCAAAATTACCAATGACCAGCGGCGGCGGGCTTTGTAACTAAGGGCCATTTTTTCTCGCAGTATTGTTAATCTTGAAACGGGTCTGTCACTAGGATCGTATCCTCACGCTCTGGTGAGGTTGAAACTAGCGCAACCGGGCATTCAATCAACTCTTCTACGCGGCGCACATATTTAATTGCGTTGGCGGGCAGATCCGCCCAGCTTCTGGCACCTTCGGTGCTGTCGGACCAGCCGTCCATTTCTTCATAGATCGGCACGCAGCGCGCCTGCTGATCGGCCGCAAAAGGAAGATAGTCTAGCGGCTTTCCATCCAGCTCATAGCCGACGCAGATTTTTAGCGTCTCAAAGCCGTCCAGCACATCAAGCTTGGTAAAGGCAATGCCTTTCACTCCCGATGTGGCACAGGTTTGACGCACCAAAGCGGCATCGAACCAACCACAGCGACGCTTGCGTCCGGTCACCACGCCAAACTCATGGCCGCGCTCCCCAAGCCGCTGACCATCCGCATCATCAAGCTCGGTCGGAAACGGGCCTTCGCCAACCCGCGTTGTATAAGCTTTGACAATACCAAGAACAAAATCAATCGATCCCGGCCCCATGCCTGACCCTGTTGCCGCTTGGCCCGCAATCACATTAGAGGATGTCACAAAGGGATATGTTCCAAAATCAACATCCAGAAGGCTGCCTTGCGCACCTTCGAATAAAATCCGTTTGCCGGCTTTGCGCTTTTCGGCCAACACTTTCCAGACCGGTGCGGCGAATTGCAAAACCAGCGGGGCAATTTCGTTAAGCTGGGCAAGAAGCGCGTCGGTATCCACCTCGGCCATGCCCATACCACGGCGCAAGGTGTCATGGTGCACCGCCAAACGATCAATGCGTGCTTTAAGTGTTTCGGGATCAGCCAGATCGGACACACGGATCGCGCGGCGGCCAACTTTATCTTCATAAGCCGGGCCGATGCCGCGCCCCGTGGTGCCAATTTTGGCGACTTTATTTTGTCTTTCGCGGGCCTGATCCAGTTCAGAGTGCACCGGCAATATCAGCGGCGTGTTTTCCGCAATCATCAGATTTTCGGGTGAAATTTGAACGCCTTGGCCCTGCAGCTTGGCAATCTCTTCTTTTAAATGCCATGGGTCTAGAACCACGCCATTGCCAATCACCGACAGCTTGCCGCTTCGCACGATCCCCGAAGGCAAGAGCGACAGTTTATAAACCTTACCGTCAATCACCAAAGTATGACCAGCATTGTGGCCGCCTTGAAAGCGCACGATAACATCCGCGCGCTCGCTGAGCCAATCTACCAGTTTTCCTTTACCTTCGTCGCCCCATTGGGCGCCAACCACGACGACATTCGCCATTTTTGACCTTTCCGATCTGCGTCAAACCCGCGTCGGTATAGCCGCCCTCGCGCCGCGAGAAAACCTCGAAAAGCACCAAACAGGTTTATTTTTTAAATTTTATGGTAACTGGGCTGCCGTGAGGTGTGCTTAAATAGGCCTGTTTCCACGCGGTGCGCAGAGCGGACAACTGTTGCCGGTTCTCAGGCTCGCGCTCGACCAGAAGCTCTTCGAGCGTTTCCAGCCAGGCGGTGAAATAATCGTCACCGCCATTAAGATCACGCTCAGCGCCGTTGCGTTTGAGCCGAGCGCCAAAGCGTTTGGTCCATTCGGGCCAACTAAAATGTCCTTGCGCATGCAGCGCCACGCTCAGCGCAAAAAGCTGTGCATGCCAAGGGTGTTCAAAAACGGGCTGCGGTGCATTTTGCATCACATCGGGTCCAGATAACTTTGCCACAGGTCAAGCATCACTTCGTCATCTGGGTTTTCAGCATGCGCCCACAGCGTGCTGGCCGCAAAGGCCACGCAATAAAGCGGCTCTGGGGCTTCTCCCATTCCGTGGGCATTGGCATCAGGAAAAACATGCGCGCCATAACAGCGCAGGATGCGGCCACTTTTACCGGCAGCATAAGCTGGCAATCGGCTATGACCGCCGTTGACATTTTGATTTTGCCCCGAGCGGGTACGCACCGCAGCGCCGACTGCAAACCGGACATCTGCACCACGCTCCCGCTCGGTGGGACCACCGCTTGATAAAACACGGGAAACTTTTTCTGGCGCCAGCCTGCGGTCTTGAAGCGGTGAAGGTTTCTGCGCAGCAGCGCCGCTGCGCAGCTCAGTTCGGCTAACAACATCATGCTCAACAAGCATATTGCACAGCGCTGATATCCATTTTTCGTAATAGGAAAACACCGCATAGTCAGCTGGCAGCAGCCGCTCGCGCGAATGGCGCGATGCATCCAGTGTCCACAGACCAAGGCTTCCAGCCGCCAGCGTAACTGCCAAAGCGCGCGCGTGCCACTCTTCGGCAAAAACCGGCCCATCTGCGGGTTCGGGAACCACCGGCCCATCGCCAAAGCGGCCGCCCATGTCATGCAGCCGGCTCATGACGGCGCCGCCACCAAGCCAGTGCCGATCATGGCATCGCGGGTGATCAGCTTTGCCAAATCCTTCACGTCCCACCCTTCGGTGCCCGCGGGCCTTTGCGGCACCACAAGATAACGGATTTCTGCCGTGCTATCCCATACCTTAACGGCGACACGATCAGGCAGAGCTACGCCAAATTCAGCCAGCACTTTGCGCGGCTCGCGCACGGCCCGCGCACGGTAGGCATCCGATTTATACCAGCCCGGCGGAATGCCCAAAAGCGGCCATGGGTAGCAACTGCACAACGTGCACACAACAAGGTTATGCACCCTATCTGTATTTTCAACTGCCACAATATGTTCGCCCTGACGGCCATAAAATCCCATCTGTGATACCGCAGCCGTGGCATCTTTGAACAGCAGATCGCGAAACGCATCATCACTCCAGGCCCGCGCCACCACCTCTGCGCCATTCTGGGGGCCTATTTTAGTTTGATAGGTGTCAATAATTTCATCAAGCGTGGCCGGATCAACCAATCCCTTGTCAACCAAAAGCGTCTCGAGTGCTTTGACCCTAAGCGCTGGATCAGAGGGCAAAAGACTATGCGGTTGATCATGGTTATGGGCATCATGTGGCATAGAGCCACTCTGCGCAGAGGATTTGCCCGGGTCAAGATAGTATTGCCCCTTGCTTCGGAGGGAAAACTTTCCTATCTAGCGCCTAACAGCGATACGCGAGGCTCTATGGAAAACGTCGTTCTTACTATCCACCTGCTGCTGGCACTGGCTTTGGTCGGTGTTGTGCTGCTGCAACGCTCAGAAGGCGGCGGTCTTGGACTTGGCGGCGGTGGCGGCGGTGGCGGCGTTATGTCGGGCCGCAGTGCAGCGTCGGCCATGTCAAAAGTAACATGGATTTTGGCAGTTGCTTTTATTATCACCTCGCTCAGCTTGACCGTGATTGCCGCGCGCAAGTCAGCCGGCGCTTCAGTAATAGACCGGTTGGGAACACAAAGCACCGAAGGCGCTGCCACAGCCCCGGCTTTACCGGATGCCGATGCCTTGTTGCCGCCCGATCCAGAAGACACAGCGCCGCTGGTTCCAAGCGCCGACTAACACACTACTGATTGATGCTATACAAAAGACCGCAACATTATGTTGCGGTCTTATTGCATTAAGGATGCGAATCCTATATGAGTTTACTCCCGTGAACCTGCGCCAACTCAGGCATGTATGGGCACTTGTTTTGCGTGCAAAGCGCAACGAATATCACGGGGGGAAGCCTTGGCTCGATTTATTTTTATTACCGGCGGCGTGGTTTCTTCACTGGGCAAAGGTCTGGCATCAGCTGCGGTTGGCTCTTTGCTTCAAGCGCGCAACTATACTGTGCGGCTCCGCAAACTAGACCCCTATTTGAATGTTGATCCCGGCACGATGAGCCCGTTTGAACATGGCGAGGTTTTTGTCACCGATGATGGCGCAGAGACCGATCTGGACCTTGGCCATTATGAACGCTTTACCGGGGTTGCGGCCCGAAAAACCGATTCTATTTCTTCGGGGCGGATATACTCCACCGTTTTGGAAAAAGAGCGCCGCGGCGATTATCTCGGTAAAACCATTCAGGTGATCCCGCATGTGACCAATGAAATTAAAAATTTCATTTCTATCGGCGAAGACGAAGTGGATTTCATGCTGTGCGAAATAGGCGGCACTGTGGGCGATATCGAGGGCCTGCCTTTTTTTGAAGCCATCCGGCAGTTTTCACAAGATAAGCCGCGCGGGCAATGTATTTTCATGCATCTGACGCTATTGCCCTTTATCAAGGCCAGCGGCGAGTTGAAAACCAAACCGACCCAGCACAGTGTTAAAGAGTTGCGCTCGATCGGCCTGGCACCGGACATTTTGGTTTGCCGGTCAGAAGGCGAAATCCCTGAAAAAGAGCGTGAGAAACTGGCTTTGTTTTGTAATGTCCGCCCCGATAGCGTGATTGCGGCGCAAGATCTAAAATCAATTTACGAAGCGCCCTTGGCCTATCACCGCGAAGGTCTGGATCAAGCGGTGCTGGATGCCTTTGGCATTGCGCCCGCCCCGCAGCTTGATCTGACCCGTTGGGATGATGTGGCAGATCGGATATATAACCCCGAAGGTCAGGTCAATGTGGCGATCGTGGGCAAGTATACCCAGCTAGAGGATGCTTATAAATCCATCGCCGAGGCTTTGACCCATGGCGGTATGGCCAATCGGGTACGGGTGAATGTTGAATGGGTGGATGCCGAGATTTTCGAAACCCAGGATGCCGCACCCCTCTTGCAAGGGTTTCATGCGATCTTGGTGCCCGGCGGGTTTGGCGAACGCGGCACCGAAGGCAAAATCAAAGCTGCGCAGTTTGCCCGTGAACATAAAGTGCCCTACTTGGGTATTTGCCTTGGGATGCAGATGGCGGTGATTGAAGCGGCGCGAAATGTAATCGGCGTCAGCGATGCCGGATCAGAAGAGTTTGACCATGAAGCGGGCGAAAAACGCTTTGAGCCGGTGGTCTATCACCTCAAAGAATGGGTGCAGGGCAATCATAAGGTTGCGCGCAAGGTTGATGACGACAAAGGCGGCACCATGCGGCTGGGTGCCTATGACGCCAGTCTGGCCGAAGGATCACAAGTGGCCGAAATATATGGCAGCAGCAAAATTGATGAGCGCCACCGCCACCGCTATGAAGTGGACATCAAGTACCGCGAACAGCTTGAAGCCGCAGGGCTTCGGTTTTCGGGAATGTCGCCAGATGGGCGGTTGCCGGAAATTGTCGAATGGACGGATCATCCATGGTTTATCGGGGTTCAGTTCCATCCTGAGCTAAAATCGAAACCCTTTAAACCGCACCCGCTGTTTAAGGATTTCATTCGGGCGGCCAAAGAAATTTCAAGACTGGTTTGATCTGGTTGCCCCGTTTGTATTTTTAAACAGGTTGAATATTGTGTCTTTGCAGGCGAGCGCACGGGATGAATTTGACAAATTCAACCCTATTTATAGAGCGTCAGGTCAGTGAAACACAGGAGGCACAATGGCAAAAGGATATTGGATCGCACAGGTCACGGTCACGGACCTTGAAAAATACGAAGAGTATAAAGCGGCAAATGCCCTTGCCTTTGCCAAGTTCGGAGGCCGGTTTGTTGTGCGCGGCGGCACACAGGTGACAAAAGAAGGGTCTACCCATCCTCGCTCGGTGGTGATTGAATTTCCCAACTATGAGGCCGCTCTTGCGTGCTATGACAGCCCCGAATATCAAACCGCGCTGGCCATCCGCCACGGTATTTCGGAAGGTAATCTGGTAATAATTGAAGGATATGACAGCTGATATGTTTGCAAATTTATTAAAGTCTTTGCTTGCCCCCGAACCGGCTCAATTGGCACCCAGTGATGCGCGGCTGGCTATTGCTGCGCTTTTGGTGCGGGTGGCCCGATCTGACAATCATTATGCAGAAAGTGAAATTCAGCGGATCAACAGAGTGCTGCAAACCCGATACGGCCTTGATGCTGCGACCGCTGCCACCTTGCGTCAGGACGGTGAAACGCTTGAACAAGAGGCGCCCGATACAGTGCGTTTTACCCGGGCCATCAAAGATGCCGTTCCTTATGACGACCGCACCGCCGTGATCGAAGCCCTCTGGCAGATTGCCCTGGCAGATGGCGCCCGCGATGATGATGAAGATGCGCTGCTGCGGCTTGTGGCAAAATTACTCGGGATCAGCGATGTGGACAATGCAGCAGCCCGCCAACGCGCCGCCCGGATATGATTGCCACCCTGCCCATGTATGATCGGCGCGAAATCCGCGCAGCAACAGACAGCTTGTGGCAGGCCATACGCACATCTCTGGGTTACGGCCCTGCGCAGCTCACCCGCAGCGGCGACCCATGGCCATTATGGCAGGATCAAAATTTACTTTTGGGGCAAACCTGCAGCCTGCCCTATCGCCTGAAATTGGCAAAGGATGTGCAATATGTGGGCACGCCCGATTACGGGCTAGAGGGCTGCCCACCGGGGTATTATGCTTCGGTTTTCATCGCCCGCCGGGATGCGTCTTTATCCAATTTTCACAATCAAAGCTTTGCCTTTAACGAACCGTTGTCGCAATCCGGATGGGCCGGTCCCATCGACTATCTGAACCGCCACACCATCCGCCCAAGCGAATGTCTGCGCAGCGGCTCACATCAAAACTCGGCGCGTTATGTGGCCGAAGGACGAGCCGCCTTTGCCGCTATTGATGGCCAAAGCTGGCGGTTGATCAAAGCCTATGATCCTTGGGCCAAAGACCTGTTCGAGATCGCCCAAAGCGATCCAACCCCCGGTTTGCCCATGATTTGTGCTCAGCGGTTTCATCCGGCGGAATTGGCCCAAGCCTGCGCACAGGCGATTACATCCTTTCCTAAAAACGCGCGCCAAGCGCTTGGAATAGAGGGATTTGTTGATGTATCATCATCCGCCTACCTGACTTTGCCCAACCCTGTTGATGTCGCGGATTATTGCTAGCAGACTTGTGTCGCCTTTATCGCTTAAATCCTAGTGGACATCTCAGCTTAGGTTTGAGATTGTCAAAGAGCATAGCAAAAAGGCCAAAGCATGACCATTGTTCAACCGGACTGGATCAGCGGACTGTTAGGCGGTCTGATGATCGGCCTAGCGGGGGCTATATTTTTGCTTGGAAATGGCCGGATCATGGGGGCAAGCGGAATACTGGGGCGCGTGCTGGATCGCTCTGAAACCCAGCCAATGGTGGAAAATATTGTCTTTCTTCTGGCCTTGGTTTTGGCCCCAATTGTTTTTTCCCAATGGTTTGCAACAGGCCCCACCCACCTAAGCGACAACTGGCTGGTGATTATTTCCGCGGGTCTATTGGTGGGCATTGGAACGCGCCTTGCCAATGGCTGCACCTCTGGCCACGGGGTTTGCGGTATCTCGCGGCTTTCTCCGCGGGGGATTGTTTCAACCTTTCTCTATATCACAGCCGGCGGGGCCACAATTGCGCTGCTGCGCCATATTTGGGGGCTGATCTAATGCGGATTGTATTTGCACTTATCAGCGGCGCACTGTTTGGCATCGGGCTGTGTGTCTCGGGCATGACAAATACGCTAAAGGTGCAGGGCTGGCTTGACATCTTTGGCGCGTGGGATCCGACCTTGGCCTTTGTCATGGGCGGCGCAATTTTGCCAATGGCCGTGGCATGGCGCATGCTTAAAAACCAAAGCCCCCAGCCCGCAATTGCGCAAACCACCAGCTCAACTGCGTTGTTTGACCGCCAGTTTGTCATCGGATCGGTGCTTTTTGGGGCAGGATGGGGGATCGCTGGCCTATGTCCGGGCCCGGCCATTGCCTCGCTTGGTTTTGGCGGCATCGGCGGCGTGGTATTTTTGCTGGCCATGGCGGCCGGCATGCTGATCACCCCAAGGATTAAGGCGCGCCTTACGGCTGCCGCCCCGATCTAAATTTATAAGCACGCCGCATGCACCTTCCCCTAGTCGGATCAAAGAGCTTGACGATTTTTATGCGCGGTGCCACGGTTTGCGCGGTTTTGCAGTAAAAGGATACCCGCCATGAGTGATGCGTTTTTTCAACCCGTTTCTGGCATGGACATGCCGCGCTTTGCCGGCGTTCCCACCTTTATGCGCCTGCCCCTCGTTGAACCCGATCATCCGCGCTTTAAAGAGGTCGAGATTGGTTTGGTTGGCGTGCCGTGGGACAGCGGCACCACCAACCGCCCCGGCCCCCGGCATGGGCCACGCCAGTTGCGCGATGCCTCGACCATGATCCGTGCCCAGCATTCGGTCAGCGGCGTGCGCCCGTTTGAAGCCGCCGCCTGCGCGGATGTGGGCGATGTATGCTGTAATCCGGCCGACATCGGCGATACCCTGCAGCGCATCACCCAATTTTATGACACTCTTCTGGACCATTCGATTGTGCCCCTAACCGCTGGCGGTGATCACCTAACCTCTTTGCCGGTGCTGCGCGCGCTGGCCAAAAAGGCACCGCTCGGGATGATCCATTTTGACAGCCACACCGATCTGTTTCACAGCTATTTCAATGGCCAGATGTATACCCATGGCACCCCATTTCGGCGCGCCATGGAAGAGGGTCTTTTGGACCCCAAGCGGGTGATACAAATCGGCATTCGCGGCACGCAATATGATCAAGAGGATTTGGATTTCGCCAAAGCCGAGGGCATTCGGGTGGTGAAAATAGAAGAATTTTTCAACCGTGGCGTTGAAGATGTCATGGCCGAAGCACGCGAGATTGTCGGCGCTGAAGATACCTATGTGTCCTATGATATTGATTTTGTTGATCCCACCTTTGCTCCGGGCACCGGCACCCCCGAGGTTGGCGGCCCGAATAGTTTTCAGGCGCTGCAGGTGGTGCGCGAATTAAGCGGGGTACATATTGTTGGTGCGGATATGGTCGAAGTATCGCCGCCCTTTGATGCTGCGGGCGGCACCGCCTATCTTGGGGTGTCGATCATGTTCGAGCTTTTGTGCCAAATTGTCAGCAACCGCAAAGCAAAAAATTGAACCACCGTGATACTGCCGCGATACCGACGCGATACAGACAGGGACTTTGCTGCTTAGGCAAAGACCAACAACTATCAAATTGACTTAAATCTTTTGGAGTTGATTTACTTTTGAAAATACAAAATCACCCCTAAAACAAAGCCGCTAGAGCATAAAAGATAACCCATGGGGATGAGGTAAAACGGCTCTATAAGAGTGCCGTCGTCTGCCACATAGCC
>ERZ1048872.1296-NODE-1296-length-21353-cov-5.713306_pt1 | contig 21353 bp, 28 predicted proteins | sample MGYA00383100_ERZ1048872 | MGnify/ENA primary metagenome ERZ1048872 (study PRJEB29581, sample SAMEA5548370) | metagenome | biome: marine; feature: coastal; material: water | depth 50 m | study: Short-term variability in the microbial, nano- and picoplankton...
GATTTAGGATCTGGTGCCGAAAGGTGTGGGGGTTCGAGTCCCCCTTCTCGCACCATGAATCAGGAAAAATCAAATTGAATTTAGATTCCCGATTAAGTTTTGTCTTTTATCGTATTGTCGTTTGGTTTTTGTTGACTCTTTACCTAAGCGCATGCGGCAGTTTAGGAAGCAGTTCAAATTATAATTATCCTACCGGCCAACAGCAAAGAGTTCTTGAACTCTGTGCTTTGGTTTTTACCGCTCCGTATTATCAGTATATTTCTCCTTCACGCCGCGTTAAACTCAAAAGATTCAGGACTACTTCATGGGGATTCTGGGCAACCTTTGCGGACGGACGGACCTACAAAGTTCCAATTTCTTCCGGACTTGCAGAAGGAGCTAATTATTACTGCAATTACCGTCCAGCTCCAACTGCATGCGCCTCACGCAATGATTGGGATGAACGGTGTGAATGGGACCAGACAGCGCATCCAAACCGCTTTAAATAGCTAAACGGTAGTGTTATTGTCAAATTCTGTAACGTCAAAATCAGTAGCAATCACGGCAATCGTATCCCAGACTTTGACGTGAGCACGACCTGCTCGTGTGACTAGCATACCGTCTATTTGCGCACGAACTTCCAGCGCCGGAGCTTCTATTTGAGTTAAACTGTGAATGCGGCCGATGATTTGCCCTTTAGTAACGGATTCTCCCAATTCAATTAAAGTTTCGTAAAGACCTTCTTGAGGAGCCATCAAATAACCATCGAAATCAGGAGTTTGCATGAATCGTGTTTCCGGAACAGGTTCTTCGTCTGGTGGGAGAATTTCTAAATGACGCAGCAGATTACGGATTCCGTTTTCCGCAATTTTGAGTGTCTCAGGACTGACAAAACCACCCCCGCCAAGTTCTGTGGAAAAGAATATTTTTCCGGAATTTTCAACAGCAGTATCAAGCATGCCTTTGCTGTCCAGTTCCTGAAGCACAAGACTTACAGGTGCACCAAAACTTTTTGCTGCAAGCACAGTTTTTTTAAACTGTGCTGTTTCTTCCAGTTTATGCAAAACAGTGCATGGTTCAAAAATCATTGAGTTTCCACCTGAATGAAAATCGAGCACCACATCACTTCTCATTACCAGTTCACGATAGACAAAATCTGCTATTTTCTGTGTCATTGAACCATCAGGATTTCCTGGAAAAGAGCGGTTCATGTTTTGTCCATCTACAGGAGAAAGACGAGTTCCTGCCAAAACAGCGGGAAAGTTGAGATAAGGTACAATGATGACTTGTCCCTGAATGTCTTCTGCTTTCAGTTCATTTGCCAATTTTCTTAACGCAATTGGACCTTCATATTCATCACCATGATTTCCTCCGGTAAACAGCACAGTTGGCCCGGTACCGTTCCGGAGAACAATCACGGGCAACAGCAGTGAACCCCAACCGGAACTATTTGTTGAATGCGGAATTTTCAGCGCGGAAATGTGCTTTCCATCTTGAGCAAAATTAAGATCATCTTTGAGAGTTAAAGACATGGTATTTTCAGAACAATAATAAATTAGAGAGTCGCAATTTCTTCGAGCCTGGAAACATATTCCGGACTCAGCAGATGTTCACCTTCTAGGAGATAATTCAGATATTCGACTGTGGGTCGTGATTCAGGTCCTGTATTTAAAGCAACGTATGCAACGGCTGGTATCGGACATCCGGAAAGATCCATGACTTCAAATTCCTGACGCTTGTATTGCTTTTCGGCAACACCTTCATAGCCATCCAAAGTCAAAAGCTCGGCCTCTTTGACAAAATATAAAATACCTTCAACCACATCTCCGGGAGAAACTTTAATGTTGGCTTTACCACCGTCACTAGATTGTTTGTTGAAAGAAAGCAGGTAATCCTGAAGAGTCACAGCGATGCGTGAAGGCGCCCAACCTAAGCGGTGGCGGATACGCCGTGCGCTCATGTTAGAGCCGTATGCAAAATAATGTCGCATTGTTATTATATTTGTGAGTGAAAAATAAAAACATAGCATGAGTAATAATTGAGATATTCGCAAGTTTTTTGCTTTCCTTCAAATTTTGTTCACATTTTCATGTTAGGCTAACAGTAGCTCTTTAAATTTTGAGCAAAGTTAATTGTTTAGTAAAAAGTTTTAAATATTAATTATGAGTCCGTTGACAGCTATTTAGTTAAATGGAAATTATTACCGTGCGATGATGAAAATTGGTTTGAGTTGGAAACTATTTGGGGTGTTGCTTTTGAACGCGGCAGTTATTGTTGGCGTAATGGCTGGTGCAATACATTTCAGTGTTTCCAGAAACTTTGAAGAATATGTGCGTGAATTTGACCGTGAACGTTTTGAGGCTGTTGCCGTTGTTTTGGAAGCAGAATATGCTGAGTCCAAAAGCTGGAAACTCAAAGGTCAATCACCTCAACGCTGGCTCAGGGGCTTGGGTTTTCGGACTCCTTCGAGGTCCTATGAATTTTTACAACTTGGCTTTCCAGGTCCTGACATGATGATTTCTCCCGAATGGATTTTTTTGGGAAAAGGTTTAATGCAGGAACACCAAATGATGCGTCGTCGGCTTCCACACCGTAGACGAAATGGTGAACCGCAAATTCGTTATTCCAGGCCTAATTCTGCAAATAACGGTGGCACGCGTGAAATGTTGATTTTAATGGACGCAGAGCAAAAACCGCTTTGGGGTCCGAAGTTGAAGCGTAAACCTGATTTATTTAAAGCGCTACACCATCAGGGTCAAGTCGTCGGCTGGCTGGGTATGGTGACTGAGGGGGCAATGGAGCAGTCACGACATGCACACTTTTTGAAACAACAGCAGCGGATGTTAAAAATTCTAGCTGTTGCTGCCGTTCTCACCGCGGCATTGATTGCTTTTTTACTTTCACGTTATCTGCTGCGTCCAGTACGAAAATTAACGGAAGGTACTCTTGCAATCGCAGAACGGCGCTTTGATACTCGTGTAACAATCAATTCGTCTGATGAGTTTGGTCAACTTGCTGCGGATTTTAACGAAATGGCCGAAACTCTGGATTCATTTGAACAACAACGTCAACAATGGATTTCGGATATATCACATGAACTGGGAACTCCACTGTCAGTGCTGCGTGGAGAAATCGAAGCAATGCAGGACGGTATTCGAGAACCAAATCCGGAACGTTTTGAATCACTTCATGCAGAAGTACTGCATTTAGCACGTATTGTGGATGATCTAAAATTACTCAGCCGTGCCGAAGCAGGCCAGTTAAATTTGTGTAAAGTGGAGCTGGATCCAGTCAAACTTCTTCAACAAGCTCTGGAACAATATGCGGATCGTCTGGCGGAACGTGGAATCACTATTCAAAATCAACTCCCCCAGCAATCAGGAAAAACTGCGATGGTTGATCCTGATCGACTCAGGCAGGTCTTCCTGAACTTGCTGGAAAATGTGGTACGTTATGTTAACTCTCCTTCAACTTTGACAGCACGCAGCAAAATTACGGCGGATAGTTTAACGCTGATTTTGGAAGACTCAGGTCAGGGTGTGCCTAAAGATGCGTTGAACAATCTGTTTGATCGTTTTTACCGGACAGACTTTTCCAGGAATCGTGAAACAGGTGGAAGTGGACTTGGACTCGCGATTTGTAAAAATTTGATTGAAGCTCACGGAGGCAGCATTCATGCGGAATCGGTTGAACCTCATGGTTTGCGTATGGTGATTAACATAGAAACTACAGTAGATCCTGAAAAACAATGAATAAAAACATGACTAAAATACTTATTGTTGAAGATGAAATAAAAATTGCTGAACTGTTGAGGGATTATCTCAGACAAACTGGTTATGAAACCCACATCCTTTTACGTGGAGATGAAGTGATACCATGGGTTAAAAAAAATGAAGTTGAGATGATCTTATTGGATCTGATGCTACCGGGAATGCATGGAATTGAAGTCTGCAGAGGGTTGAGGCAATTTTCCCAAGTACCGATCATTATGGTGACTGCACAAACAGAAGAAATCGACCGCTTGCTGGGACTGGAGTTAGGCGCTGATGATTACATCAGTAAACCTTTCAGTCCACGTGAAGTAGTAGCCAGAGTAAAGGCAGTTTTGCGTCGTGCCGCACAGCCTGCGGTTCCGGCAAATATGCTCAATGCAGGTATCTTGAAACTGGACGAGGAAACTCATCAAATTTGGGTCAGGGGCAAAGAAGTAGATTTTACACCTGTTGAGTTTGGTTTGTTGAAAGTCCTGATGTCACGACCGGAACGTGTATTTACGCGCGAAGAATTATTGAACAAAGTTCAAGGCTACGATTTTATGGGTTATGACCGTACCATCGACACACATGTAAAAAATTTACGCAGGAAACTTGCTAAACATGGTGTAGAAGAATGCATTGTTTCAGTTTACGGTGTTGGTTACCGCTACCATATTCCTACCGCTTGAAGAATGAAATCTGTATAATAATTAGTTCATTTGAGATTCTTGTTCGTCCTGCTTTCGATTTTCTTAATCGAAATTATGACAGAATTGGCCAACTCATGGATCCACATAGCTGAAAAATCCGCATGTCCTTTTGTTGGCCAAATTATATTTTTATCTTAATTTGATAATAATGTACTGCGAACCTTGTGGGCTCACCATCAGCAACAAAACTCCCTGATTAATGTTTATGTTTTTCAAAGCGTTCTGAAACTCTCTTTCGTCTCTGACCGGCTGCCGATTGACTTCCGCAATCACCATTCCTGCCTTAAGTCCTATCTGAGCAGCGGGGGATCCGGATTCGACTTCAGTGATCACCACTCCTGTTCCGGGATCATATCCGAGACGTTTAACCACATCCGGACTCAGGTCCTGAACAAGTATGCCTAAAACCAGCGAGGATTGTGTTTTAAGCGGTGTAGACGTTGAGGCGGATTTCAGTTCATCGAGAGTGACTTTTATAATTTCCGTTTTACCTTCACGAATCACCTCCAATGTCACATCAGCCCATGCACCTGCCTCAGCAATATAGTTTCTGAGTTGACTGCTGTTTTTGACTTTTCTCTGATTCACACGAATAACAATATCCCCTTTTATCAACCCCGCAGTTTCTGCCGGAGAAGAAGGCATCACTTTGGTGATTAATGAACCCTTGGTGTTTTTCACTCCAAATGCTTGTGCTAATTCCGCAGTAACATCCTGGATCCCAACACCTAACCAGCCACGGGAAACTTTTCCTTCTGCTATTAAATCCTGCATAATTATCTGCGCCATATTCACCGGCACCGAAAATCCAATTCCCTGGTAACCACCGTTTTTTGAGAAAATGGCGGTATTAACACCAATTAGTTTTCCTTCAAGATTAATTAATGGTCCGCCACTATTTCCAGGATTAATCGCAGCATCGGTTTGAATAAAATTCTCATAGTCTGTTATGCCTACATTGGAACGACCTTTGGCACTGATGATGCCCAGAGTGACGGTTAGGGTCAATCCAAAAGGATTACCAATGGCAATGACTGTTTCTCCTACTTGCATCTCATCTGAATTACCCATTTGAATAGGATTAAGCTCATTTGCTGGAATCTTAATCACAGCAATGTCTGAAGGAGGATCGGCTCCTATCAATTCGGCTTCGAATTCCTGTCCATCATGCAGTCTTACCAAAATGCGGTCTGCCCCTCCAACGACGTGATTATTGGTCAAAATATAACCGTCTTTACTAATTATGGAACCGCTGCCAAGCCCCTGTTGTTTAAACTGTTTTGCTCCATTATTATTTTGGCTGGAGGGATTATGTAAGCTGTTGTCTGGGCCATTAAGAGCTTTTTCAACGCGAATATGTACTACTGCTTCTCGTACTTGTTCCACCATTGCAGCTCTTGCTTTAGAGTCACGAATCATATTCTGAAGAGCAGTCTCATTTATTTCAGCACTCTGGACAACCGTTCCAAACAGCATCCAAAAGAGTAACAAAATACTCCATCGGGCTAGCAATTTAGTGTTATTTTTAGTTTTCATTTTCAAATAAATCCTTAATAATTTTAATTTTTGCGTTAATGGTTCAGGACAATCCTGCTACCGCTATAGAAAGAAGATTGAAAAGTCTTTATTTTATGAGAGTCCGAGCCATCACCGGCATAATTTTTGGAGTTCCAGAGCTTAAAACAATCGGAACACTGTCCAAAATTTGTCAGGAACAGCTCGAACACAGTCATTACTCAAGGCCCTCACTTTGCTAAAACGTGAAAGATTCTTTACAAAATTTCCTGCGAGTCAAGCAAGGGTTTCACGTATAAAGAATTCTTGAGCGCAAAATCCAAATCATTGGGAAGATTAGTCACTTCATCAAACGATTCAACTTCTGCCAAAATTTCTGCATAATTTTGGCTGTAAATCCCATACACATCTTGAGGTGGCAGAACATTAATGTGGCCTCCTTGAACGTAAAACTGTTCAAGAGCAATGCGGATTTGTTCATGGGTGATTTTATTGTGTCTCTTTTTCATATAACCTCTTTTGCGAAATATATTAATTTTTGAATTTCTGAAATATTTACTGAATATATCTGCCTTTTATTCTCATAAACGGTTCAAGAAAACACAGCCTGCAAGGCTAGTTTAGTTGATAATAACCACTGCTGAAAATCAAAAGGAAATTCGCTAAATCTGCAAAAGTATTTTTTGTTGAAAAAGTGAGGAAGCTAGAGCAAGACTATTATGAGGGCTGTTGCTAATGTAATAGCTGTGTCTTGGGTAATCGTCCCTGAGACATTGTTTTAGTGAAACAGGAACTGTTTTCTGTTGTGGACGACTCCATTTATTGAAACCTATTAGAGGCCTTGTTCCTGAATGACAGTCAGCGGATTCATTATATGGAATGGAGGACGAATCGGTATCAATAATAAGATAGGTGTTTACTTCAGACTCTGAACTTGAAAAAGTCATCAACAAGGTAAAGAAAATAACAAGTAACAGGGAAAATCCTGTAACTGGTTCTACCAGTAACTTTGCAAATGAGATGGTTGAACTTCTCTTGTTAAAAAAATTAGCTGTCATTTTCAGTAATGAAATCCATTTTTAAATTTGTTAAGAACGTTTTCAGCTTTATGAAATTGTGTTTACGTTACTAAAAGTTTAACAAAACAATATGAAGAAAATATGAAGAAAATATGTGAATCTTGTGAAGATTCAAGATTATGCATGCAGACGATTCGTCTAATTTGTCATTCACGCTGAAATTGTCTACGACAAGATCGGTGAATGGTCACCATGTACTAAGTTACGGTGACACACAAAGCAAGAGTATCTATCCAGAAGGTAGCTCCGAACTATGTGTCTTGGTAATTACGGAGTTGAATTTATTTCATTCGTTTTTAAACTCTTTCCGGAACAACAATACGTCAGGATTGATAAAAGGTAAAAAGAGGTGCACAGGATAAAGGGCTAAAATTCTAAATCATACCTCAGTTTTTATATCGGCTGGTTGCAATAACGGTAATGCCATTTTCTGATAAAGCGCGAAGGAAAATATTAGGATTCCTGCTGCTCCGACGTAATAACGAACCGGCTCAAAATATGTGAGCAGAAAACTGGAACCAAACAGCAGCAAAAGGAGTTTGTTGCAGATCGAACATCCGAAACCAAGAAATCCGAAAACACCTCCAAATCCTGCTTTTTTAGAGGCACAGCGTGGTGTAGGAATTCCGAAAAACAAACCAATCAGCAGCGATTCCAAACTGAGGATGAGATAATCCCAGCCAGTCACTGGTGTCATACGGATAAAATACGGATTGTGCCAAAGTGCGGTCAATGTTCCCATCATCACAAAAACTATTGTTGCGATGATCAATGAGATTAGCCAAAGCTTTAAGCGGACTTCTTTCAATCTTTTCATAAAAAACTCTATTTCAGCATTTTATCAATTATTATTTTAAGTTCATCAAAGGGGTATGCTCCTGATTTAAGCACAGTTTCCCCAGTTTTATTATGCAGAAAAATATTACCGAGAGTTCCTGTAATTCCAATTTTACTTCCTTCTTGAAAGTCTTCTTGTACTCGTTCAGTATATCTTCCACTTTCCAGACACTCTGTAAATTTTTCCTCATCCAAGCCTATTTCTTGTGCCAATGGAGCCAGTGATGTTACAGGTAGGCCATTTCCATTGGAATTTGTGCGTTCGTAAATCAAGTCAGCATATTTCCAAAATATAACGTTCCCGCCTAATTCATTGGCGCATTCCGTAGCTTCCGCTTCTTTTTGTGCGAGTGGATTATGAAAGCCAAGCGGGAAATGACGATAGACCCAGTTCACTTTTCCTTCGTAAAACTCAACAATTTTTTTTGCGGTAGGATGGAATCTTTTACAAAAAGGACACTCAAAGTCGGAGTATTCAATTAAGGTAATTTCTGCATCAGGATTTCCAAAGATATGATCCCTGGTTTTTGAAACCTTCCGGACATCTTTTGCTTTATTTCCGGCATTCCGTGTACGAGTTTTTTGTGCTTCCTGCTGCGCCAGTCTTTGTCGTTGGACAAAATTCTCAATGCCTTTCTCTATTTTTTGTGCAAGCAATTTTTCATCCAATGAACCTGCAACAATTGCAGTTTCATTACCTTGTTGTTGAAGGTACTCTGTTAACCTTTCATCAATTTTTTGATTAAGGTCGTCTTTGTTGGCAACACTAATTTTTTGGCTCATCTGCACGCTGAAAATCAACAGTGGAATCATCAAAACAGTCAGCACAATTATAATCAGAATCAGTAATTTATTTGAATTTGCTTTGTTTTCCATATTCCTTTTTAGTTAATTTCTGTAAATCGATTAAAATTTAATGGATAGTTAATAGATTCTAGCAGTGAAAAGTGAAGAAAATATGAAAATCCAGCTACAAATTAAATTATATTTATCAGGGGCGCATTGCATGTCTCACTTGAATTTCATCCGGCCATAAGGATTTAACATATTGAAGTACCGCAACAATGTCATCATCTGATAATTTACCCTTGAATCCCCGCATCGGTGAATCTTTTGCGACGGAACCGTCTTTTACCGTTGAGAACAGCACTTCATTCTGGTGATGCCAGGCATGCCCTTTACCGTTCAAGGCGGGCGCGAGATAACTTCCATCGGCCTTTTGACCTCCACGGGACTGTGCCGGATTTTCACCTATGGCTTTTGCCCCGTGACAACTGAGACAGTTTTCGCTAAACACTTGTTCTCCACGTACTATTTGTGCTGGTGTAGCTTTTGCGGAAAGTTTGCTTGGAGGTTGATAATATAAATATGCTCCTGCTCCTATAATTATGAAAAGAGCCAGACCTCCCCACAGCCAAAGGGGTTCCTTCTTTTTAGGAGATCGGTTGTTCTTTGTTTTCTGCTCTGCCTGTTTGTGCTGATTATTCTTCATAGTATTCCTTTTTAGCTTAAATCCTGTTTTTTGTTTTCAAATTCCTGTTTGTATATTTCACCTTTTGCGTATCGTGCCTTGAGAATTTCCAAAGCGGAAAGTGTGGAGCTAGGTTTTGGAGTCATGATCCACTTTATTAAAGCAATAATAAGCAAAATGACTAAACCCCAGAAAAACATCATGGAAATCCAGCCCATTCCTCCAAACCAACCCATCGAATGATCGCCCCCTATTTCCATCCTTTGACCACTGTTGGCCATCAGCAGAGAAGATTTTAACAATAGTATTGTTACAGCAGCAGTAATTATGATTTTCAAAGGATGTTCGCTTCCAGTTGTGAAAAAAGTACTTCACTGCGATAGTGAAACTTAGTCAACTTTGGAAACGTTTAAATCAGGAGTGCGGTCTTCTGTGCAAAAAGAGGGGAGTTGCCTGTCTTGGCCAAAGAGTGTTGTGAAGATGATCTAAATTCTTGCTTACTTTTACCCGGGATTAAAGATGAGCTTACAATCAGCGAGAAATGAACAGACTGAGTCTCAAAACCGGATGGTTTGAGGATGTCTGGAAAAAAGAGAGATGCTGTCCAGCCGCAATTTTGAGTCCACTTATCAAGAGGTAGATGGAGCCTGTTTTTCAGGTAGCAATCTTTTGCGGGAAGAGGAAGCAGAGTGCTATCCGCAGCAACAACAGCTGGGAAACCCGATTGGGGTGAAACACACATTGCGGACAAAGCAGGAACCATAACAAAAAACATTATAAGTATCCCGACAAAAATTCGAGCAAAAAAAGTTTTTTTATTTATTGTTTGTCGCATCGCGCGTTCTATTCATTAAAAGTATAACCTGATTTATACATTATAGGAGTATCATGTTAAGCTCAAGCAGTTTATTCTTTTGTCTCGAGGATAATGAGTTCGGTGGGATGGACTGATTCAGTTCAAATCGCATCAATTGCGCTTTGTAATTTTTCACGAACATTCTTTGCGAATTCCACCAAATCTGTACGACCAGTTGCCTGCACCATAATTTCAGGATCAATAACACCAATCACGGTTTTTCCATTTTCCGGATGCTCATAAACAATGACATTGCAAGGCAGCAGCAGCCCGATGTCAATTTCCTCTGATAATGCCTCATAAGCAAGTCCTGGATTGCATGCACCGAGGATTACATATTTTGTGAAGTCCTGATCAATTTTCTTTTTTAATGTTGCTTTAACATCAATTTCTGTGAGTATGCCAAAACCCTGCGCTGAGAGAGCTGAGGTGATTTTTTCGACTGCCTCTTCGTAGCTATAATTTACTTCACGCTTGATTCCGTAGTTTGTTTCTGTTGACATATTTTTCTCTTTTTATTTAATGTTGCGATTCTTCAAAATTGAAACTTTCTTCAACTACCCTCATAAATTACCCCATTCACATACTTGTATTGGACTGTTCCGTTTTTGTAGTAACATTTTCCATTCCGAAATCCTCCATTTACCCATTCTCCTACACACTTTTCCCCATTAGGGTAAGTCATTGTTCCTTGACCATTTGGTTGGTCAGCCTTGTGTTCCCCAATATACTTACTTCCATTAGGATGATTAAATGTTCCTTGACCATTCTCTTCCCCATCCTTAAATTCCCCCACATAAGTTAGACCATCTTCATCTCTTTGTGTTCCTTGACCATTTTTCTCACAGGAAGTTAGAAGAGAAGAGAGAAGAAGGAAAGAGAGGAGGATGAGTAGGTGTTTCATAGTTTTTTTGTTTGTTTGTAGAGTGGGGTTATGGTTCTAAATATGCTCCGTTAGCCCACTTTCCAAATATGTTTCCGTTATTTTCATAAAATATTCCGTTCCACTGTTTCCCATCCTTGTAATCCCCAACATACTTTCTTCCATCATTGAAAGTCTCTGTTCCTTGACCATTTCGTTTCCCATTCTTCCAACTTCCCACATACTTGTCTCCACTATGGTAAGTGTATGTTCCTTGACCATTTCGTTTCCCATCCTTCCAACTTCCTACATAATTACTTCCATCTGGGAAAATAAAAATACCAAGACCATTTGGTTTTCCATCCTTTACCCGACCTTGATACTTTGGGTGAGTTTCTTTTTCATCGAATTCCAGCCATTTGTAATCAGGATATTCACCCCACCTATAAAGAGTATCCCCTTTTTTAGAATGACCAAGCAGATGAGAAGAAAGGAAAAGGAAAGAGAGGAGGATGAGTAAGTGTTTCACTTTGTTTACTAATAGTTGATTATTGGGGATTTAATATACCATCAATCGTTTTGTTTTACAAGGAAGCAGTCATCTTGACTTTGATGTATTTTGGGGCATAGGAACGCTATTGTGAGTTTTTTGACTTGGTGGTATTTTGGTAGGGCTGTTTGTTTTAGTGGAGGGTTATTGTCTTATCCTTTTTCCATTCACATACTTGTATTGGATGTTTCCGTTTTTGTCGTATCCAGTAATATTCCAAGGGTAACCTTTCTTCCATTCCCCAACATACTTATTTCCACTAGACCAAGTTTTTGTTCCTTGACCATTCGAATCCCCATCTTTCCATTCCCCAACATACTTTCCATCAGACCAAGTGTATGTTCCTTGACCATTTCTTTTATCATCCTTATGTCCCCCAACATACTTTGTTCCATCAGGGAAAGTTAATGTTCCTTGAGCATTTTTTAGACCATCCCTCCATTCTCCTTCATACTTATGACCATTAGGGAAAATTATAAGTCCAAGACCATTTGGAACTCCATTCTTTACATCACCATTATAAACTGGGTGAGTTTTGTTTTCTCCAAATCCTTTCCACACAATTTCAGGGTATTCACCCCATCTATAAAGAGTGTCACCTTTCTGATTATCTCTAATCACAAGTGTCTCCTTATTTTTATCACAGGAAGTCAGAAAAGAAGATAGAAGAAGGGTTGAGATGAGGATGATGAGTAGGTGTTTCATAGTTTATTGGTTGTTTTAGAGTGGCTTATTGTTTTATCCTTTAGTCTCTCAGTCCTATTTTGACTATATCTCTCTTGATATTCTTTTAAATTATTTCTTCTGTCCCCCTTCTATTCCTCAATCATATTTTGGTATCTTCTTTTGTTATTTTCAATTAACTCCTCCTTTTTATCATGAGTCATATTTTGATATCTTCTCTAGTTGTATTCTCTTTTCTTTTCCGTTCATTCCATGCAGATACTGCAGGATAGTTAAGAGCGTGACTCGTTGCTTTATAACGTCCGCCACCAGAGGCCAAGGGTGGTAACGTAGCCTACCGTGGAGCCATCGATGTGCCCAGATTCATTAAGTGCATAGATGGTGGGGAAGGCGCGGATTCGATAGGAGTTGAGTAGTTCCGGGGTGCCTAGTAGCACAGGCACGTCAAGGGGATTGCGCTCCAGAAAGGCTTCGACACTCTGTAAATCCGTGTAGGAAAGGGCGATAGCGAAGATGGAGACCGATTCTTCACCCCGGAACTTCCTAACCCAGTTGAGATTGCTGATGCTGAGATCGCAGATTTTGCACCACGGTGCGAAAAAGTAGAGCAGCACCCTGCGTCCACGTAAATCTTCCAGCTCAACAAGTTGCCCGGAAAGGTCCGGAAGTCGAAATGATGGTGCAGGTGTTTGTTTCGAAATCAAATTCTGCCCTTGCCATGCAGTCACCGCCAGAAAAATGGTGAGGATCAGCACCCCGTTCAGTATCAAGCGTTTCCAGTTTCCAAAATCCATCGTGCTCCTTGTGGCTCCTCTAACTTACATTCTTTAAATGCAATCAGAGACTCTTAGTAGATAATCCAGAGTTGAAAACATTTTAGCAAACCTTCTTGCTACTCTGGTATTTATGAGTGTAATATCCCTTTGGCGGTGGTCATCCACTGCACTACATATGGCTCAATCCGTCTCTCATGATCTGCGTTGTCTTTACGGCGCATGCGTGCATTGAGCATTAAGTCACGTTCTCAAAACCACGGTGAGGGTGCTCTGGAAAGTCGCCTATGTAATCTTGCGGCTCACCACTTTCGAAACAGTCTAGCAACAGAAAAGGGGCCTGCATATCAATTTGAGGCGAACCGAGGCTAATTAAATCAAGATGCCACTGCTTGTATTTTTAGCTCTATGACAACTTCATTTCCGACAACTACGCCTCCTTTGTCCAAATTTCTGTTCCAATTTATGTCAAAATCTTGTTGATTGATGACGCCTTCTGTTGTGTAACCAATTCTTTTTCCTCCCATCTTTCCAGCATTAAATAAAATAATAAAACGGTTGGTTTTTTTATCTTAATTCGTCTCAGCATTTGACACAGGTATATTTACAATCTCTTGCAATCCTGGGTCTGCAGTTACGTGAGAGCTCTGTTTAGTGTTCCAAGTTTTAAGAAAAGCGGCTAGTTGAAGAGAGATTACAATCCCAACGAGGACGGCAAATGGTAATTGGGCCCAGTTAGGATCCGGTACCTCTTTGTGAAAGTGCTGAAAATGTATGTAGAGAAAGTATCCTGTATGAACGACAACCAACATCCATAAAACATAAACACCTTGCTGTAAATATTTCCATACAGAACCGCTAAGTTTCTGTTGGCTCCAGTCATTAGATGAAACGGCTAAGACCATTCCATACATTAAGGCGACGAGACCAATCACGTTCGCTAGCCCAAACCCGTGCAGCAGCATTACGTATTGGCCCGTTTGAGGGTGCAACACATAACCGAAAATCTGCTCCAAGTCCCACTTAATCCAACTGTCAAGGATAATTACTGTGTGTATGATCGCAAGCAGGACACCATATATCCCGCATTCTCGCCGCCAGGGGAGAGTAATGCCAAACACCTTCCATAATCGGGCTAATGGACCCAAAACTATAGAACTAGCAATAAGGACAAGTCCCATATCACCAACAGCCCTGTTCCACAGATGCATTTCTGACCACCCGATGCGTGATTTCACAAACAAATATGTGCCTAAGGCTGCAATAATAATAATTACTAGATGACGAAGTTTCCATCCTATTTTTATTCGGTTGATGGAAGAGACTTTCTCGATATTCATTTTGGACACCTTAATTAAGTAGAGATTTGGAGATTAAAATTTCTGCGAGTCAAGCAGGGGGTTCATGTATAAAGAATTTTTGAGTAAAAATCCAAATCATTAGGAAGATTAGTCACCTCTTCAATCGACTCAATTTCTGCCATAATTTCTGCATAATCTATGCTATTAATTGAAGTGGACCCCAGAAAAGCAGCTTGATAATCAATCACATCCTTCCGAACCAACCCATCAAATGATCTCCCCAGTTTCTCATCATTTGACCGTTGTTGGCCATCAGCAGATAAGATTGTAACAATAGTATTGTTACAGCAGCAGTAATTATGATTTTCAAAGGATGCTCGCTTCCAGTTGTGAAAAAAGTACTTCACTTCAATAGTGAAATTTAGTCAACTGTGGAAACGTTCAAATCAGGAGTGCAGTCTTCTGTGCAAAAAGAGGGGAGTTGCCTGTCTTGGACAAAGAGTGTCGTGAAGATGATCTAAAGTCTTGCTTACCTTTACCCGGGATTAAAGATGAGCGTTCAGTCAGCGAGAAATGAACAGACTGAGTCTCAAAACCTGATGGTTTGAGGATGTCTGGAAAAGAGAGAGATGTTGTCCAGCCGCAATTTTGAGTCCACTTATCAAGGGGTAGATGGATCTTGTTTTTCAGGCAACAATCTTTTGTGGTGAGATTAGCGGAAAGAGTAAGTATAGTGCTATCAGCAGCAACAACTGCTGGGGAACCTGATTGGGATGAAACACACATTGCGGACAAAGCAGGAACCATAACAAAAAACATTATAAGTATCCCGACAAAAATTCGAGCAAAAAATGTCTTTTTATTTATTGTTTGTCGCACCACGCTTTCTCTTCATTAAAAGTATAACCTGATTTATACATTATAGGAGTATCATGTTATGCTCAAGCAATTTTTCTCTTTTGTCTCGAGGTTAATGAGTTCGGCGTGGGGGATATTTCACCCTGCACTGAACTTTTAAACCTTCACAACCTTCACAACTTTCCCATATTTCCTTCAAATTTGCTTCACATTATTTTGTTAAACTTGAATCCAAGACAAGAGACATGGTGTCTTTTGGTTTTATCAACAACAAATTTCTAACTCATAGAGGTAGTATGAAAAAGTTAATCAAAATTATAGCCGGTGGAATCATCGGAGCAAGTGTTTTAGCAGGTGGAGTTGCAATGGCACACAGTTGGGGCGAAGATGGTCACCGCCGAGGAAATGGTGGAATGTTCGGACATAATTCCGAAATGCAGCAAAGAGGTAACGGACATCAGGGTCAGAGGAGGCAGTGGAAAGGTGAGAACTCTGCCGGAATGCAAGAGCGAGGTCAGCGAGGTGGTATGTCGGGTGATTCAGAAATGATGGGGATGATGGGACCTGGACGTTTGTTCCGTGATGAGGTGCAAAATGCGCGAATAGAGGTGCTTGCCGAATTGAGCGGCCAGACAGTCGAGCAAATTGAGCAGGACACAAAGTCATATTCAATGCGTGCGCTTTTACAAAAATATGACATAAATTTTGACAGGCTGGAATCATCGATGCACGCCAAAATGGTGCTGATCGTCAAAAATGCCGCCGATGACGGACGCATCACCCAGAATGAGGCAAATGAAATTTACACTCACATGGGTACTGGACCTCACGGCCCAAAAGATAAAGCAGGCGTAAACCAATAATTCACGTTTAGCCGCCGCGCTGCGTAATCGGAAACTCATTCCCTCTGTCCGGTTTCAAGGCGCGGTTTTTTTGTTCCCCATTCCCCATTCCCACTTCCTTTTTTATCCCCGGCAGCGTCCCCACTGTGCTTTCTGTTGTTCAAAACAAAAATGATTTAATATTTTATAAGATTGAAATTATTGAATATAAATTTAATTTACAAATATAATTTTTGTGGAACGCAGCTTGCCAACATAATAGCTAAAGAGTGAGGCCTACGAATAAATATAAAAGTAAATAAAAGGAGAATAATGAATAAAATTATAAAAATAATTTGGTTTTTTGGCTTAGTCGGTTTGCTTGGATTAAGTGCATGTAGTCGTGAAGATCTGGAAAGTTTCAAGGAAGGCTATCAAAATTACAATAGTTCGGACAACGATAGTCAGGCTGAGAACCACAATGATGATCATGATGATGACGGTCACGGCCATGATGATGACGGACATGACGATCACGATGGAGACGGTGAACACGATGGAGACGGTGAACACGATGGAGATGATGAGAACGAGCATGGACTTTCGGGTAATGAGCATCAGCAGTGTGATTATTTGACGGGACGTACGGATTTCCGCGGCTGTGAATTCCGGAAAGTGTCAGTGACTTCTGCAGAATTTCAGCAGGCTGATTTGAACTATGCGGAAATAGAATACAGTAATTTTGACGGAGCAAACTTTGAGTTGGCATCCCTCAATTCTGCTGAATTGAAGCATAGTTCTTTTGTCGGTGCGAGTTTCAGAAACGCCGTAATGCAGGAAGTTGAACTGAAAAATTCTGTTTTTATAAATGTGGATTTTAGCGGAGCTGATTTACGTTGGGCTGAGTTAGCACAGGGTGATTTTCAAGGAGCGGATTTCACCGGAGCTGATTTGTCTGGAATTCAGTTGCGACGTGCAAACTTGGAAGGGGCGATTTGGGATGACGGTGAAATATGTCAAAGCGGTTCTGTCGGAACATGTTTAAAGTGAGAATTGTATTAAGCTCAGCTTTAGTTCGTGAAAAAGGAAAATCTCTGACTTGCAGCACGCGACGATCTTCGTTATATTGCAGCATTCAGGGTGGAGAGTTTTTATAGAAATTTCGGACTTGAAACCGTAGACCTTGCACCGATAATTATTTTAGATGACTCGTCCTTTTCCACTTCTCAGTATATTTTCTCTTGCCAGTCTGCTTGCAGTAGCTGCTTTAATGGCGGTGATGAGTTGGCTGTTGGGTCAGCAACTTGAGAATGAACTGCTGAAACGTGACAAAGTAATCACTGTTGCTACAGTACAGGCAGAGGTTCTGGAATATTTACAAGACGCGCCTTTTGAACAAACATATCTTGACCCGCTTGTTCTGCGTGATATTTTACACGCAGTGATGGTAATGCCCGGTAGTTATGCAGTTGAGATAATCCTACCTTCCGGAAAAGTCGCCTGGTCCACATTTCCGGGAGAAACCGCCGACACTAAAGATAATCCACAGTTTAAAAAGGCCATGCTTGGGGAAGCCACCATCCGCATGGAGGATGAAGATCGGCTGGTTTTTCCAAATGCAGATGAACGCTACACTTCCGCACTCTATATTCCAATCCGGAGAGGCGAATCCGTCGAGGGTGTACTTGAATTACACCGCAACAATGTACAATTAAAACGGCAAGTTGAGTCCCTTCAACGTTTTGTCTGGGGCTTCTGTGCTTTGTTTGGTCTCTTGCTTTATACGATGCTGTTACTCATCGTTTATCCTGCCTCACGTATTCTCAGCCGTCAACATGAACAACTCCGCAAGTCCGCACTTGAACTTGCGGAAATCAATCAACAACTCCGGAACGCACAAGCTCAATTGCTGAAGCAGGAAAGACTCTCAGCAATTGGTGAGGTCAGCACAGCGGTCGCTCATGGTCTGAAAAATCCTCTAGCAAGTTTACGTGCTGCAATGCAGTTGCTGACACTGCAAAAACTTGATCCAGAAGAACACGATGACTTGATCAATGATATGCTTCATGAAACGGATCGACTGACAACACGTCTGAATCATTTACTGAATTTTGTCCGCCCCTTTGATCCGTATTTTCAAAATGTTGCCCTGCTTGAAATTCTGCAAAAAGCTGTTCATTCACTGCATTGGCAAATTGATGAGCGTAAGTTAAAGCTTAAACTACCAACTCTGAAAGAACTTCCTTCAATTGAAGCAGATCCGGTTTTGTTGGAAGAGGTATTGCTGATAGTCTTGTCAAACGCTATCGAAGCCACTTCTTCTGGTGGAACAATAGAATGTTTTTTTGAAAACATTTCCGGCAATGAAGACACCAAAATTCAAACTATTGCTGTGCAGGATTACGGTGAGGGAATTGCCGCGGAAAACCAGGAGCGCATTTTTGAACAATTTTTCACTACCCGCAGTCGAGGAACAGGATTGGGCTTGGCCATCTGTAAAAAAATAGTTGATTTGCACCACGGAAGTATCGAAATAAACAGCGAGATTGACAAGGGCACAACTGTTCAATTGTCCTTTCCAGTTCAGCATACAGAGGAACACACGCTGTAATAAATACAAGCAATCAACTGTTCCTCAAACTACCCCCCAATAAATTCACCAATTTTGAAAAATTACCCAATATAGCTTTGTTTAAAGTCGGTCTGAAGTGTTTGTAAGTATTTGAAATAATTTAATAAATATAAATAAATAATTTTATTAAACTCAGGTATGCTGAGTGCAATAGCTAATATTGATAATGATAATAATTTCTAAAATCGTCTCATTTAGAGCGAAGCAGGAATATTTTCAAAGCAGGCACTTGCATTTTTTTCTTCAGGAAAGCTGACCGCGGAGCTGAATATCCGCTGGTTTTTATTGCCGGATTATTGGTTTAGCTGCTTGAAGGATTTTAAATTTTTTGGACAGCATCGAGAATGAAAACCAAATTTGATAATTTTACTTTTGGAGACACCATCAGCAAAACTAAAAAAAAATACATGTTAAGCATGCTTTTACTGATAATGATTCTTTCCGTATCGCTGGTACTGCTCGCGGATGAGGATGATCATTGGGAAGACGATGAGCATGGTTCCGAAAACGAAATGCTGGAGGAACTGAGCGAAGGTCTGGGAACACTGACCCTTTGGGGATTTGTGCTGCTGAACGGTTTGCATTATTACAGCATGGGCTTCAAACGTCTGCCTAAAAGTGCCATAACCGTACTTCCGGAAATGGTTAAACAGCCGCTAAAATGGAAAGCCGGATTCCGCAAATATCACTACTGGGGAAATCCTCTTTTGATAGGGATTGCCTGGTTACACGGCATCACTGCGGAGGCCAGCAATCTGCTGGTTTGGAGTGGATGGGGTATCATGCTTTTACTGGCTTTGAGCGGATTTATCATGAAACTGCAGCGAGCAGATCATCCGGGTGCAAAAATAACCCGTCTGCTTCATATGCAACATCTAATGTCAATAATCATGGTCATTGCTCTGTTTGCAGGCCATGTTCCTTTGGACTAAAATATATTTGGAGAAAATATGCGAATTAACTGGAAATCTTACTTACTGTTAATATCTACAGCCTTTTTACTAGCTGGTTGTCCTATCAGCGGACGGTATCATGACGAAAGCCGCGAACACAGCGAAGGACGTTATGAAAGCCACGAACGCCGCGAGGGACATTCTGAAAATCACGGCTGGTTTGGAGATGACGATGATTGAAAAAAAAATGTTCAACCCTAGATTATCACGGTTCGGACAGGATAAAAATTTAACCGTTAGCCGTAGTAAAAATCTATGGTTGATAATAACTGGTTTAGGCTTTTTGATTTTCGGTTTTGCTCTCACAGCACAGGCGCAAACTCCGCTCAGTCCTGCGGCAAAGCAGGTTTTGCAGGTATATCTGGAAATTGTACAACAAGAAAAACCGGACTTTACCGGCTTTGAGGCAAAGCTTGGAGAAAAATTTTATTTTGCGGAACGTGAGCATTCTAAAAAAGAAGACACACGCTCATGCGCACTTTGTCATGGAGACGATCCGGCCAGTATCGGACAGCATGTGACTTCCGGCAAAACCATTGAACCCTTAGCTCCGTCTGCAAATTCTGAACGTTTAACTGATGCTAAGAAGATTGAAAAATGGTTCAGACGTAATTGCAAGTGGACGATTGAACGCACCTGCTCTGTTGAGGAAAAAGGGCACTTTCTTAAATTTCTATATTCTTTCTGAAAGGACAGACAATGAAAAATAATTGGATTATAACGTTTATATTTGTCTGCATATTTGCCGGCAATTCGGCCGGAATTGTCTTGGCTAACGAAGGCGACGATGATGCTAAAAAAAGCAAACGTGGAAGTTGGTTTTCTTCGTTGTTCGAAGATGATGATGATGATGATGAGCACGGTGAAAGACGTCGCAGTTCCGGAAAGGGCAGTAAAATGTCTCCGGTTTTAGCCTCCATTTCAGCAGCACCTCCGGAATTTGAAATAGAATGCGGAAGCTGTCACATGGCTTATCAACCGGAATTGTTGCCGGCAGTCTCCTGGGAAAAAATTATGTCCGGTCTGGAAGATCACTTTGGTGAGGATGCCGCCATTGACGCACAGACACAGCAATTGATTACAAGTCACTTAGTAAGCTTTTCTGCGGAAAAATCAGACAGTCGTTTATCACGTAGAAAAATAATGCGCAGTCTTGGCAACAAAGTTTATTTGCGGATTTCTGAAATTCCAAAACTAAAACGTGAACATTCGGAACATATCTCTACAAGTGTCTTGAAACGTCCGGCGATTCGTTCGATTGCCAATTGCGCCGCTTGCCATATTCCGGCCGCGCAGGGAGAGTATGATGAAGATTATGTGCGGATTCCGCGTTAAGTTTAGGCTATGAACGAAAATGGAAAAATTGGCGATTCTTCAAAAAAAATAAAAGTCTGGGACTGGCCGACCCGCCTCTTTCACTGGTTACTGGTGCTTGTGGTTTCCGGAGCGTGGATCAGCAGTTTCCGTGAGTCCTGGCTGATGGAACATGTCTGGTTTGGCCATGCAGTCATTGGCCTGCTAGTTTTCCGGATTGTCTGGGGTTGGATCGGCAACGGATTTGCGCGTTTTCGCGAATTCGTCACTGGTCCTCAAATTGTGTGGGAATATGCAAAGCTTCGCTTGAGCAATGAAGCTCCGCGGGTTCTAGGGCATAATCCGTTAGCTGCATGGATGATGGTGGCGCTCCTGCTCGTTTTGCTGGGCATCACATTGACTG